>Ga0208105_1000026_pt1 | contig 94859 bp, 67 predicted proteins | sample CryBogCBE16Jul07_FD_184574 | JGI IMG/M metagenome (GOLD analysis project Ga0208105, IMG submission 184574) | Freshwater microbial communities from Crystal Bog, Wisconsin, USA - CBE16Jul07 (SPAdes) | ecosystem: Environmental > Aquatic > Freshwater > Lake | place: Crystal Bog, Wisconsin, USA... | reverse complement strand
CTGCACCCGCAGCGCCCGTGGCACCCACGGCGCCGGCGGCACCTGCAGCACCCGTCGCGCCGACCGCGCCTGCGGCGCCCGTCGCACCAGCGGCGCCGGTCGCACCAGCGGCACCGGTCGCGCCCGTCGCACCCGCGGCGCCGGTGGCGCCCGTCGAACCTACACCCGTCGCACCGGTGGCACCGGTCGCGCCCTTAGCGCCGGCAGCACCCGCTGCGCCTGCCGCGCCGGCGGCACCCGTAGCACCCACGGCACCGGCCGCGCCGGTCGCACCTGCGGCACCCGTAGCGCCTGCAGCGCCCGTCGCACCCGCGGCGCCCGTGGCACCCGTAGCACCCGTCGCGCCCGCGCCCGTTGCACCCGTGGCGCCTGTCGCGCCGGTGGCACCCTTAGCACCTGCTGCGCCGGCCGCGCCGGTCGCACCCGCTGGACCTGCGGCGCCCGCAGCACCGGCAGCACCCGCGGCACCCGCGGCACCCGTCGCGCCGGTGGCACCCGTGGCGCCGGTCGCGCCTGCGGCGACTTCGGTGGCGACGGGAAGATCATAGGTCGCAGAACCCGTGGTGCCTGCGGTGAGGACCAGCGTGTAGGTTCCATTGGAAAGCAAGGGGAGGTTGGCCGAGACCAGGGTCGCGCTGGTCGAGGTCACAGTGACCGCAGTACCGCCGACGGTGACCGTGGGAGCGACACACGGCGTCGCACACAGGCCAGAGCCATTAATGTTGATCGCCGTGGGAGTTCCCGCCGCCGAATACGTCGTAAAGACAGAGGTGACCGACGGGGCGGCCAGTGCAGCGGTCGCCGGAATGAGCGCGCCGAGGGTCAAGGCGACTGCGTGCGCCAGTTGGAAACTCTTGCGATTCGACATTGCCAAACTCTCCCAAGGGACCTTACGGCCGTTCTGTTTCGGGTCGTTCCATCCGATTCAGTGCCGTTTGGACCGAACCTAGGCAGAACCGACCCTTTTGCTTCTGCGATTGGCCTGTAGAGTCCGTTTTCGCGATTGCCTCGCGAAATGGGGGTGATCACCATTTTTTTGGGGGTGAAAGGTAGGGCAATCCCGTACAAAACCCTGATTTCCCGTCTTATTCTTGTAATAGTGCGGGTTGTATTTAACGTAACCCCGACATGTCGCTGCGATGTGCTCTGGGTATCCTGATGCCTTGTCCATTGCTTACTTGGGGGTTCGTATGATCGGAACGCTTCGTGTGTGTGCGGTCGCATTGGCGGCGCTGTGGTTGGGGGGCGTCGCCGTTGCGGAACCCCTCAAGACCCGTAACGTGGTCTTTGTGGTGAGTGACGGCCTGCGCTGGCAAGAGGTGTTCTCCGGTGCGGATCCGCTCCTACTCGGCGACAAGGAATCCAACTGGACGGACGCCAAAACCTTGAAGGCGCGCTACTGGGACGACGACGTGCAAAAGCGCCGTGCCAAGTTGATGCCGTTTCTCTGGGGCACGATCGCCAAAGAAGGTCAGATCTTTGGTAATCGCACCAAGGGCAGTCTGGCGACCGTGACGAACGACCAGTGGTTTTCGTTCCCGGGCTACAACGAAATGTCCTCCGGCGTCGCCGACCCGAAGATTCGTTCGAACGAATTCGGCATCAACCCGAACGTGACCGTGTACGAGTGGCTAAACACACTCCCCGAGTTGAAGGGGAAGGTGGAGATCTACGGTACCTGGGACACCTTCCACGACATCTTCAATGAAGGCCGCAGTCACCTGACGATCCGCTCGGGCCGCAACCTCGTTGACGCGGCGGATACCAGTCCGCGGGGTCAGTTGTTGCGCGAACTGTACGAGACGCAGGTCATGATCGAAGATCCGGATCCGACCGACGCCATGTTGCACATCGTGGTTCGGGATCACCTTGCGAAGAGCCATCCCCGCGTGCTGTTTGTCGGTTACGGCGACACCGACAACTACGCGCATATGAATCGCTACGACGGCCTGTTGTCGGCGGCGCATAACGCGGACGCCTTCGTCGCCGATTTGTGGCGGCAGTTGCAGTCGATCCCCGAGTACAAGGGAACGACCACGCTGATCTTCACGGCCGATCACGGGCGTGGACGGGGGCGCCACGACTGGATCGATCACGGCGTGAAGCAGCCGGGATCGGATGAGATTTGGGTCGCGGCCATCGGACCCGACGTGCCGGCCGTCGGTGAGCGCCAGAACGTTGCGCCCATCACCCAGTCGCAGTTGGCCGCCACCGTGGCGGCGTTCATGGGACAGGACTTCCGTGCCTTCAAGCCCGAAGCCGCCCCGTCGTTGCTGGATGCGCTCGGCGTCCATCACTGAGCGACGCACGCGCCGCCGGCATCCGTCCGGCGGCGCCATTTACATCGACACGATGCGCGCACGCTGCGCTCGTACAGGACAGCTGTCGATGCGCTTGCGCGCGGCACGACGCGCGGGACTGATTTCCTAGCGTCCGCAACCCGTGGAGGCGGGCTTTCCACACTACTTAACGCTGCATTACAAAGATTTCATCTTCGTATCGGCTGTCGCACGCGTGCCGACAAGCCTGCGCAAAAACCCCTTAAAAACGTGACTCAAGTCGCAGCTATCGCAGTGCGCGTGATGGCGATGGACAACTGTGAACTGGGTCGCGTCGCGGTATGGCTACAGCCTGCAATCTTTCCGGCGTTTTCGCAGTGGTGAGTATTCACTCCCACGGTTGATCCCTTATCAACGCTGACGTCGAGGTAGTGCATGGGTGTGCTTAGTTTTCTCGGAGCTGCGCGTCGAAAGACAGAGACAGCCCCGACACCGGCGGTGCCGGCGTATACGCCAAAACCCACGGTGGACGCGGCCCTTGAACGGATCGAAGCGCGCTTTGGTGCGCGGGTGCACAACGCGTCTGCGCGGATTCGTGAAGCCTTTCAATGGCACCGCACCGGACGCAAAGCCGATGCGTTTACCGCCTTCCACGGCATGTTGGCCGATCCGCAATTGGTGACCGACGCGCACGCACGTCTAGCACTCGAGGCCGAGATCCATGCGCGTCTGCGCGTGTGTTACGAGCGCGAAGGCTGCTTTGCCCAAGCGCTGGTCGAAACCGCCATGACCTACGCGGTGCGTGCCAAGGCGCTCGCGGCCGAAGGAAACGACACGGCCTTGCGGCAGTTGCGCGACCCGGAGTTTTGCGATCGTTACTTCCGACCGGTGTTGGAGCGCGCTCGGTTGTCGCACGCGAACGTACGCTTTCGCGCCGTACTGGACGAGCACCTGGCCACGCTGCCGATGGTCGACACGGTCGCCTTAAAAGAAGCGTTAGAGCGATTCCGCCAAAATCCGCCGCCGCCGCCGAAGCGAGTCGTGGATCGCGTGGCCGGCCGCTTGCATATCGCCGAGTTGCACGGCGCTTAAACGTCGCTGTTTGATCGGACCCAAACAAAAGGGCCACCCTGCTTGCGCGGGGTGGCCCTTTGCACTGGCGGGGGCGTTTAGCGCGCTTGCCCGCGCGTTAAGCGCTCCAGGTAGCGGGCGCGCAGCGCCGTCTGGCGCGTGTCGAGCGAACGCGGCGTCCCGTCCAGCCACTCGTTCTGGACCAGTGACGTGACCTCGAGCGGGTCACCGCTCCACACCACGAGATTGGCTTTGTGGCCGACGTCCAACGAGCCCAAGTCGTCGCCTGCGGCAAAGAGGTGAGCAGGAACGCTCGTGATCGCCGCAAACGCGCGCTCCCACGACATGCCGTGCGCCACCGCATTGCCCGCGCCTTGGCGCAGCTTACGGGCCTCGTGCGGTGCACTCGTGCGCAGACTGAACGCGACCGTGACACCCGCGTGTTCGAGGCGCGCCGCGTTTTCGAGCGTCGAGGCAATGCGATCGAAGTCCGCCGGCAGATCATCGAACGGATCGATCACGACCGGGACTTGCGCCTTGGCCAGATCCGCCGCCACGCGCCACGCCTCAGCGCCGCCGGCAATGATGGCCTTCACGCGCTGCTGTGCGGCGAAGCTCAGCACGGCACGGATATCGGCGGCCCGATCGACCTGGAAGAGCACCGGCGTGCGACCGGCGAGCACCTCACGCAAGGTCGAGCGACCCGCCTCGGTGAGACGCCGCGGTTCGCCGGGCTTGGGCGGATGGCGGGCCTCTTCCAAGGCGTCGCCCAAGAGCAGGAACGCGCCGGCGCGGTTGTCGCCCGCCAGCGCTCCGCCTTGGTGGCCCATCTCGACGACCAGCGCGGTCGGCGCGTGCGGCCCACGCCCATCCAGCGTGACGACATCCGCAAGTCCGGCAATCACGTTGCCACCGTGCGTGTGACTGCCGGGTTCGGGCGCGAGTAACGCAAAGCCGACGCCTTCGACGCGGGCGACTTCGACGGGTTCCGAGTCGGGGTTGAACGCCAATGCCGGATCAAACTCCGGACGGACTTCGCCGAGACTCAGGCTGCTGTCGTTCGTCGTGCCTTCGGCGCTCACTTCGACGACGCCCATCGAGCCGATGCCGCCGAAGAGTGCGGGCGTGATCCAACGGCCGGTCGCGTTGACGATCGTGGTGCCGGCAGGCGCCTCGAGCGAGGCACCGATCGCGCGCACGCGACCGTCGACGATGAGCACGGAGGCGTCGTTCAGCACCGCACCGCGGCCCGTTGCGACGTGCGCATGCTGGTACAGCGTGGCGGCGCCCTGGGCGGTCAGTGACAGCAGCAGCGCAGCGACGGGGGTTAAGGCAGACAGTTTCATGGTGCGTCTCCACGCAAGGCCGGTTGCCCGAGCAGGAAATCCGATCGCGGCGCCGCGGCGGGGTGCGCGCGGTCAAACTGCAATGCGCCGTCGACATAGACGGCTTCGGTCAACGCATACACGCTGAACGGATCCCGGTTCCAGATGACGACGTCGGCCATTTTGCCGATCTCGATCGAACCGGTGCGTTCGCCGATGCCAAGGGCACGGGCCGGATTCAGGGTGATCCAGCGGATCGCATGCTCCGGTGTGATGGGCAGGCCCGCCGCGTTGCCGCGCGCCATGGCCTTGGCCGCTTCCTGGTTGAGACGTTGGATGCCTTCTTCGGAGTCCGAGTGCACGATCGCGCAGCCGTTCGGGGTTGCATCGACCATGGCGATGTTTTCTTGAATGCCGTCGAAGGACTCCATCTTGAAGCCCCACCAGTCGGCCCACATGGCCGCACAGATGCCGTTCTCGGCCAAGCGGTTAGCGATCTTGTAGGCCTCGGCCGCGTGGTGGAAGGCGGCGATGTGGAAGCCGAACTCCTTGGACATGTCGATCATCGTGGCCATTTCATCGGCCCGATAGCAGTGCATCTGCACGGGGATTTCACCCTTCAGGGCGCCGGCGAGCGTGTCGAGGCGCAGATCCTGCTTCGGCGGCTTCGCGTCCTCGGCGGCTTTACCGCCGGCGCGAATTTTGGCTTCGTAATCCTTCTGATCTTGCAGGTAGCTCTTCGCTTCAATCCACTGCGCGCGATAGCCGGCGACATTGCCCATCCGCGTCGAGGGCGCCTGATTGTGGCTGCCGTAGACGCGCTTCGGGTTCTCGCCGCAGGCCATTTTCAGCCCCTGCGGTGCACCGGGAAATTTCATGGCTTGGTACGTCACGGCCGAGACGTTCTTGACCACGACGCCGCGTCCGCCGATGAGGTTGGCGGAGCCGGGCAGTATCTCGAGCGATGTGACGCCGCCCTCGAGGGCCGTCTGGAAGCCCGGATCCACGGGCCAGATGGAGTGTTCCGCCCAGACGTTGGCCGTCACGGGCGCGGTCATTTCGTTGCCGTCTTGCAGCGAGGAGACGGCGGGGCTGGGATAGACGCCGAGATGGGAATGGATATCGATGATCCCGGGGGTGACCGTGCGACCGCGAGCATCGACGATCTGTGCGCCGTCCGGCGCCGTCAGGTGCGGACCGATGGCGGCGATCACCCCATCCTTCAACAGGATGTCGGTGTTATCGAGGCGCTCGCCGGTGCCGGTGAGCACGGTCGCGCCTTGAATCAACACCGGGGCGACGGTGGCCGCCTGATAGGTGGAGGGGTAGGGGTCGCTCGGCGTCGCCTGCGCGAGTGCGGCGCAGGCGAGGCCCAGCAAGAGCGCGGCGGGCCGCGCGCGGAGTCCACGGAATACAACCATTGTGACGGACCTCAGTGGGCGAATGCCCTTCGGTCCGTACAGTGTAGCGCTGCCGTCCCCCGCGTGCGCTGCGAGCGGCTAACGATCCCGACCGAGACTGTGCGCCGGCACTTCCACGCTGACGCCGTCGCTGAAGTGCACCGTGCGGGCGGTGGCCTCCGGGTTGTAGGCCAGATGAGTGCGCTGGCCGTCTTTCAAGAAGACGCCCGACAAGGCGGTGTCGGCGGTCACCGTAAAATCCGGACGCCCCATCTCGGCCAGGCTCTCGATCCAGTACAGGGTATGGGTGCGCGTGTCGCCGATTTCGACATAGGAGCGTCGGTCCCAGCTTTTCAGCGCCGCCGTGGGGTCGACGAGGGCGAGGTACTCGGCCATGACGTCCTGCCAGATATCGGGCGGCGTGCCGTCCGTGATGCCGCGCGTCTGGTAGGCCTTTACCTCGATGGGCAAGGCCGCAAAGCCGCGTTGCACGGCGGCCGGGTCGCGGCCGAGGTACAGCGAGGCGGTCGTGATCGGCAACAAGTTGATGCCCATGATTTGCCGCGGCTCTTCGGTCCACCACGTGTTGTAGCCGTACTGGGAACCGAACACCATGCTGGCAAAGGGGCTCGCCAGTTCGGGGGCTAAGACGTTGCGCGGCAGATCAAACCAGTACTGCTGCACCGAGGCGACTTCGCTGGTGTAGAGATAGATGCCCAGATCGCGCAGCTGGGTGTCGTGCATCGCCGACCCCAAGAAGATCAACCCGGCCCAGGCGTTGACTGCTTCCGACGAGCTCTCCTGGTTGTTACCGAGATCGGAGGCCTGCGTGCCGGACGCCCACGAATGACCTTCGTACGGGTCAAAGTTGCGCAGGAACGGGAAGTCACGACGACCGCGCTCGGTCGTGGCGATGTCGGCCACGAGCTCGCGCACCATCGGGCCCCAGCGGTCCTCGCCGAGCCAGTCCGGATCGCGCAGGCCGATCGCGGCGGCCGCCTGCAGCCAATACCCGTAATGGAAGTGATGGTCGTTGATCTGCGTGACGCTGCCGTACTCTTGTGGGAAGCCGAACAGCGCGCCGTAGCTGGCGTCGTAGGTGTAGTGCTGCGGGTGGCGGCCATCGAACCAGGTTTCGAGACGGGCTTTGAGCGCGTCGATCAGTTCGTCGCGCTGCTTCAAGCGCCCCTCGGCTTCGGCAATACCGATGAGCTGGCTCACGGCACCCAAGCCTTTGCCGATCCAGTAGGTGCCGTGCCCTTGCTTCATGAACAGCTGGTCGGCCTTGGCCACGTCGCCGTTCAACAGCGCGTCCACTTGGGCGCGGGTCTGCGGATCCCGGATCTCACCCCAGCGCGGCAAGATCCCGTTGAACGGGCGACTCACCGTGAAGGCGTTCGCCGCGATCACGCGGATCGCCCCACGCACCGAGGCGTAGGTCGGGCTCGAGGCCGGTGCGACGTCGGTGGCGCTCCACTGATGCGGATAGAGCCCCATTAACGTCGTGGTCTGCGAGCCTTCCAAGGCTCGGGTCGTCACCGTGTAGGTGGACTCCACCGTCCCGTGGGCTTCGTCGTAGTGCCACGACACCCGCGTGTCGGTGGGCAAGGCGTAGGCGTGCTCGGCGAAGAGCGCCAGCGTCTCCGGCCGCTCGTCGGGCAGTCCGGCCACGACGGCGTAGCGCGCACCGTCGTTCAGGTGCAGCACGAGATCCGTCGGGCCGGTGTGCTCGAAGCGCGCTCCGTGCGGGGCGTAAATGGCGAACGCTTGGCCGCCGATGCGCAGGACGACCGTCGGGCCGTCCGTGCCGTTCGCGATTTCCGTCGTGGTCTGGCCGTGGAAGCGCAAGTCGCCTGCGTCCACCGTGTAGTAACTGTAGGGGCTGCCGTGCAGCACGGTCGCGTCGAGGCCATGGCCCGCGTCGTCGGCGAGGCGCACGGTGACCAGCCAGTCGCCGTGCGCGACCAAGGCACTGTGGGTGGGGCGGTACGCCGTCGCCGCGACGGTCAAGGCCGCCACGTGTGGATAGCGTATGAAGCGTTTGCGCCCGTCGTCCTCGATGGACACGACCTTCGTCGGCAAGCCGACCTCAAAGCCGGCTTCGGTCGGCCGGTAGCTCATCGGTTGGGCATACAGGGGGTAGGCCCAACGATGAAACACGGTGGTGGAGTACCACTGATTGGTCGGCACCGCTTCGGCCGCCGCCGGACCGATTCGGTAGGTCGGGGCAGGCGGCGGGGTGTCGAAACCCAGATCCGCAGCGATCGGCCGGGCGAGCACGCCCCCAGCGCCGTGACGCTCTAACCCATCGCTGCCGGCCTGCGCGTGCCCCGCGACCCAGAAGGCGCACAGGGTCATGACAAGTCGGGTCGCGCGAGCCCCCGCCAGACGGCGCGGGCGGGGCATCGGAAGGGGGCTGCGCATGGTGACCTCAGAAGATGAAATTGGCGCCGATCGTAATCGAATTCGCGGACCGACTCTCACGCGGGTCGACATTGAAAATCGCCGTATTGTTGGCGAACGACAACGGGGCCGGCAGTTGCCGATCAAAGATGACATGACCGAAGCCGCCGTACACCTCCATGTGCTTGGAGACCTCCGGCAGCTTGCGATAGATGCCGGCATTCACGAAGGTCGCGCTGTTGGACTGGCCGTATTCGGTCGGCGTGCGGACGTAGGCTTTGTTGTAGCGCACACCGCCGAAGGTGAACGTCCACAGGCGATAGTTGTAGCCCACGCCGGCCATCGCGTCCCACTCAATCGCGTGGTGACGCTGAAAGTCCGAGGCGTAGTTGAAGCCCGGCTGATCCCAGAAGCAGTTGCTCGCCGTGGGGCTCGTCGGGCCGTAGTCGCATTGCTGCTGTTGACCGGACCATTCGCTGCGCTTCAGGCCGTAGGTGAGCTTCCAGGTGGGGTTGAACCAATGCGTGCCTTCGATGATGAGCGCATCTTCCGTCGGCGCTTTGTAGTCCGGCGACGTCGTCGGTCCGTTGGTGTCACCCTGGGCACCGTAAAAGGCCCCCTTGGGGAAGGCGCTCTGGCGGCCGCCGCTGCTATCTTGAAAAATCACCTCGATCAGATTCTTCGCGTTCGAGTATTGCACGAAGACTTCGAGCGCTTTGGGGGTCGGCGGGGCGACGACACTCGAGCTCGCGTTCAGCGGTTCGCGCTTCTGCGCGGTGGCGCCCGTTACCTCGAAGCGAATTTTGCCCACGCCGATTTCAAACTCGCGCGTCCCGTAGCGTACGGCCTTCGGGAAGACGCCGTAGCCGGCACCCGATTCGGCCCACGGACTCGACAAGCCCATGGGGTAGGCGAAGGAGTCCGAGCGCGTCCACAGTCGGGAGGTGATCTTGCCGACGTCGAGGCTGCCGAACTTCGGATACGCGATGCCCGCGTACAGGTCGATCAGGTAATTGCCGTAAATGTCGGGTCCGTTGTTGCGCTCGCGCACCGTGGCGCGGCCGGTGACGGCCCACGCATTATCGAACTCGTGATTGAGCCCTGCCGTGAGCATGGCCAAGCCCAGATTCGCGGTGGTCTGCCCCGACTCGCCGGGTTGGTTCAGCATCGGGGTCGGCGGGTTCAATACGCCCCGCGGGTCGTACGAGGACGGGTTGGACAGGCCGAGTGAGCAGTTATCGCAGAACGACAGTTCGTCCTTCGCGAAGCCGTTCAATTCGATGTCACCGAGTTTCACCGCGTGAGCGGCGCTGCTGCCGAGCAAGGCGGCCAGCGCAAGGGCCAGGGGCTTACGAAGGGTTACTGTGTTCACGAGGGACTCCCGGTTCATGCGTCGCGTTCTGGAGATCACGGGTAGTACCCCGCGCCGTCGTAGACCGGGTTATTGCACGCGCTGCCGACCGGTGTGCCGCACAAGGCATAGCGCGCCGTCCGGGTTGCATCCCACAGACCCCAGCCATCGTCGGTACCCTTCCAGGCCTCATCGAAGGCTTCAAAGTAGAAGATCGCGACCGGACCCGTGCCCGCCGCCTGCCAGCCGTTCAACAAATCGAAGTACCACTTCTGGTTGATCGGATTGGCGGTGAACAACTCGATCGTCGAACTCGGGTTGGTTTGGGTGGCCTTCCAACCGGTCTCGCCGATCACGATCGGCAGGGACGAGCCCACGGTGACGGTGTTGCCGGACAGGTCGCGGTACAGGTAGTTGGCGACCGCGTTGTAGGTGTCCTGGGCGTTCTGCAGCGCGGCATTCATCATGGCCACCGCGCGTCCGGGACCGGTCGGTACCGCGAGCTGCTGCCAATCCCAACGGCCGGAGTTGCTGAGCGGGTAGGTGTGGATGGACACGAAGTCCAGCACCGGCAGGACCGTATCAGGCTTCTCACCGGTCGCGGTGAGGCCGGCATAGAACGTGTAGTCGTCGTCGGCGGTGACGGGCTGGGTGATCTGGGAGCGAACGTTCTGTACGTAGCTGACGAGGCACGCCGCCGGCAAGTTGCCCGCGAACGAGGTTTCGTTGCCAACGCTCACCGCCACGACGTTCGAGTAGGTGTTCGCCAGACTGATTGCCGTCGCCATTTGCGCGGCGTTGACCGAATCACTGCACGACGCCGGCGCGCCTTCCAAGTAGATGCCGAGGTGGAAGCGCATCTCTGGGTAGTTCGCCTGTGCGAGCGAAATGATTTTCTGTGCCACGGCGTCGGCGCCAAACAGACGCAGCAGGTTAAAGCCGGCCGCGTGCAGCAAGCCGAGATCCTGCAGCACATCGGCATCGGCAGGCAGTTCGCCCACGCCCGGGCCGCCGGCACGGTAAGCGCTGTACGCGATCGATTTGCCGGTGCGATAAATCGCCGGGAGCGGCCGACGTACGAACGGCGCGCAGGTCACCGCCACGCTGCTGACGTCGCCCGACGCGGTGCCCGAGCCGTTGGCGACCGTGCACAGTTCGCCGCTGGGAGGCGTCTTGACGGCCACGGCGTACGTGCCGCCGTTATGAATCTTCTGCGCGAAACTGAACGCGCCGTTCGATCCCACGGCCAGCGTGTCCGAGACGTTATCGGTCAACACGACGATGCCGCCGTTCAGGCCGGACACCGTACCGCCGATCGTGACGTCCGGCAGACAGACCACGCTGACGCTCGTCACGTTCGTAGCGGCCGTGCCGGTTCCGTTCGAGACGGCACACACTTCACCTTGGGGCTGGGTCTGTACCGTGACCGCGTAGGCGGCCTGCGGCGCGAGCTTAAGGGCGAACGTGAAGCCGCCGTTCGCGCTGACGGCTAAGGGGTCACCGCCGTTGTTGGCCAACACGAGCCCACTCGCGGTCAGCCCTGACACCGATCCACCGATCGTGACGTACGCCGCGTCGTGGCTCCAGTTCTGTCCACTGCCACAGCCGGTCAACGCAAGCGCGAGACCCGCCGCGGGCAGCCAGCGACAGCGACCGAGAAAGGAGAGGGGTGTCATCATAGGGTTCACCGTCTTCGTAACGTGCAGCCGAGCCGATTGGATAGCGCGTCAGTGGAAGCGGCCAGGGACGCATCACGGTCCCCGGTTCCCCCCTCTGAACTTTCGCCGATCGTCCTCACACGGCAACCGCATGCGCGATCAGCCGTTGTACGGTCGAATTTGGAAAGCGCTTTCAAAAGTATCGAAAGCCGTTGGACTTTGTCAAATGCGCGTCGCGTCCGGTGGGCGTAAGATGGGCCTTCGCTGACCGCCCCCGGTCGGGAACTCGGGAGAGAGTGATGGCTACGCGTCGTAAAACGCCCGCATCGAAAGCACCGGCGTCGTCCCCACCGGCGGGCGTGGTGACCTTGGAAATGGTCGCCGCGGAGGCCGGCGTCTCACCCAGTACGGTGTCGCGAATCCTCAACGGGACCGCCAAGGTGCGCGATGCGAAGGTAGGCGCGGTGCGCGCGGCCATCTCAAAGTTGCAATTCGAGCCCAACCCGGTGGCCCGTTCGCTGGCGCGGGGCCGCTCGATGAGCGTCGGTGTGATCATTCAAACGATCGACTCACCGTTCTACGGTGAGGCGTTGGCTGCGATCGAGAAGGGCTTGTTTCGCGCCGGTTATTCGGTGCTCTTCCTCTCCGGCCACTGGCGCGAAGACGATGAGCGCCGTTGTGTAGAGCATCTGCTCGCGCGGCGCGTTGAGGGGATTATCCTCGTGACGAGTTGTTTGCCGGATGCGGAGCTCGTGCGGCTGACGCGGCAGGTGCCGATCGTGCTGACCGGGCGGTCGATCGAGGCGGAACGGTCCTATTCCATGGACGCCGATTCAACCCCTGGGGCGCGTCTCGCGACCGAATACTTGATCGGGCAGGGGCATCGCAAGATCGCCTTTATTGCCGGTCCCGCCGATCACCCAGACTCGGTACAGCGTTTGACCGGTTACAAGAACGCGCTGAGTGCCGCCAAAATTGCGTATGCGCCGAAGCTCGTGGCGGCCGGCGACTACTCCGACGGCGGCGGCTACCAAGCCATGAATCGCCTGCTGGACTCTAAAGCGGAGTTCACGGCGGTGTTTGCGGCCAATGACCAGAGCGCGTACGGCGCGATGTTGGCGTTGCATCGCCGTGGGTTGCGCATCCCGCAGGACGTCTCGATCGTCGGCTTCGACGACTTGCCGACCTCGTCTTACATCATCCCGCCGCTGACGACGGTCCATCGGTCGATTAATGAGTTGGGCGAGGCGGCGGCGGAGGCCATGATTGATCTCTTGGACGGGCGTACGCCGGTGTCCAAGTTATCGTCGGCGACCTTGGCGATCCGCGATTCCACCCGGCCAAACCGCGACCGTTAAGGCAATCCCACGCGCGTAAAGAACTGCGCGAGCGGCGCCTGCCATGCCGGCGGATTGCGCATGAAAATGTAGTGGCCATTGTTTTTGTCGGCCGGTAGAGAGACCCACTCGCCCTGGCCGCCGGCCTGTTGCCAACGCTCGAACCAGCGCTTCGGCCACGCGGTGCCAAAGGTGCGGTCGTTGGCGCTGTACAGGACAAGAGCGGGCCGTCGATTGGCTTTGCCCAATTCCGCCCAGAGGTCTGCCTGGGCGGCGGCATCGCAGGGGCTGTCCACGTGTCGCAGCGAGTCGCCGCCGTCGCCGGCTGAAAACGCGACGACCCCGCGCAGCCCGGGCGTCGGGTCGGTGGCCATCGTGAGCGCAATGAGACCGCCGAAGGAGTCGCCGATGACGATCGACCGATCGGCGTCGGCCCAAGCCTCGGCGCGAATGGCCGCCAGCACCTGCGTCATTTCCGAGGCCGCGAAGTGCAGTGCCGAGCGGGGGTCTTTGTGGTTGCACGGCCCGGTCTCTTCCCGATCACCACCGCCGGCGTAGCCATAGCCTAATCGGGTGGGAATGAGCACCGCGTAGCCGCGTTCGGCGAAATAGCGCGCGTTGGCCGGGTAATCCACGCGGCCCATCCGGGCATTTTCAGCGGCATCCACGCCGCGGCCGTGCACGATCAGTAGCACCGGATGGCGGCGATGATCGTCGGGCCGAACGACGAGCACCGGTACCGCGCCAATGACGGGCCCGGCCGGGGCGACACGCACTGGGATCGACTGCGACGACTCGATCGGCGCACCCCTGGCCGGTGCTGGCAGGCCCGTGACCAGGAGTAAACCGACAAGAGTGAATGCATTGCGCATGGCGCGATCGTAGCGCAGCCGTTGACATACCCGACGGGCTTTGTGGTAGTTTCTATGAAAGCGCTTTCTTGGATGGTCAAGCACACCAAGAAGCAAATTCTATTTACAGCGGCCTGCCGCGAGGGGTTGTACAGCCATGGTCTCCATCCACCGGACTTCGAAGGGTACTCTTGCCAGCCTGCTGATGGCGGTGGCTGTGTTGGTGACCGCCTGCGGCGGCGGTGGCGTGACCCCGACACCGGGCAGTGGCAATGCCGGTGGTGGTTCGGGAAGCGGCGGCAGCAGTGGCGGTGGCGGCGGCACGACGGTCAGTGCCTCGCCGTACATCCTGTTTGCCTCCAATTACGTCGCCTACAGTGCCCAGACCAACGGTGCCTACCTGCACTCGATCCAAGGCGGCGACGTGTACGCGGGGTTCGGCGGTAATTTTGCGTACGGCTGTTACTCGGCCTCGCAGAGCGACATGGACCGGACGCAGCTGTACATCGTCCAAGCGCAAGCGGACGGCGACGGTAATTGCAACGCGATCGCATCGACCGCCCCGACCTCGGCGGGCGACTACGCGTACGTGGCGGTCAAGGCGCCGGCGAGCAACGGGAGCGGCGTGACCAGCATTCCGCCGGTCGATATCAGTCAGGCCAGCACGTTGCTGATTCAGATGGGCAACACGGTGACGCCCGATGCCACGCACGGTCACGAGGCCGTGTTCACGGTGGTGCTGACCAACGACGCGCAGGGCAATGGCTCCTCCGGCACGGAAACCGCGACCTGCAGTTACGATCAAACGTTGGCCACGGTCGGTGCCGGTGCCCCCTCGGCGCTCGGCGTGCTGAACTATGCGATTCCGTTGGCGTCGTTCACCTGCTCGCCGGGCTCCATGTCGATCCTGCAAACCTCGGGCGTTACCTCGGTCGCCATTAAGTTCACCGGTGACAAGAATGCTGCCGGCGTCGCGGGTGAGTACGACACGATTGCCATTGGGTACATCGGCTTCTCGAAGTAAACCCGTCGCTGGCCGACCAACGCGCCGCATAATTATTAAGAGGAAGGCGGGGAGATGAGCGCAAGTCCGAACCAGACCCTCGCGGCGGGAGTCGTCGATCCGGAGCGGATCGCGCGACTCTTCCCGTCGGATTTTGTGTGGGGGGTGGCGACCAGCGCGTTCCAAATCGAAGGCACGGATGCCACAGACGGGCGTGGTGCATCGATTTGGGATACGTTCTGCGAGCGACCGGGCACGATTATTGACGGGACCGACGGCCGCGAGGCGTGTCAGCACGTGCGCCATTGGGAGGCAGATCTCGATCTGATTGCCTCTCTGGGCCTCACGCACTACCGGTTCTCGATCGCGTGGCCGCGCGTCCAGCCCTTGGGGCAGGGCGCCTGGAACGACGCGGGTCTGGCGTTTTACGACCGACTCGTTGACGGCATGCTCGCGCGGGGCATCCAGCCGCACGTCACGTTGTACCACTGGGATTTGCCCGAGGCCTTACAGACGCTCGGCGGGTGGCAGTCGCGCGCGACGGTGGATCGCTTCGTGGACTACGCTCGACGCATCGGCGCGTTGCTCGGCGATCGCGCCGCGACGATCGCCACGCACAATGAACCGTGGGTGGTGGCGACGCTGGGCCATCAGCAGGGCATTTTTGCCCCGGGCCTGAAAAGTCGCGCCGCAGCGGCCCAAGTGGCGCATCACCTTTTGCTGTCGCACGGCGCGGCACTGACCGCGTTGCGAGCCGACGGCGTATCCGCCAAGCTCGGCATCGTGCTGAATCAGGCGCCGGTGCATCCGGCCACCGCATTGGTCGAAGACCGTACCAAAGCCCGACTCGATGACGGCGAGCTGGTGCGTTGGTACATGGATCCTTTGTTCAACGGGCATTACCCGGCGGACGTATGGGACACATTGGGCGCGGACGCGCCCGTCGTCGAAGCGGGTGATTTCGAGACGATCCGTGCGCCGCTCGATTTTCTCGGCATCAACTACTACACGCGCAACATTGCGATCGCCCACGGCACGTACGATCCGCGCAGCAGCGGCCTCGAACTGACGGACATGGGTTGGGAAGTCTACCCGGCCGGTCTTACCGAATTGCTCACGCGATTGCATCGCGACTACACGTTGCCGCCGCTCTACATCACCGAGAACGGCGCCGCCTACCCTGATCAATTGGTCGGTGGCCGCGTGCAGGACGATGCGCGTATTCGCTATCTCGGCAGCCACCTGCAAGCCGTGGCGATGGCCCGCGATGCGGGCGTCGATGTGCGCGGCTACTTCGCGTGGAGTTTGCTCGACAACTTCGAGTGGGCGCACGGCTACTCCAAGCGGTTTGGCATCGTCCATGTCGATTACGCCACGCAGCAGCGGACCCCAAAGGCCAGCGCATTGTGGTACCGCGAACTGTTGCGTGCCTTCCGCGATCGGCGCGGTGGCGTCGTGCGGCGCGTGCAGGAACGGGAACCGGGTTGAGCGTGCCGTCCGCCTCCGCCGATGCCTCCGCGGTGGCAGCCCCGTCCGGCTGGCAATTGGTGTGGTCGGACGAGTTCGACGGCGATCGACTCGATCCAACGCGTTGGCAGCCCGAGTTGGGCAGCGGTTTTGCCGATCCGGTTACCGGGGATTGGGTGCCGGGGTGGGGCAACAACGAGTTGCAGACGTACACGGACGATCCGGCCAATCTCCGCGTGCAGGGCGGCTGTCTGCACATACGCGCACTCGCGCCGCGCACGGCGGATGGCGCGTATACCTCGGCGCGCATCCGCACCCGCCGAGCCGACGGCCACGTGCTGTTCGCGCAAGCCTACGGGCGCTTTGAGTGCCGTGCGCGGATGACGGCGGGGCAGGGGCTTTGGCCGGCATTCTGGATGCTGCCGAGCGAAGCGCATTACGGCGGTTGGGCGGCGTCGGGCGAGATCGACGTGCTCGAAGTGGTCGGCGCACGGCCCCAGGAAGTGCTCGGCAGTGTGCATTTCGGCGCGGCGTGGCCGCATCGCGATCATCGCACCGTCGTGCACCGCTTTGCCGATGGCGATTCCGCGGAACACTTTCACGTGTACGCCGTGGAATGGGACCCCGGCGTCATCCGCTGGTATGTGGATGACGTGCTGTATGCCGAGCAGCGATTTTGGTGGAGCTCGAGCCGACGGACGTCGGCGGGTGGTTTGGCACCCCGCGATGCGGCGGATCTCAATCCCTGGCCTGCACCGTTCGACCGACCGTTCCACCTGCTGCTGAATCTGGCCGTCGGGGGCGGATTGCCCGGACCGCCGGACGACTCGACGCCGTTCCCAGCGGAATTCGTGGTCGATTATGTGCGCGTGTATACCCGCATCGACGGCCTACCGCCGCTCGCTGATCGGGGCACGGGCGATGTCGTGTATGCGACGGTGGATGGGCGACCGGAGACGGGCGCTGCAGCACAGTAGAAGAGGGGACGTCGCGACGGCGACGCGCCCACGGACGAATCATTTTACGGTTAGGGGTGTGGTCATGAATCCAGTGGCTTGGTTACTACGGACTGTCGCGGCGATTGCCGTCTGCACGGGACTCGCGGCCTGCGAACCGGCGTCCACGTCGGCGCCGGCACAGCCGAGCATCGTCGCCATCGCGGCCGTCCCGCTGTCGTTCTCGTTGCCCGAAGGGCACACGCAGGCAATCACGGTCTACGCCCAACTGTCGGACCCGACGAAGCCCGCGCTCGATGTCACCTCCGCGTCGTCGTTCTCGACGTCGGACGCGCGCGTAGTGACGGTCGACTCGCGCGGTATCGTCACAGCCCTGCACAGCGGTGCGGCACAGATTCATATCCTGCATTCGCAGTCCGGTAAGCAGACCACGGTGAACGTGACCGTCCCGCAAGCGGCGCTTGCCGGCCTCGTGCTCACACCGTCGCAAGTCTCGGTCGGGCCGGGACTGACGCAGGCGCTCACCGTCAATGCGGTCTACGCCGACGCCACGACCGCGCCGCTCCTCTCGGGTGTCACGTTCACGGCGGCCGACCCGACGATTGCCACGGTCGATGGCAACGGCGTCATCACCGGCGTGAAAGCCGGTACCACCAGCGTCACGGCCGTGGATACGGCCTCCGGTCGACAGGCCGTGGCGGCGGTGACCGTCGGTGCCAGCTACCCGGTGGTCAACTTCAACGATCCCACCCAAACCGTCACGCTGACGCCGTTCGGCGGGCAGGTGGCCTCGCTCGTCTCGACGGGGGTTCCGCCGGGTGGGCCGTCGGGCACGGTGGCGATGCTGACGAAGCCGGCCGGCGCGACCTGCTACGCCGGTACCACGCTCTCACTGGGTGGACAGTTCTCGATCGGCACTTTGCCGTTCTCGGCAACGGCGACCGTGGTGACGGTGCAGTTCTACGCGCCGGCGGCAGGGCTCGACATCAAGCTCAAGGCCGAGAACGCGTCGAACGGCGCCGTTTCGGTCGAAACCGATGTCTTTACGACGACCGCCGGTTGGCAAGTGCTGACCTTCGACTTCTCCAAGCAAGCGGCCGGCACGGCGGCATTGGATCCGAAGCAGACCTACAACAAGTTGTCGATCTTTGCGGACTTCACCTGTGCGAGCGGCGGTGCCTCGCCGTCGGCGGACGAAGTGTTCTATGTCGGGCCGATCACGTTTGTCGGCGCGGCCGCGCCCTCCGCGGCGCCGTTGCCGCCGCCGGTTCCGACCTACACGATCATGGACTTCAACACGGCCAACGTGACCTACACGTTGACCCCGTTCGGCGGTGCCGGCGCGAGTCTCACCGCGAATGGCGTGCCGGGCGGTGGTCCGTCGGGCACCGTCGTGCTGTTGGACAAGACCGCGGGCGCGCAGTGCTACGCGGGGGCGACCCTGTCCATCGGTTACAACTATTCGATCGGCGCACTGCCGTTCGCCACCGGCGCGACGATCGTGACGGTGCCGGTGTACGTGCCGACCGCGGGTGTCGACATTAAATTGAAGGTTGAGGATGCCAATAATGCGGCGGTCAGCGTTGAAACGGACGTGATCGCGCCGACGGCGGGTTGGCAGTTGTTGACCTTCGATTTCTCGAAACCGGCCTCGGGGACGGCGGCGCTCGATCCCACGAAGACGTACGACAAGATCTCGATCTTCGCGGATTTCACGTGCGCCAATGGCGCGCCGGCCCCCGCGGCCGATGAAATCTTCTACGTCGGTCCGTTGACGTTCGTCGGCGCCACCGCACCGGCGGCGCCGCCGCTGTCGCCTCCGGTCGTAACCGCGACGTACACGACGGTGACGTTTGACGATCCCACGAAGACCTATCCGACCCAGGATTTCGCCGGTGATGTGAGCACCGTCGGCGCGGGTCCGAACGGCAGCAACGGCAACGTGCTGAAGATCGTCAAGAGTGCAGGGTCGCTCAGCTACGCGGGTACGCTGGTCGGCGATTCCGGAACGACCGCGGCGCCTACCGTGGGCGCGATCCCGTTCACGGCCACGAGCACGACCTTCACGGTGCGTGTGTGGGCGGCGCAGGCGGGTCTCGACGTGAAGTTGAAGTTCCAGGACGCGACTGCGGCACACACCGTGGAAACCGATGCGACGACCACCGCCGCGGGCGCGTGGAGCACGCTCACGTTCAATCTGGCCAATCCCGCGCCCGGCACGCCGGCGCTCGATCCGACGCAGACCTACACGACGATGGTCGTCTTCCCCGACTTTGGCAGCACGCCGTCGGCGGATGAACCGGCGATGTACTTCGACGACTTTACGTTCGTGCCGTAAGCATCGACGGCGGTCGGCCGTGCGTCGGCCGACCGCAGTCTGGACAGTCCGGGTTTACCGTCGTACAACCGGCGTCGTGGCGATGAGGGGCTTCGCCGTGACGCGTCAATGGAGCGCAGACACATGAGTACAGAGCGCGCGAGGCTGACCGTTCTCGACAAGGTCGGCTACGGGTTCGGCGATTTTGCATCGAACTTCTTCTGGCAAATGTTCGCGATCTATATCGCGAAGTACTACACCGACGTGTTTCTGCTCGGCGCGGCCACGATGGGCACGATGATGCTGGTCACGCGCTCGGCAGACGCCATTATCGACCCACTGATCGGGATCGTGGCGGACCGCACGCGGACGCGCTTCGGACGGTTCCGGCCGTATTTGTTGTGGATGCCGATCCCCTTGGCGGTCGCTGCCATCGCCACCTTTACGGTGCCGTCGCTCGCGGGAAGCGCGAAGATCGCCTACGCGTACGTCACGCTGACGCTGCTGATGTTTTGCTACTCGGCGATCAACATCCCGTATTCGGCGCTCTTCGGTGTGCTGAGTCCCGATTCCGCGGAGCGCAGTACCGTATCGTCCTATCGGTTCGTGTTTGGGTTCCTGCCGATTTTCATCTTGGTCTGGTTCACGGATGACCTTGTGAAGTATTTCGGAGGGTCGAGCGTCTCGCCACACGGGTGGCAGTCGGCGATGGTCGTCTATTCGCTGATCGCTCTTGTGTTCTTCGTCCTGACGTTCCTGCTCACGCGCGAGCGCGTGCAGCCGGTCGCCGATCACCATCAAGACTTGCGCGCGGATCTGAAGGACCTGCGCCGCAACCGACCCTGGGTGATCTTGAGTTTTGTCGGCGTGGCGGCGCTGACCTGCGGCAACATGCGCAGCGCCGTCATCCTCTACTATTTTGATTACGTCGTTCCGAACGGCCACGGCGCGTTTGGCACTGCGATGACGATCGGTGCGGTGGCCTTCTTGGTGGGCGTTGCCGCCTGCGCGCCGCTCGTGCACCGCTACGGTAAGAAGTCGGTGTACACCGGGTCCATGCTGACCACCGCGGCGTTGACCATCGCGTTTTACTTCGTGCCGGTGGATCGCGTGATGACCATTTGGATCATGCACGGATTGATCAGTCTCGCGACGGCGCCGACCGCGCCGATCATCTGGTCGATGTACGCCGACACCGCCGACTACTCGGAATGGAAGGGCGGGCGACGGGCGACCGGCCTCGTCTTTTCCGCCGCGTCCTTTTCGCAGAAGGTGGGTTGGGCATTGGGCGGTGCCGGCACCGGTTGGTTGCTGGCCTATTTCGGGTACGTCCCGAACGTCGCCCAGTCGGCATCCACCGTGCACGGCATCGTTCTCATGATGAGCCTGATTCCGGCGGCGGTGGCGCTGCTCGCGGTGGCGGTCCTGCGGTGGTACCCGCTCGACGAAGCCACGGTCCAGACGATGGCGGGGGAGTTGGCGTTACAACGCCAGGCGGCGGCCGGTTAAGCGCCGCGGTTGTCGGCGGCGACGCGCTTGCGGAGGGTGAGGCAGTTCTGCCCACCGTCCGCGGAGTAGCGCACGTCGTCCATCAAGGTGATGACGAGATGGATGCCAAGTCCACCCACCGAGCGCGCTTCGATCGGTGCGTCGGTGTCGGGGACGGGTGCTTGCAGCGGATTGAACAAATTACCGCCGTCGCGGATGACCATCTCGACCTGACGGTCCTCATCCGCGCTCAATGTGACGGCAACGCGCACGTCGTGAAGCCCGGTGCTGCCGTGCATCACGACGTTCATGAACACTTCCTCGAGCGCGAGCTCGAACGGGAAGCGATCGGCGTCAGGCAGATCGGCATCCGACCAAAACTGACACAGAAAAGACTGAAGCGGCGCGAGCGCCGCAGCGTCCGCGCCGACGTCGGTCCGCGCGGTCTTCACGCCCCGCGTCCGACCTTTTCGAGCGCACCGGCGCGGTCAAAGAGCACATCGATGATTCGGCCGAAGCCGCTCACATCAAAGACTTCCTTGACCGATGCCGTGAGGGCGTAGACGGCAAACGGCACGTTCGCGGCCTTGGCCGCCCGTGCGCCGACGAGGAAAACGCGCAGACCGGCGCTCGACACGTACTCCAGAGCGGAACAGTCGATAAGCACGGCGTTGCCGTCCGCAGCCGCTGCGCTGACGGACGCTTCGAGATCCTTTTGGAATCCGCCGGCCGCTTCGAAATCGAGGCGTCCGATGGCGTGGAGGGTGGTGGTCTTCTGAGCAGTGTCGTGAGTGACGTTCACAGCGTGGCCTCTGGGGCTAAAACTCAATGAATGGAAAGCATGATGGCGTGGGCGCGGACTTCGGCGTCAGCCCGGATGGCTGCCTCGACACCGCGCACCACTAAATCCAGCCCGCCGATCTCAGCGATGCGCTCGGACAACCGGGCGATCTCGGATTTCGACATGAAGGCTTCAAGCAAGCCGCCAACGACGGCCAGACCGATCAGGATCGTGTCGTGCGGCGTCGGCAGTCCGTCGGAAAGCAGCGCCGCCAGAATACGCAGCTTCGCTTCCTTTTGTTCCTTGCCGCCGTCGTCGATGGGGTAACGACGCGCGCGCAGCGCCCACAAAAAGCGCTTCTCCGACTGGTGCAGGATGCCGCGCTGCTGCAGTTGGGCAAGCGTCAGACGAACGAGGTCCGGCGCATCCCCTTGCAGTTCGAGTACCCAGCGATCGGTCGTCTGAATCGGGCCTTCGGCCAGCACCTGCAGGACGCGGTCCTGTGCGGCAAGGCCGGTGGGCTCCGTGCTCAGCACGTTCAAACCCGTGAGGTCGGCGTCGACGCGTCCGGCCGTGTTGAGGTCAACGATGCAGGCGCCCACCAACGCCATCGCGAAGTTCGGCGAACCCGCGGTATAGGCGATGCGACCGTCGTCCTCGACGGCCAGCAGGGTGAGTTCCTCGGTCAAACTGATCAAAGCACGTCTCCTCGTTGAGCGGCGAGCGGATTATAAGCGGTCTTGGGGCATTGCGTCGGATTCTGATCGCTAGTCCGTTCCAAGCGGTGCTCTGGGCGGTTAATGCGTGATGTCGGTCCACGCGGCGAAGGTTGCGGCTTGGCCGACACGATCCCCGTCTTCATCGAGCACGTTCCACACCGTGGCGCCTTGGATCCGAAAGCGCCGACCGGAGGACGCCACCCGCACACCGCCGTAATCGTCGCAATAGCCGCTGCGAAGGACGGTGCTGAGCAGTGCCGCTCGCGCCGCTTGCGCGTCGGGTTCCGCGGACAGGCGAGAGGGCAGTCCCACGAAGTCATCCCACGTGCGCTCGAACAATTGCTGTGCTTGCCGATTCGCATAGACGAAGCGTGGGTCGGCCTCGCCGTTGTGGGCGAGCAGAACAAAAGGTGCCTCGTAGGCGCGCAGACCGTACTCGCCGGCCGATTCGCCGTGCACTCGGGTCAGCAGCGCCCGTCCGGTCAACGTCTCGTAACTGCGCAAGATGGGCAGCAGCAGATCGGCGCGATAGTGGTTGGCGGGGCTCGGTGGGCGCACGGTGTGTCCAGCAGTGAGGGCAGGTGAGAGCAGTGGCGGAATATTCTGACTTAAATTATTGAATAAAAATCAAAAATACGAAACATACTTATTCAATATCGCAGCTTACGCGCGATGAGATCACGTTTTTTCAGCGTATTTGATACACGTATAGACGGTTTTTAACGTGCGGTTCCGCGCGTGGCAGGGACTGAAAGGCTGCCCCTCGATGGACCAATCGCCAGACCCCAAGGTCCGACAGACGCGCGAGTTCGTCCTGAAAGTCGGGCTGCGCCACGTCGTCGCGCAGCGAAAAGATCGCATAGCCGCCGGGGCGGAGGATTCGCACCAGTTCCGCCAAGGACGCGGCCGGGGCATGGCCGGGTGTGAACGCGCCGGCCACCGTGACGGCGTCGTAGCTGCCGCTGGGATAGGCCAACGGCTCACCGAGCGCGGCGCACAGGAGGTCGCGATAGACCCCTTTGCGCCGTGCGACGTCGAGCATGCCCGCGGACAGGTCCAACCCATCGACCGCGTGGAACCCATAGCGGGCCAGATGCACACCGATCAGGCCGGTCCCGCAGGCGGCGTCCAGGATCGTGCTCTCCCGCGGCAAAAGCCAGGCGGCCAGCCCCGCAACGATCTCGGGCATGCGCCAGTCGTGGCTGTCGACGAGGACTTGGTCGTAACTTTCGGCCACACGGTCGTACTCCGCGGCGAGTTCTGCCGGCGTTCGAGCCGCGTAGACGCGCTCGGCGTCGAATAGGTCGGACATGGAAGCCTCCTCGGGTCTGGGGCGGGAGTGTCGCGCCCCGGCGGACGAGACTCAAGCGCGCGCTCGGTGCGCCGACGGTGGCAGAATGCCGCGCATGAGCCTCTTTGCGCACCGCCCACTCGCCGCCGTTCTGTTTGATCTGGACGGCACCTTGCTCGATACGCTGCCCGACATCGCGGAGGCGTTGAACCGCGCCTTGGTCGAGGAGGGGGTGGCGCCGCTGCCGTTGGCGACGGTGCTGGCGGGGGTCGGTCGGGGCGCAGCCGTGTTGGTGGAGAAGATGACCGCAGGTCTCGCCCTCGATGCGACCGCTCGCGCCCGGATCCTGGATCGGTTCTTCCACCATTACGAGGCCCTGCATCACGCCCACAGCGCACGCGTGCAGGCGTTCCCCGGCGCCCGCGACTGCCTCGACGAGTTGCGCGCCCGCGGTTACCGATTGGCGGTCGTGACCAATAAGCGGCGCGACCTGGCGCTCAAGTCCTTGGCCGACGGCGGCGTGCTCGACGCGTTCGAGGTCGTCGTCGGAGGCGATACCTGTGCCGAGCGCAAACCGCACCCCGCACCGTTGCTGTACGCCTTGGAGGTGTTACGACTGCCGGTCACGGCGGCGCTGATGGTCGGTGACTCGGTCAATGACGTGGACGCGGCCCGCGCCGCCGGGATCCCCGTGGTGGTGGTGCCCTACGGGTACAACGGCGGTGAGGATCCGCGCCTGCTGCCGGCCGATGCCCACGTCACGGGATTGGCCGAGTTGCCCGGGCTACTGGCCGCCATGGCGGTCGCGGATTCGGCATAATCGGGCCTTGGCTTTAGACCACACTCAAAAGGATCACTTGTATGGCCTTCATTTCGCTTCGCCAGCTCCTGGACCACGCCGCGGAACACGACTACGGCGTCCCGGCTTTCAACGTGAACAACCTCGAGCAGGTTGTCGCGATCATGAGCGCCGCGCAGGAAACGCGCAGCCCGGTGATCCTGCAGGCCTCGGCCGGTGCTCGTAAGTACGCCGGTGAGCCGTTCTTGCGGCACTTGATGCTCGCGGCGGTGGAGTCGTACCCGGACATCCCGGTTTGTGTGCACCAAGATCACGGCACCTCGCCGGCGGTCTGCCAGGCGTCCATCCGTTCGGGGTTCTCGAGCGTGATGATGGACGGCTCGTTGATGACCGACGGGAAGACCCCGTCGAGCTACGACTACAACGTCGGCGTCACCAAGCTGGTCGTCGAGATGGCGCATCCTGTGGGCGTATCGGTCGAAGGCGAACTGGGTTGCCTCGGCTCGCTCGAATCCGGCGAAGCCGGTGAAGAAGACGGCGTCGGCGCCGCCGGCAAGCTGTCCCACGACATGCTGTTGACCGATCCTGAGCAGGCTCGCGATTTCGTCGCACAGACCGGCGTCGATGCGCTGGCGATCGCCATCGGTACCAGTCACGGCGCTTACAAATTCTCGCGCAAGCCGACCGGTGACATTTTGGCGATCGATCGCATCGCCGAGATCCACGCGGCGTGCCCGAACACGCACCTCGTGATGCACGGCTCGTCGAGCGTCCCGCAGGAGTGGCTGGCGGTGATCCGTGAGTTCGGCGGTGCGTTGAAGGAGACCTACGGCGTGCCGGTGGAAGAGATCCAGCGCGGCATCAAAAGCGGTGTGCGCAAGATCAACATCGACACCGACATTCGCCTGGCCATGACCGGCGCGATCCGTCGGCACTTCGCGCAGGATCCGGCTGAGTTTGATCCGCGCAAGTACCTCGCGCCGGCGCAGAAGGCGGCGCAGTCGATCTGTAAGCTGCGCTTCGAGGCCTTCGGTACGGCCGGTCACGCCGACCGTATCAAGCCGCTCTCGTTCGACGCGATGGCGAAGAAGTACGCGTAAGCGAACGACCCGCCGGCGCAACCGTTCGGTTGTGTCGGCGGGGCCTGATCGACGGGAGCGGTTGCTCCCGTCCTCCTCAGGGCGTCGGTGCGGGCACGAGGCCCGTGTAGTGACCGAAGAACGCCCACAAATCCGTGTATTCGGCGATCTGCTTGTCGGTGGGCTTGCCCGAGCCGTGGCCGGCACGGGTCTCGATTCGAATCAAATGCGGCAACGGTCCCACGTCAGCGGCCTGTAAACGGGCTGCGTACTTGAAACTGTGTCCGGGTACCACCCGATCGTCCGTATCGGCGGTGGTGACGAGGATCGCGGGGTAGGCCTGTCCTGCGCGAATGTTGTGGTACGGCGAATAACTCAACAGATTTTTGAAATGCGTCGGGTCGTCGGGACTGCCGTAGTCATCGACCCAATAGCGTCCGGCCGTAAATTCCGGGTAGCGCAACATGTCCATGACGCCGACGGCCGGCGACGCGGCCGCGAATAAATCCGGGCGCTGATTGACGACCGCACCGACGAGGAGGCCGCCGTTCGAGCCGCCCAAGAGCGACAGTTGGCGGGCGCTCGTGACACCGGTTTTGATGAGGTATTCCGCTGCGGCAATGCAGTCGTCAAAGACGTTCTGTTTGTTGAGAAGGCGGCCGGCGTCGTGCCAGGCTTTGCCGTACTCGCCGCCACCGCGCAAATTCGCGACCACCCAGACTCCGCCGAGATCCAGCCACGCAATGCGCGCGGCGTTGTAGCCCGGCGTCAACGAAATGTTGAAGCCGCCGTAACCGTACAGCACAGTGGGGTGGGGACCCGGTGCGAGGTCGCGTCGCGCCACAATGAACAGCGGCACGCGGGTCCCGTCCTTTGACGCGTAGAACGCTTGGCGGACGCTGTAGGCCTCGGGGTCGAAGGGCAGTTCCGGTTGCTTGAAGACCGTGGAGACGCCGGTCTTGAGATCCACGTGGTAAATCGTTTCCGGCGTCGTGAAGCTCGTGTAGCCGTAGTACGTGTCTTCGTGGGCCGGGTCGGTCTCAAAGCCGGCGACCGCACCGAGCCCGGGGAGGGCAAGCGGACGGGCGTCGCTGCCGTCGAGGGCGTAGGTGGTGACCACGCTCTTGGCATCTTCGAGTGCACTGACCACCAGTCGCTGCCCCACGATCGAGGCGTTCTCAAGGGTGCCGTTGCCTTGCGGCACGATCGAGACGAGCGGCGCACCGGGCGTCGCCGCGTCGATGGCGACGATCCGGTAGCGCGGGGCGTCGCGATTGGTCCGGAAGTACAACCGTGTGCCCACAGATCCCACCAGCGACCAGCTGTGCTCAAGACCGGGGAAGAGCACGCGCGGTGGGGCGTCTGTGCTGAGATCCTGAACGGCCACTTCGTAGCGGTCATCCGTGCCTTCGCCGGTGGTCAGCACGAGCCAGCGGCCGTCCGTCGTGATGGACGCGGCGTGCGAGCGCTTGGGCGTATCGGGTGTCGCGTAGACGAGGCGGTCGCGGGACTGTGGCTCGCCGATGCGGTGAAAGTACACCGCCTGATTCACATTGAGGCTCTGGAACTCCGCGCCTGCGGCGGGCGCGGGGAAGCGGGAGTAATACAGGCCCGATCCGTCCGGCGCCCATTCCAGTCCCGAGAACTTCACCCAATGCAGTTCATCGGCCAGCGGTTGGCCCGTCTGCACATCCAAGATATGGACGGTGCGCCAGTCGGTGCCGCCGTCTTGAACGGCATACACGAGCTGCCGACCGTCTTCGGACGGTGCCCATTCCGCCAACGCGGTCGCCCCATCCTTCGCCCAGAGATTGGGATCGATGAGCACGCGAGGCGCCGCCTCCGGACTGTCTTGCACCATCAGCACGGACTGGTTCTGCAGCCCGGAATTGCGGCGATAAAACAGGCGTCCGTTGCGGCGCACGGGAACGGTGTAGCGCTCGAAATTCCAAACCTTCTTCAACGACTGTTGAATGGCGTCACGGCCGGGCAGCGCGTCCAGCACGCCGCGCGTGACCGAGTTCTCGGCGTCCACCCACGCCTTCACCTCCGCGTCGACGCGCACGTCGTTTTCGAGCCATCGGTACGGATCGTCGGCGGTCAGGCCGAAGCGATCCATACGAACGTCGACCGTGCGGGTCGCGGGATACGTGAGAGTCGCAGCATCAGGGGTAGGACTGGCGGTCACCGTCATGGGGATACTCAGTGCGGTCAGTAGGCAAACACAAGTGAACGTACGCATCGGATCTCCGAAAGGATCGTGTGTGAGTGTACCGAGCGCTGCGTGCGGGTGCGTCGCTTAGCTCGGTCGAACCATCGTGTGTGTCGAGTGGTCAAGAAAGGGTTTCCGACGGCGGCAGCCCGCGGGAGGGTCCGTTGGCTGCGGGATCGGGCGCGAGAAAGCCGATCTCGTAGAAACGGCGCGCCAGCGAGAGCCGAACCTCGTCGTCGACACCGCCCGGTATATCCCGCACACGCAACGGAGACGTGCGCGTGATGTAGACGACCGCGGCTTCGGCACCGCGGTGTATGTAGAGATGCCCGCCGGGATAGGCGACGTCGATCTTGTCTTCGTTGGCGGTGAGGTGGCAGAAACTGTCCATCCGATGCACCAAGACCGTGTCGAGGGTGACGTGGTGGAGTGTCGAGGATGCCGGCAGAGCCGGTGGCTGCAGATGGCCCACGGTTCGGGCGGAGCGGCGTTGCAGCGCGGCGCCGACGAACCCGGGGGTGGTCACCGCGCGGGCCAATGCGGCGGACGCCTCCTGAACGGTCGCCGCGACGGAATCGACCCGACTGCCGCTCACGAGGCGACCCAGTCCCGGTGAGGCCGTCGCGCGCCAACGGCGATCCAGGTCCGACAGGTGATCGAGCGCGGCAATGACCGCCTCACGTACCGTGATGGGCGTGCAGTCAATCGACAGGTGTATGGACTCCTCGATCCCATCGACGGTGTGTACCGTGCCTCGCGGCACGTAGACGGCGTCACCGGGCCCGATGTCAAAGCAGGCGTGCTCGCCGAGCGCGGGGGGCGAACCCGGTATGCGCTCCCAGGTGTTGTCGAGCTCGGATTCCGCATGGGCGACGTACCACCGTTTGCGCCCCAGTATCTGGATCACGAGGAGATCGTGATCATCGGAGTGCACCGGCGCGCGCATCCCCCCTTGGCTCCAGAACGCGGACGCGGTGACCGGCTTGTGCAGGACCACTTCGAGGGCGCGACAGAGGCGGTCGAGCGATGCCGAATACGGGCGCATCCCGGGGAAGCGTAGCGAATAGCGGCGCTGGTGAAAGGTATCGACCATCCGTCGGAACGCTGCCGGATCGGTCGTGGCCGTCAGTGCGGGCGGCGGTTCGTCGGCATTGGACGAGTGGTACGTGAGATGGGTCGCGATCGCGCTCGCGCTTTCCAACGTCGCCACGGGGTCTGGGCCGAGCAGTCCAAGGCGGACCGCCGAGTCCGCGCCCGGTAGACGGCGCCAGCGACTGTCTCCGAGCATCTGCAAAAAATCGTCAAGGGGCAGGGGCGAGAGCACCGCGCCGAGTATGGCTTCCGCATCGAGAAGGTGCATGGGGGTTCCGATCGCAACGCCAGAGCCGGAGTATGCACTGCCGACCGGCGCCTGCGTCACTGGGCTTGATCCGGCCCCATCGCGTCAGCCATTCTGGGGTCTGACCGAACGTTGTCTTCGTTCCAAAGGATGCCTCATGCGCCTGACCGCCGCTTTAGTCCTCGCCCTGCACGCCACCGCAGCCCTTGCCGCCGGATCGCCGGCAGACACGCCCGCACCGGACAGCAAAACGGAGACCGCGAAGGCGGACAGCGGCCGATTCAGTCCCTTCAAAGTGGAATCGAAGACCGGCAGTGGCAGCGTGACGGTCAACGGCCAGACCATCGCCTACCAGTCGATCGCCGGCACGCTGACGGTGCATCAGAAGGGTTGGGACGATGTCCCCAAAGACCCGAAAGCCGACAAAGACCCCGCGGACGCCGAAGCGTCGATGTTTTACGCGGCGTACTTCAAGCAAGGCGGCGGCAATCGGCCGATCACCTTCTTGTTCAACGGCGGCCCCGGCTCATCGACGTTTTGGCTGCACATGGGCGCGTTCGGGCCCAAGCGGATCCTCGCCACGTCCGATCGACACCTGCCCGCGGCCCCGTATGAGATCGTCAACAACGTCGGCAGCTTGCTCGACGTGAGCGACGTGGTCTTCATCGATGCACCGGGTACCGGGTTCAGTCGGATCGCGGGTAAGGACGCAGAAAAAGCTTTCTACGGCGTCGACGGCGATGCCAACGCGTTCGCCGATTTCATTACGTTGTTCCTGACCAAGTACGGACGTTGGAATTCGCCCAAGTATATTTTCGGCGAGTCGTACGGCACGCCGCGCGCGGCGGTGCTCGTCAATCTGCTTGAGAACGAGCGGTCGGTCGACGTCAATGGCGTGATTCTGTTGTCGCAGATTCTGAACTTCGATCTGTCGCCCGACGGACCGACCGGCAATCCGGGCATCGATCTGCCGTACCAGACCGCGTTGCCGACCTATGCGGCGACCGCGTGGTATCACAAAAAGGTCCCGGGCAACCCGGCCTCGCTCACCGATTTTCTGGCCGACGTGGAGCAGTTCGCGTTGGGCGAGTACGGTGCGGCCTTGGCGCTCGGTAGCGATCTGCCGGCCGAGCGGCGTCGCGCCATCGCTGAGAAGTTGCACGCCTACACCGGCCTTTCGGTGGACTACATCCTGAAGGCGGACTTGCGGATCGATGGCGGTGAGTTCCGCCAGCAACTCAAACTGGACGATGGCGAGTCCACGGGTCGTCTCGATACGCGCTTTGCGGGCCCCGTCTTGGATCCGTTGGCGCAACGCGCGGGCTATGACCCGCAGTCCGCCTCCATCTCGAGCGCCTACGTCTCCGGTTATAACGATTACGCCCGGCGCGAACTGCACTGGGGTGAGGACAAGCTCTTCAAGCCGAGCATCTCGACCTATCGGACCTGGAATTGGCAGCATCAGCAGCCGGGGTCGAACGGAGCCGGTAATTCGCGCCAGGGTGCGAACACCATGCCGGACTTGGCTAATGCGATGAAGGTGAATCCGAACCTGAAGGTTCAGTTGCACGCCGGTTACTACGATCTGGCGACGCCGTTCTTCCAAGGCGTGTACGAGATGAAGCATTTGCCGATGCCCTCGGCATTGCAAAGCAACATCGAATACCACTTCTACGATTCCGGCCACATGGTCTATGCCAAGGAAAGTTCGTTGAAGGAGTTGCACGACTCCGTCGCGGACTTCATCCGTCGTACGGCGGGTACGCATTGATGCGGCGTCGTTGGGCCGGCGTCGCCCTCGTGTGGGCGCTCATCACGAGCGCCCATGCCACGGTGCCCACGCCGCAGGATCGGGAGTACCCGGGTGTCCTTCGCATTGCCGTGGACGCGAGCGATCTGAACCGTCGCGTCGTCCACGTCGCGGAGACGTTGACCGCGCCGCCGGAAGACCTGGTTCTGTATTACCCCAAGTGGATCCCCGGGCAGCACGCCCCGGGCGGCCCGATCGATCGATTGGCCGGACTGATCATCCGTGCGGGCAACACCGTCTTGCCGTGGCGGCGCGATCCATTGGATGTCAACGCCTTCCACGTCCGAGTGCCGGCCGGCACCGCGGCGCTCGACATCGGCTACGACTACTTGTCGCCGACCAGTCCGAAGGTCGCCCAAGCGGAGATCAGTCGGGATGTGATGTTCCTCGAGTGGATCGAACTGGGGCTGTACCCGGCCGGGTATTACGCGCGTCGCATACCGGTCGAGGCGAGCCTGACGTTACCGACGGGCTTCGACTACGGCACCGCTCTGACGACCGTGCGCCGTGACGGCGCTCACGCCGAGTTCGCGCCCACGGACCTTGAGACATTTTTCGACAGTCCGGTGTATGCCGGTCGCTATGCGAAACACATCGATCTGGACCCGGGCGCCGCCACGCGCGTGACCCTGAATGTCGTGGCCGATCGTCCGTCGGTGCTCGAAGTGCCGGCATCCGAGTTGCGTATCCATCGCGCCCTCGTCCAGCAAGCCTATAAGTTGTTTGGGCCCGGTCACTATCAGCACTACGATTTTTTGTTGTCGCTCTCCGATCAAATCCAGCAGATCGGTACCGAACACCACCAGTCGAGCGAGAACGGGCAGGACCCGGAATATTTCACGGACCGTGAGGCGACGATTGAAGGCCGGGATTTGCTGGCCCACGAGTACACGCACTCGTGGAACGGCAAGTTCCGCCGCCCGGCGGATCTGTGGACGCCGAGTTATGACGTGCCCATGCAAAACAGTTTGCTCTGGGTCTATGAAGGGCAGACGCAGTATTGGGGGCAAGTGCTTGCGACCCGGTCTGGGCTCTGGTCGGACGGTGAAATGCGCGATCAGCTCGCCACGGTTGCCGCGTTTTACGCCGAGCAGGCGGGGCGCCGCTGGCGGCCGCTGCAGGACACGACGATGGATGAGGTCATGAACGGGCGGCGGCCCGAGTCGTGGCCGTCGTGGCAGCGTTTCGAGGAGTACTACTCGGAGGGCCAGTTGATCTGGCTCGACGCCGATACGCTCATCCGCGAGCGCACCGGCGGCGCGCATTCCTTGGATGACTTTGCCAAGGCCTTCTTTGGCGCCCATCCGGGCGAGATGCAGCCGTACACCTATACGTTGGCGGACGTCGTGCAGACGCTCAATCAAATCTGTCCGTACGATTGGGCCGACTTCTTCAATACCCGCGTGAGTGCCGTCGCACCGACAGCGCCGCTCGAAGGTCTTGCTCGCGGCGGCTACCGGTTGAGTTACAGCGAAGAAGAAAACCCTTTCCTCAAAGCAGCCGACAAACACAAGCACCGATTGACGTTGTCGTCGTCGATAGGGGCGGTGATCGATGCGGATGACGGCGCGATCACCGACGTGTCGTGGGACAGTCCGGCGTTCAACGCCGGCCTTACCGAAGGCGCGCAGATCGCCGCCGTGAACGGCATGGTCTTTACGGAAGAGCGCCTTACCGACGCGCTGAAGGCGGCCAAGGCGGCGCCCGAACCGGTGGAGTTGATCGTTCGGCAGGGTGACAGCATGCGCGTGGTGGCGCTCGACTACCACGGCGGTCTGCGTTACCCGCACCTCGTCCGCGACGGGAAGACTCCGGCGCGCTTGGACGACATTCTGAAGCCCCGCAAGTAATCCGTCCCTGCTAAAGTGGCGTGTCCATTCGTGGACCGCCCGGGGGGGTGGGGGTGGGCCGCTCCGTTCGCGGAGCGGCCCGTCCGACACGGCGTATCGAGACAGGCTCGCGACCGCGCGACGCGCCCAGCGCGATGACCGCCGGGTCGTTGGGTGAGCAACCAACGCCCCCGCGGCGCGCAGCGACGCGACGGAGAGGGGGAGTCATGAGCAATACGAGATTCGTAGGTTGGCGTGCGGCGTTCGCCGGGTTCGCGCTGGCAGGGCTAGTGGCGGCCGCGGCCGCGAGCGCCGAGGAAATTGTCGTCAATGCCGGCGGGCCAACCACCCCGCTGCCACACTTCTGGGAACGGATGGTCGGCTCCGGCCGTGCAGTGCTCGCGCTGCGGGACGATTACCGACGCGACTTGCGTGCGGTGCACGAGGTCACTGGGGCTCAGTACGTCCGTTTCCATAACATTTTCGCCGACGAAGTCGGTGTCTACACCAAAGACAAGAAGGGCAACGACGTCTGGAACTTTTCCTACGTCGATCAGATTTACGACGGGCTGTTAGAGCTCGGCGTAAAGCCGTTCGTTGAACTCTCGTTCATGCCCACGAAGATGTCGTCCGATCCGAACCTGAAGTTTGGTTTTTGGTACGGCCCGAATCACGCCCCACCGAGCTCCTACGCGCGTTGGGAGGAGTTGATTCATCGCTTCGCCGAGCACTTGGTCGAACGGTACGGCATTGACGAAGTGTCGAGCTGGTACTTCGAAGTGTGGAACGAACCGAACATCGGTTTCTGGGCCGGCATGCCGCACAAGTCGACCTATTACGAACTGTACGAGCACACCGCCCGTGCCTTGAAAGCCGTTAGCCCACGATTCCGCGTCGGCGGTCCGTCGACAGCGCAGGCGGCCTGGGTGGGCGAGTTTCTGACCTACATGGCGAAGAAAGGGGTGCCCGTCGACTTCGCCTCGACGCACGTCTACGCGAACGACACCGCGGACAACGTCTTCGGCACAAAGGAGATGATTCCTCGCGAGGACATGGTCTGTCGGGCGACGAAGAAGGTGCACGACGAAATCGCCGCCTCGCCGCTGCCGAAGACGCCGTTCGTGATGAGCGAGTTCAACGCGAGCTACGCCAACGAACCGGACGTCACCGACTCGATCTACATGGGCCCTTGGATCGCGCACATGATCCGCGCGTGCGCGGGCACAGTCGACGACATGAGTTACTGGTCGTTCTCGGACGTGTTCGAGGAGCAGGGGGTGGTGAAGACCCCGTTCTACGGCGGCTTCGGTCTTGTGGCGGAACGCGATATCCCAAAGCCCGCCTTCAATGCGTTCGCGTTGTTGCATCGCTTGGGCGACGCACAATTGGCCGTGAATTCCGACTCGGCCCTCGCGACGCGTCGATCGGACGGCGGGGTGACGCTGGCCCTGTGGAACTACGCCGCGCCCGATGGGATCGGCGAGACCTACCACGGGCCGAGCGCGGGTCCGCGGCCGGTGAAGCATTTTTCGGTGCGCGTGGACGGCGTGGCGCCGGACGCCACCGTCCGGCTGTCACGCGTGGATGCCGATCACGGCAACGTCGTTGCCACCTTCGATCGCATGGGGCGGCCGCCGTTCCCCTCACGGCAGCAGATTGCCGCGTTGCGCGCGGCCGCGACACTGCCCCCGGCCGAGGAGACGCACCTCGCCGGTGGGCGTATTGAGCTTGAGGTGCCGACGCACGGCTTGTGGCTCTTGGAAATCGCGCACTGACGGGTTCTGTTCGCGCCCGAGGGGTTGCCTTGGGCGCGCGCGGATGCGGTCCGACATGCACAGAGGATCCCCACGCGGGATAATGGGTGCCCCGACGCTGTCCGTCGGCCGGAGAACCGTGATGCGTCGTCTGCTTTTCACCCTGATTCTGCTCGCAGGCACGGCCCCCGTCTGGGCCAAACCCCACGTGTGGGCGGTTTTCGGGGACGTGCCGTACGGACAGTCGGCGTCCGACACGGTCGAATTCGATGCAATGCCGGGCTTCATCGCGTCCATACAGGCCGATCGCGCCGTGGCGGGCGCCATACACCTCGGGGACATTCATTCGGGGAAACAGCCGTGCACGCAGGCCTACGATCGGGCCGTTTTTGCGCTGTTCCAACGCTTCACGATTCCGCTGATCTACACGCCCGGCGACAACGAATGGATGGATTGCCACAAACGCGGCGAGGGCGGTGGCACCTGGAACCGTGACCGGCAAGCGATCGACTACGTGACCGACGACCACGGTGAGTTGGTGGACTTTGCGGGGGGCGATCCGCTCGAAAACCTGTCGCTCGTGCGGCAAATCTTCTTCGCGAACCCCGGGCATACCCTCGGTCGCGACACCGTCGTCATCAGCCAAGCGCGCGGTAGCGCCGGCGGTGCGGCGGACGATGCGGAGTTTGTCGAAAACGTGCGGACTGTCGACGATGGCGTGGTCTACGCCTTCGTGAACATTCCCGGCGGCTCCAACAATGGGGAGGATCCGTGGTACGGAGCCCCCGAGCCTAGCCGTCGGCAGCGCCACGAGATCGCCGCGCGCACCGGCGCGACGGTGCGTTGGATCGACGCGGCGTTCGCCCACGCCCGCAGTAGCGGCGCACGGGCCGTGGTCATCGGCACTCAAGCGGACCTGTGGGATACCGACGAGCGCGGCCCGGCGCACGTGGCGGCCTACGAGCCGTACGTGCAGGCGATCGCGGAGGGAGCGAAGCGCTTCGGGCGGCCGGTCCTCCTGCTCGTCGGCGACTCGCACGTGTATCGCTCGGACAACCCGTTCGAAGACGGCGCGCCGTGCGTTATGGAGCCTGCGCCCGGTGAACCCGCGGTGGACTGCATGGCGGATGCGGCCCGTGCGCATCTAGGCTATCACGTGCCGAATATTCATCGCGTTGTGGTCCACGGCAGTTCATTGCCGCTGGAGTGGTTACGGTTGACCGTCGATTTGTCGAAAAATGCGCCGGCGAGCGCGTCGGCGTTCGGTCCGTTTGCCTGGACGCGGCAACATCCGTAAGTCATCGAACGTCGCCTCCGCGCCGTCGTTCGTCGTTAGCCGTAACTCAGTCAGGAGGCCTAGCATTCCCGTGTCCCCCATGGACCCGATCGAAACCGTGACCCTCACCCGGGACGGGCAACTGCTCGTGGCCGAGATACTGCCGTATGCGCCGGCCTACGCGGCTGATTTTCGTGACCTCAACATGGCGTGGTTGCGCCGGTATTTTAAGGTTGAGCCGATCGATGAGGAGGTGCTCTCCCAGCCCGAGCGCATATTGGCAGCGGGCGGTGCGATTCTGTTTGCGCGCGTTGAGGGGACCGTTGTCGGAACGGTGGCGCTGCTGCCGTCCGGTGAGCGCCGTTACGAATTATCCAAGATGGCAGTGAGCCCCGCGTGGCAAGGGGTGGGTTTAGGTCGTGCCCTGCTGTCGGCCATGATTCGGGTGTATCACGCGCTCGGCGGCGAGCAGTTGTTTCTCGAGAGCAATCACCGCTTGGTGCCCGCACTTCAGTTGTACGAATCGGTGGGCTTTCGCCACGCTCCGCGCCCGGAAGGGCCGTCGCATTACGAACGGGCCGACGTCTATATGACCTACGATGCGGGCGTGCGCTAATGGGGATGGCGAGCCCCGTCGCTCGGCGCGGATCCGACGGCCCGACCTGCTCGCAGTCTGGTACGCTATAACCCATAGAGGGCGCCCGTAGCTCAGTTGGATAGAGTACTTGGCTTCGAACCAAGTGGTCGGAGGTTCGAATCCTTCCGGGCGCGCCATTTCTACGCGGTTTTTTCTGTACGTCAAACCCATCGATTTGATCGGTGTGCACCGTTCACCCGCGGTGCCGGCGCGTTCCGCGTGTTAACTAACCCGTGATTTCGGCAACGTTCTCCGCGAGCCAGATGGCCAAGGCATCCTCCGACAGATCACCGGACGCGAGCGATTCGATCATCACGGCCATTTCTGCTTCGTCGGCTCGTATTTCTTGGCCGTTCATTTGCAGGAAGACGTCCATCACGGCCAGCGCGACCCGCTTGTTTCCGTCTGGAAAGCAATGACCTTTAGCGAGTGCGTGTCCGTAACTGGCTGCAGCGCGCGTCAACGTGAGGAGTGACGCCGTGTCGTGCCACAGGTGCTGAGGGCTAGCGAACGCGCTGTCGAGTTGCGATGAACGCGCGGAACGCTGAAGGCCCCCGTGCTCGCCAATTAACTTCGCTTGCATTGCCTCAACGGCCCGCGACGGCACCCAGTGGAGCTACGACGGCCGCACGCTACTTCGCTAAGCGTTGCAGGGCATTCCTGAACTTGCGGCGCGTCCGCCCGAATGCCTTCATGGCGATCTCGAACGTTGGGTCATCGCGCGTCAAGCGAGCACCATCGCCATCGGCCACGACATGCAGCACATCGCCCGCAGTGACATGCAGGTGGTCAGCGATGTCCTTCGGCAGGATCAGGCCGACGGAATTACCCATTTTGCGAAGTCTGATCGTGGTGGACACATCATGCTCCCTAAGGTCGTCAACATCGAACGCCTACCCGTGTCGCCATCGCGTGCCCGCCAATGCGTCAGTCGCGCCAGGTGGCTTTCGCGAGCCGGACGAAGTTCCCCTGAAACAGGTAATCCAAGCGTCGGGCGGAGTGGCCACGCCGCTGCAGCAGGCGGTACAACTGCGCGAACTTCTGCGGTCCTGCCAAGTCGGGTAGGAACGGCACGATGTCATCGCGCTCGCCGGTGGCCGACACGCCCGCTGCGCGGCGCGCCGCGACTTCCGCGCGAAGGCTCTCCCGATACGCCGTCATGTCATCGATCGCCGGCACCACCCCGTCCGTGCCGATCCCCACGTGTTCTTCACCGCACACATGCCAGGCATGTTCGATGTGCGCGATCAAATCGTCGGCGGTGGGTTGCCGGCCGATGGCGAGGAACGGCATGAAGTAAATGCCGACCAGACCGCCACTGTCGGCAACACCACGCAACTCGGTATCGGTTTTATTACGGGGCAGATCGGCCACGGCGCGACAGCCGGTATGACTTAAGAACAGCGGGTGTCGCGCCACACGGATGGCATCGAGGCACGTCTGCTCACCGCTGTGACTGAGATCAACAAGGCCGTGCGCTGCTTCGATGGCCGCGACCATCGCGCGGCCCGTCTCCGTCAGGCCGCGGTTCTCGGCCACCATGGAGCCGTCACCGAGTTGATTGCGGACGTTGTAAGTCAACTGAAAGACCCTTACGCCGCCGCTCACAAATTCTTGAACGCGTGCGGGATCGGTCCCCAGCATGGCGCCGTTCTGAAAGCCCAAAATAACGCCGAGTCGTCGCTGCTGCCGACACACCGTCAAATCGCGTACGTGTTGCACCAAGCGCAGATCCGGGTGACCCGCGATCAACGTCTGCCAGCGCGCGAGGTCACGCACCGTCGTCTCGTACGGATCCTCCGGTCCCATCACATAGCCGATCGTTTGGTTGAACGCGTACAAGCCGCTGGCGTAGGCGTCGCGCACGGCGCGGGCATCGATCCCGTAGGTCGGCGGGCCGTCGGGCGTCGCACTGTTGGGATTGGAAATCCCGCCCAAGAGATCAATGGTGGCCGGCGGCCATCGTGGCGAAGCGATCGCGACATCGCTGCCGAACACAGCGGCGGCGGCACTGACCTGCAGGAACTGACGGCGGTTCATGGGCGTCCTTGGGTGGGCGGCGTGTCGGGGGTCGAACGATCGCCCGCACGGTCGGGTACCTCGCGGCCGCGATGCACGACGCGATCCAGACTCTCAAGGTGCGCAAGGTCACGCCCCGGGTCCGCCCGCAGGAACAGGAAATCGGCGGTGTAGTGCGCGGCGATCCGACCGAGCGTGTCGCCCGCGCCGAGAGCGGCCGCTGACCCCTCGGTGGCCGCGCGTAACGCGGCGGCGGGCGTCAGCCCCACATCGTCGACGAGCGCGTGCAATTCGTCGTACAGGGCGGGTGTCGTCTGTCCGTCCGGCACGTCGTGATCGGTGCCGGCGGCGAGGGGCACACCGAGCGCCACGAGGCGTCCGGTGAGCGCCGCGGCCAGCTGTCGCGTACAGCCGCGACGGCCCGCCGGTAGGTGTGTGGGGTACACGGTGACCGTGGCGTCCAAGACCGACCCGGCGGCGGCGAGGGCGCGCCCGTACGCCGCAATCTGCGGATCGGCGAGGTCGAAGGTGGTGTAATCCGGTTCGTCTGCGTGGCCGTAGCGCTGCTTCTGCGGCTCCAAGACGGCCCGGGCGAGCATACAGACGTGCGAGACGGAGGTCGCGCCGACCGAATCCCACGGCGTCGCCGGATACACCGCGAGATGGGTCCAGACCGGAAAGTGAGCGTCGTGGGCAGCCGCGATCAGCCCGCGGACGGTCTTGGCCGGGAGATTGGCGTAGATCTTCAGACCGCTCGCGCCCGACCCCTCCGCCAACGCGACCACGCGCGGCAGGTCATCACCGGGGACGACGGCGTGCATCCACGGCGCCGTTCCGGGCTCGAGCCCGACGCTCGCCGCGTGGGTACGCGGGTCTGAAAAGAAGTCGGCCCCGGCGACCAGTGCGCTGTAGCGTATGTCCGGGCTCGCGATCTCATGGGCGAGGCCCTCGCGTTGCAGTTCGCCGAGCAATCGGGCGTCGCCGGCCATGTCGCGAACCGTGGTCACGCCGCCGTACAGCTCGCGCGCGAGGTCCTGCCGCGCGCGCCGCAGTCCCGGTTCGGTCGCGTGGTGGGTGTGTGCGTCGATCAGTCCCGGCAGGATGACACGATCGGCCACCGAGACGGTGACAGCACCGGCCGGTTGCTCATTGATCGCTGTCGGCGTCGCCACCGCGACCGATGTGATCTGCGTGCCGGTGACCGTGACGATCAGCGGTTGATCGGCAAACGCATCCCAGAGCCGCGACCCGTAGGACGCACGCGCGCCCACGTAACGGGTCGTTGCGATCCCTGACGCCGCGTCCTGCGCCCCCGCGGCCGCGGCCCACAGGGCCAGCCCGACGCCGATGGCGCTGCCGCAACGCACGGCGCTTACCGGCGGGAGGCGCCGGGGGATTCGAGGCCGTGGCCGTTCGGCCCGCGTTCGCGTCGCCACAGCAGGACAACGGACGTCAATGCGACCAAGCTGACGGCGCCGAAGAAGAGCAGCATGACGGCGTAGCCTTCGGGATGCTCCGCGCCGGCGTGCGCGTGATCGGCCAAGGCGCCGGCGGCGAGGTTGGATGCCAGGATGCCGAAGGCTTGAATGACGGTGATTACACCGAGTGCGGTACCGAGGCGCTGCGGCTCGACGATGAGCGTCGTCGACGGCCAGATGATCGCCGGCACCAGCGCCCAACTGATGCCCATGAGCACGGTCGACACCCACGGATTCCAGTCGGTGAGGCCCAAGACCGCTAACGTGACCGGCAGCAGCACCGTACCAAAGCAGAGGAAGAGGGCGCGGTGCCCGAACCGATCGGCCAGGAGTCCGAACAACGGCGTCGCAAAGATCGCGGCCAAGAAAACGCCTGAGTTGACTTGACCGGCGGTTTGCAGCGAGAGGTGTTTGGCGTGTTGGAGGTACTCCACCGCATAGGTTTGTCGGAACGGGAAGAACACCGAGGCGTACAAAACGTGCAGGCCGAGGATGTACCAAAAGGAGGCATCGAACTGAAAGAGTTCCTGCCACCGCGGCAGCCGCTGACCGCTCTCGGCGGCCGTGGTGCGGGTACGTCGGCCGTCCATCGCCAGGAAAAGCAGCGCCGCGACAAAGCCCATGCCCGTAATACCGACACCGAGCCACAGCGGCGGCTGCCAGCCCGCGTCATAGAGCGGTTTGGCCCAGGTCGATGACGTGTTGCACATGAACGAGCCGACGCGTGCCAGCGACAAAAACAACGCGGTCGCCAGCGCAATGCCCGATCGAGGAAACCACAGCGCCAAGCCGGCAACCAGCGCCATGAAGATCGCGCCTTCGCTGATGCCAAAGAGGAATCGACCGGCCCACATCAAACCGTAGGGTTGACCGATCGCCGTGAGCGCGGCCCCCAACACCCCGACGCCCGCGGTCCAGCAGGCCATCCGCGCCGCGCCGAAGCGATCGATCATCACGCCCCCCAACAGGGCGAGCAGCACGGAGGGCCAGTACATGGCCGCGTTCAAATTGCCGATGTCCGCTTGGGTGAAGCCGCGTTCCCGTCCCAACAGGTCGGCGAGTTCGCCGATCACATCGGATTCGTAATAGGTCGCGAAGATCGCCAGCGCCGCAAGACCGAGCGCGAACCATCGCCAGCGCGACACCGGGAATTCGTGACTGTCGTGGGCGGGATTCGCGGCGGTTGTCATTGGATTCGGGCCCCCTGGCGGATCAGTTCATCCTGCACGGCCTTGATGGTAACCCGATCGACCGCCTCGTCGAGACGGATCGAGACCGCGGCGGCGACCCCCGCGCCTTGGCCGGCCACGGCACAGCACATCATGTTCCGGGCCGACGCGTGGGAGAGCAGATCGCCGCCGATGGCCCGACCCGCGACCAAGAGATTGCCCACACCCTTCGGTACCAACGCCCGGTAGGGCACGTGCCAGTAGCGGCCGGTCGTCGGCAGAATCAGCACCCCGTAGCCGTCAATGAATTCGGGAAAGATGCCGATCGCATCGTCGAAGCGACCTTGATGGCGGACGTCGGACTCCGTCAGGTTATAAACCGCATCGATCTTGCGGGTGTCGCGGATGCCGAGCGTCATACCGAAGTTGCGCAACTTCGCGTTCTCACAACCGCCCATGTAATGGCGCAAGGCCTGCATCGCGTGTATGGCTTGTGCGCGCCCGTCGATCTCGCCGCGCGTGAGGTCGTCCGGGTCGGTACCGTTCAACCCTTGGATATGGACGAGATTGAGATAGGTGAGCTCGCCCGTGTCCGACATCGTGCCCCAGGTGCCGGCGATCGTTTTGAGATCCGGCGGAATGAGACCGGCCTCGACCGCCTGTGCGAAGGGCTTACGGAGAAACGGCGAGAACAGATGATCTTCCTTGCCGGAGGTTTCGTAGTCCCACTCGTTGTTACCGGACCAGTCTCCGTACGTTTGGGGATCGGCGTGTACCGCATCGATGAACCCACGCTTGTCGACCCCCGACATCGAGAACATCACCGACACCGACATCATCTTCTCGCGCGGTGTCATGACGGTGGGCGCGCCGGCCCGATAGGCGAGGTCGGCGTCGCCCGTGGCGTCAATGACCCGCTTGGCCAGGATCGCCTCTCGACCGGCTTTGCTTTCGGTGTACACGCCGCGTATCTCACCATCGACCAGGATCGGGCGCACGGCGGTCCGGTGCAGCATCGGGTGGATGCCGGCTTCGGCGACCAATTGGTCGGCCACGTACTTGAACATTTCGGCATCGAGCGCCGAGCTCTGCGATTGCGGTTCGGGGGCCGTGGCGCCCATCGCATGGGCGCGTCGCTCGAGCTCCGGGCCGATCCCTTCACAGTCAACCGTGCCTTCGCGGCGATACCACGCAAAGCCCTCAACACCGACTTGGGTGATGTTGCCCCCGAAGCAGCCGTAGCGCTCCAGGAGGGTTGTGCGCGCGCCGGCGCGCGCTGCCGCTAAGGCGGCCGAGAGTCCGCCCGGCCCGCTGCCCACGACGAGGACGTCGGTCTCGTGGACAACATCAATGGTACGTGCCGGTTCCAGTAGGGTTTTCATGAGGGATCACCGTGGTCTGTGACCCGCCAGTATGCCTGTACTGGATGACAGCCGACGGCATCCGTCGTTGCGAGCGCCGCGACGGTCCGTCGTCGTCAGGCGCGGTACTGCTCCACGGCGTCGCCCAAGGCCTCCTTGAGATCGCCAAGCCACGGTTCGTAATGGCGCCATTGATCCATGCCTTCGCGATAGATCGGCTGGCGGACCTGCTCGGAACTCGCGGTTTTGACGCTGCGGACATTCTTATGGAACTCGAGGCATGCCGACTCAAACGGCAGCCCCAAGAAATTCAGAATGCGGCGCACGCTGCCTTCCAAATCATCGATCACGTCTTCGTGCTGTACGCGCAGCACTTGGCCCGGCAACGCTTCATCCCAGTGGTGCATCAACTCCAAGTACGTCCGGTAATAGCGGGCGATGTCGTCGACGCTGTAACAGAACTCCTGACCGCGCGCGAAGAGCTGCTTCAAGTTCCCAAAGCAGCAGGCCATGGGCTCGCGACGGGCATCGATGATCTTCGCATTCGGCAGAATGAGCTTGATGAGGCCCACGTGCCGGAAGTTGTTGGGCATCTTGTCGATGAAGTAGGGCTTGTCCGTGCGATAGATGCGCGTGTCGTCGATGTACTGTTGACCGAAGCGATGCACCTCCTCGCGGGTGAGCTCCAGGAGCCGTTGCGGATAGCGCGGGTTGTCCATGTCCGGATTGAGGCCCTGCAATTGCAAGGCATACCGGGGAATGTTCGCCAACTCCTGGGTGCCCTCGACCTGCGAGTGCGAGGCGAGTATTTGTTCAAGCAGCGTCGAGCCTGCTCGCGGCAGGCCCAGAATGAAAATGGGATCCGCGGCTTGACAGCCCCAGTCCGCGCGCGCTTCAAAGAATTGCCGAGTGCAGACACGCTTCTGCAGGCGGGTATTTTGTTCCAGGAGATCGGGTCGGTACTTGCTCTCGGCCCGCTTCATCGCGTTTCCGCGCGCGTAGTAGTGCCAACTGGTCTCGTACTCTTTGCGATCCTCGAAGGCTTTGCCGAGCGCAAAGCAGATGTGGTACCGGTCCATGGCGGAGAGCGTTTCGTCCGCTTCGGCCGCTCGTAGGGCGGCGATATCACTGTCACTGAAACGGTACGTCTTGAGGTTGGCGAGGCTCCAATAGGCATCGCCGAAATTCGGCCGTATCGCGATGGCGGCGTGATAAGCCGCGATCGCTTCGGGGCGCTGTCCCAAGGTCTTGTGCGAGTGACCGATCGAGAGCCACAGATCGGCTGCCGCTCGAGACTGCGGGTCCGTCTGGCCGAGCACTTCGGTGAAGCGCGCAATGCCATCGGCGTGGTCGCCGAGGCCGACCGCTGCGGTGGCCCGCAGTGTCCGGTAGTCCTTGTTGGTCGGATCGAGGGCGAGCAATCGGTCGAGCTCGCGTATCGACTCCACGTACTTGTGTCGGTCGAGCAGCACGCAGGCATAGTCGCGCCGCAATTCGATGTAATCCGGATCCATCTCCACAGCGGCTTCGAGCAGGACCTCGGCCTCGTCGAGAATGTCGCGGCTGATCGCGATACGGGCCAGGAGTCGCATCGCTTCCGGGTGGTCGCCGTGCGTGATTAATTGGGTACGCACCAGTTTCTCGGCGGCCATCCAGTCGCCTTCACAGAACATCCCCGTCGCTTTGATCACCGCCGCCGGCATCGCGTTCAGTCGCCGGACGTGCTCCGCGGCCATGAGGCGCATCGGTTCCTGACGGGCCATCCGATACAAGCCCTCCAGCATGCCCCAGGTGGCCGGTAAGGCCGGGTTGATCCGGACGGCTTGCTCGTAGGCGTCAACGGCACGGCGCGCGTCCTTAAGGACGACATAGCAATGACCTCGCTCCTGGTAGAGGAGGCTGGAGGTCGGGTGGTGACGTTCCAACGTCTCCAGCGTCGCGAGGGCGGCGTGGGTGGCTCGATTCTGTCGTTCCGCCAGTGCTTTGAGGTACAGCGCATCCCGGTTCTCGGGAACGGAGGCCGCTAACGCGGTGGCCGCCGTGACGGCAGCCGCGTAGTCGTGCGCATTCAGCAATTCGCGAATGCGCTGCACTTCCTCTTCAATGGGGGAGAGATTTGAGGTGTTCGACATGGGCAATCCACCAATAAAAAAGGCGGGCATTGCTGCCCGCCTTTGAGTTTACCGCAACCGGCTGAGCCGGCTGCGGCAAGCAGCGCGTCAATTAGAACTTGTAGCCAAACTTGACGCCAAGGACACGCGGACGCAGGGGCACTTCCGCCTTGATGAACTGACCCGAGGTCGTGAACGTGCTCGCGTTCGAATCCGACAGGTTGGTTCCGTACAGGGTGGCGGTCCACGCATCCTTCGACACGCCGATCGAGGCGTCGTAGGTGTTGTAGCCCGGCATCGTGTAACGCAGCCAAGTCGTGTACGGAATCAGCACGTTGTCGCCCGACGGGAAGCTCGACGGCGTGTTGTACTGGTCGCCGATGTGGTTCATGCCGACCAACGCAAACGCCTTGTAGTCACCCGCCTGCCAGTCGTAACGGGCATGCAAGTTGTACTGCAGCTTCGGCGAGAACGCCGGCGTGTCGCCCACGGCACCCAGCGGGTTCGTGAGAGCCACGTTTTCGCTGCCCGAGCGAACCTGACTGATGCACGCACCGGCCGCAATCGGGTTACCCGGCGTGTAGCCGGTGACACCGGCCGAGCGGATGCACGGCGAGGTCAGCTGCGACGCGCTGTTGTCCGACAGCGATGCCATCAGGGTGAGACCGTCGGTCACCTTGGCGGTCACCTGCAGCTCGAAGCCCTTGACGCGATAGGTCGGGCCGTTTACGCCGAAGGTCGTGTTGCCGTACGCGGTCGGGTTGTAGATCAGCGTCTGGACGTCCTTCCAGTCCATCTGATACAGCGAACCGTTGACCTGCACGCGGCGGTTCAAGAACTCGGTCTTGAAGCCGACTTCGGTGTTGGTCAGCGAGTCAGGCGCGTACGAGAGCGGCTTGACGAACTGCTTCACGATCGTGTCGCCGGCGCCAGCGGTCACGCCGTTGGCCAGCGGTACGCCGTTCGCATCGACCCACAACTTGGTCACACCCTTGGTGGTGCGGTTGAACGCGCCCGGGCGGTAGCCCTGCGAGTACGTCGCATACACCATCGCATCCGACGTGATGTGCCAGGTCAAGTTCGCGCGGCTCTTGAAGCCCGAGAACGTGCCGTGGTGATCGTCGTAGTTGATCGGCGTCGCGAGGCACTGACCGTTCGGGACGTCCACACAGCTGCCGCCGGTGCCGTACTGCGAACCGACTTCCTGCTCCACGTACTTGTAGTAGCGGGTGCCGACGGTCGCGGTCAGGGTCTTCGGAATCAGGTCGTAGTCGACCGACGTGAAGAACGCCGTCTGCTTGTAGCCACGCGCCAGATCTTCACCGAAGTTGACGCCCGCGTTACGGGTGTTCGGGTTGATCGCGGCGTTGACCGGGGTCACGTTGCCCAAGCACAGCGGGATGGTGCCGGCATTGACGGCCGCCAGGTTCGCCGTCGAGCAGTCCGGAATCGACTTCTGGTAGAAGTCCATCGAGTCTTTGATCTCGAAGTCTTCCCAGAACGCGCCGAACAGAGCGCGAGCGCGCAGGTCGTCGGGCGTCGAGACACGGATTTCGTGGCTCTGATGGGTGTTCTCGATCTTGTCCTTCCAGCCCATGACCGGGCTGTAGCACACGGCCGGGCCGCTGCCGCCGAAGTTCGAGCCGCCGCCGCCGACGCAGGAGTAGTAGAACCCACCCGGGGTGCGGGTGTAGTTCGTGTAGTCCATGCTCTGCTCGATGTTACGCGAGAGGTAGGAGCCGGTGTACACGGTCTTCAGCGCGCCGATCTTGCCGTTTACGGTCCACGACGTCAGCGACGCGCGATCCTTGTTGTAAGCCGGGAAGAACGAGGTTTCCTGCAAGGGGCCGAGGTTCTGGAAGTCGACACCGATCGGGTACTGCACGCTCATGCCTTCGGCGTCCATGTTCTGGTACGTCTGGCTGACGAGCACATCCCAATCGTCGTTCACCTGGTACAGCGCCGACACGCGAGCGCCGTTGTAGGTGACCGGGTTCTGCGCGTTCTTGGCGATCGCGTAGTTGTTGTAGGTGTCGAGGTGCGCCGGGTACGACGACGAGTAGGCGCTCGGGCCGGTGTCGTGCGCCGCGCTGCGCGTGAAGGTCGACGGAACGTTGTCGATGTAGCCGCCGCGGCGGTCGTTGTAGACCGTGGCACGAATCGCCAACTTGTCGTCGATCAACGGCAGGTTGATCGTCGCATTGACGGCCGTGTTCGGGTCGCCGTGCGCGGTCACGCCGTAGCTGGCTTCGAAGTTGCCTTCGGTCTTGTTCAGCTTCGGCTTGTTCGTGATGTAGCGGATCGCGCCGGCTTCGGCGCCACCGCCGAACAGCGTGCCCTGCGGGCCCTCGAGCACTTCAACGCGCTCCATGTCGACCATGTAGATGTCCAGGTTGCGCGCCGGGAAGGTCAGCGACTGGTCATCGAGGTAGGTGGCGACGTTCGGGAACGGCGCGATCGAGGCGGAGGACTGGCCGCCGGCGAAGCCGGCCGACAGGCCGCGCATGAAGATGTTGCCTTGGCCCGGGCCGTTGGTGCCGAACGTCACGTTCGGGAGCATCTTGATGACGTCGTCAAACGTCGAGATGTTCATCTTCGAGAGCGAGTCGCTGCCGATGGCCTGGATCGTGATAGGCACGTCCTGAATCGACTCATTACGACGCTGCGCGGTGACGACGATCTCTTCGATGCCACCCGAGTCGGCGGCGACGGCGGTGCCGGCGCTGGCGCTCAGTGCCGCGAGGACGGCGTAGGCGATCTTGTGATTTGCTTTCAAGAACGTTCTCCCTTAGGGGGTGAGTGTAAAAACGCAACAGATCAAGTGCAGGGTCGAGGCGCGTTATGACAGCCACAACAACGCATCGAAGACCGGACGATTAGGCGATATCGCGGGGGAGTGATCTCCCTCTAGATGACCGCCGAACCCCCCCGGTCGGTACTTTTGTCAAACCAGCAACTGGTATGCCCGAAATAGTGACTGCCGAAGGTTACATTATTTTGACAGTGACAAAATAGTCACGTGGGTGAAACACCCTCATGCTGTTAATTTGTACAGGTATTCCATTGGGTGATGTCATCCCTGTTGCGACGCAGCATCTGCGGGCGTGGTAGTCCCACAACAAGTCCCCGCAGGCTCGGCCACCGTGTCAGAATCCGGCGCGATGGGACGCGCCGGGATATCCGTCGTCCGCGTCTATATGTATGTGCAGGCATTGAGGGGGTCACGTGTCGGGATCACTGCGTCAAAGACTCGAAAACGCCCACCCCGTGGTCTTCACGATCGTGGCGGCGGTAGCAGGCTTCGCCGCCTATTTCGCGATGTACGCCTTTCGCAAACCGTTTTCGGTGGCGACCTATAGCCACGTTCCCGGCTGGGATTACGCGCTCGACTACAAAATCGCCCTCGTGCTTGCCCAGGTCTTGGGCTATGCGATCTCCAAAATGATCGGCATCAAGGTGATTTCGGAGCTGGATCCCAAGTGGCGCCCGTTGGCGATTATCGGGTTGATCGCGGGGGCTTGGTTGGCGCTGATCCTGTTCGCGCTCATTCCCGCGCCGTGGAACGTCGCGTGTCTTTTCCTGAACGGTCTGCCGCTCGGCATGATTTGGGGACTCGTGTTTGGCTTCATGGAGGGCCGCCGGACGTCGGAGGTGCTGGGCGCCGTGGTCTGTGCCAGTTTCATCCTGTCCTCGGGCGCGGTGAAGTCGGTTGGTAAGTGGCTGATCACCGGCTTTGGGGTTCCGGTGACCTGGATGCCGGCCGCTACGGGTGCGGTGTTCATTCCGGTGCTGCTCTTGTCGGTGTGGGTGTTGGCGTCGATGCCGCCACCGAACGCCGCCGACGAGGCTGCGCGCGTCAAGCGGATGCCGATGGACGCCCGTGCGCGCGCCGCCTTCTTGAAAGAGTACGGTCTTGGCATCCTCTTGCTGGTCATCACCTACATTTTCGCGACCGCCTTACGGGACTTCCGCGACAACTTTGCCGCTGAGCTGTGGGTCGCGCTCGGGCGCGGGGACGGCGTCGCCATCTTTACCGCGAGTGAAGTCCCGGTCGCGGCGTTCGCGTTGTTGGTGCTCGGATTAATCATCGTCGTCAAAGACAATGCCCGCGCACTCATGGTGATCCACGGGGTCATCTTCGCCGGGCTCTTCCTCCTCGGCGCATCGACGCTCGCGTTCCGTTTGGGTCTGCTCGGGCCGGTCACCTGGATGATCGTGTCCGGGGCGGGCCTGTATATGGCCTACACGCCGTTCAATGCGATGCTCTTTGATCGCTTGGTCGCGGTGAGTGGGCGGGTCGCGACGGCTGGCTTTTTGATCTACGTCGCCGACACAGCGGGGTATTTCGGTAGCTCCGGGCTCTTGATCTGGCGCAACTTCGGTCTCGTGTCCATGAACTGGCTCGAGGTCTACGTGCAAAGCGCCTATTGGATCAGTGTTCTCGGGATGCTGTGCGTGGCCGGTGCCGCCGTCTATTTCGCCGGACGGCACCGCCAGTCGATCGCAAAGGGCGCCTAGCCGCGCTGTTCGGAGAAGCTCGCCTCGGCGAGGCTGCCGGCGGTGTGCGCCCCGCGGGCTTTGATCGCGCGGATCTCATTGACCAATTCGAGCGCCGATTGCGTACACGGGGGCAAGGCCGCGTCGCTCGTGCCGAGCGGCGTCGTACGGTCGCCCCAGCGCAGCAAGTGCGCCGACAGAGTGAGTCCGCCGCCGAAGGCAGGCATCAGCACCAGGTCGCCGGCTTGCACGCGACCTTCCTCGACCGCCTCGACCAACGCGACGGGTGCGGTCGCCGAGCTCATGTTTCCGTATTTCTGGACGGTGAGAAACACTTTCTCCATCGGCGCGCCCGCGTATTTGGCGACCGACTCGATGATGCGCAGGTTCGCTTGGTGCGGAACCACGAGCGCGACGTCATCAATGCTCACCCCGGCACGCTGTAACACCTCGACCGAGGCTTCGCTCATGCCGCGCACGGCTTTCTTGAAGATTTCTTGGCCGTCGAAATCCCAGCGCGTCTGTCCAAAATCGAGTCCGTGGTTGGCGTACTGGGTACCGATGCCCCGAACGCGGAGTATCTGGCGGGCGTCCGCGTAACACTGCAACTTCTCCTGCAGCACGCCGGACTCGACGTCGCTGGCCTCTAAGAACATGGCCGCCGCACCGTCGCCAAAGAGGACGGCCACGTTGCGGTTGTCCCAGTCCATATACCGGGAGATCAGTTCCACACCGATGACGAGCGCGTTGCGGACGACGCCGGTCTTGATCATCGCCGTGCCGACCGAGAGCGCATACATAAAGCTGGTGCACGCCGTGTTGATGTCCATGGCGGCGGCCCGGGTGGCACCGATGCGTTGCTGGACCCCAGAGGCCGTGTTCGGAACCGCTTCGTCGTTGCTGACGCTGCCGTACAAGATGAGATCAACGTCCGCTCCGGTCTTGCCGGCACAGGCGAGCGCGCGCTCGGCGGCGACGATCGCGAGTTCAACGCCCGGAACGTGCGAGATGCGACGTTCGACCATGCCGGTACGCGAGCGGATCCAGTCGTCGTCGGTCGCCAAAAAGGTCGACAAGTCGGCGTTGGTCAGGACGGCCGGCGGCAAGCATTTGCCCCAACCGGTGATCGCAGCGTAGGTCACGGCAGACTCCCTATACACATCGGTGCCCGGATTCTGAACCGAAGCGCGCCGAATGGCACCCCCCGAGACAGGCCCCGGCGCCGAGGGTGCTAAGATCGCGGCGTTACGCAGGTTTCGGACACCGCATGCCATGAGTCGCCCCGACCGAGCCCCCCTGTGGGCGCAGCTGTTTCGGCTGGACCCGGAGGGGCCGCTGACGATTCAGGCCCAACTGCGCGCCCAGATCGTGGCGGCGATCGGCGCCGGAAGGTTGCCGGCCGAGGAGGCCATGCCCTCCAGTCGCGAGTTGGCGCAGCACTTGGGCATCGCCCGAAACACCGTGGTCGGCGCCTACGCCCAGTTGGCCGACGATGGGTACTTGGAAGCGCGGCAGCGTCGTGGCTACTTCATCAACCCGCTGGCCCTGACGGCGCGACCGGTGGCCACCGAGCCGGCACCGACCGCCACGGGCGTCGACTGGACGGAGCGGTTTCGTGTCCGGCCGAGTGGCCAGCGCAACATCTCAAAGGTCGCCGATTGGGAGACCTATGAGTTCCCGTTCATCTACGGCCAGTTTGATCCGAGTCTCTTTCCGCTCGCCGATTGGCGCGCCTGTTGTCAGGAGGTCCTCGGCAAGGGCGGAGTGCGGACGTGGGCGCAGGATCTGTTTACGCGCGATGATCCGGCCCTCATCGAGGAGCTGCGCAACAAGGTGCTGCCGTTGCGCGGCGTGTGGGCGGCGGCCGACGAAATCATCGTCACGATCGGCGCGCAGCAGGCGTTGTATCTGCTCGCGGATTTGTTGGTCGATGCCGAAACCGAGGTGGGTCTTGAGAACCCAGGCTATCCGGATGCGCGCAATATCTTCTCGCTGCGCACCCAGCGCCTCCGGCCCCTGCCGGTGGACGCGCAAGGATTGAAGATCGGCGCGGCGCTCAAGCACTGCCGGTACGTCTACGTGACGCCGAGCCATCAGGCGCCGACGACGGTCACGATGCCGGTGGACCGACGGGTGGAGCTGTTGCGCCGTGCAGAGCGCGACGATTTTCTGATTATCGAGGACGATTACGAGACGGAGACCACCTTCTCGGGGCTGCCGAATCCGGCGCTGAAGAGTCTGGATCGAGCCGGGCGGGTGATCTATGTCGGGAGCCTCTCGAAATCCTTCGCGCCGGGCATTCGGTTGGGCTACATCGTCGCGCCTCAACCGCTCATCGAAGAGTTGCGCGCGCTGCGCCGCTTGAACATTCGCCATCCGAGCGCGTTTACCCAGCGCAGCATTGCGCGCTTCGTGGCGTTAGGCCATTACGACTTGCTGAGCCGGCGACTCGTTGATGCGCACCGGGAGCGAGCCCGGATCCTCTCCGCGGCCGTCGCCGAGTTCGGGTTCCCGGCCGCGCACGCGCCGGTCAACGGGGGATCCTCCGTCTGGTTTGAGGGACCGGAGTGGCTCGACGCGCGGGTGCTGGCCGATGCGGCCCGACACGAGGGCATCCTCATCGAGCCCGGTGACGTGCACTACATGGACGAGCATCCGCCGCTCAATCGGTTCCGACTGGGCTACACCTCGATCCCACGCAGCCGCATCCGCGAAGGCGTGCGGCGGCTGTCGCAGGTACTCGCCCGGCTGAATCCGCGCTAAGACGACTGGACCCATCGCGGCGACGCGGCTGGTTCTATCGTCGGCGGAGGGGACTGCCTAGGATCAAGCCCATCCTAGGCCGTCGCCTAATTAACGCGGATTCACCAGTATGAGTAACGACCCGGTCTTCCAGTTCGAACTGATCACCCGTTTGTTCGACGCCTTCAACCGTCACGATGCCGACGGCGTCGGCGCTTGCATGACCGATGACGTGGTCTTTGAGGCCGCCGTGGGCGCCGAAGTCTACGGCACGCGCACCGTCGGCCGTGCCGCCGTGGCGGCCGGATTTGCCAAAACCTTCGCGGACTTGCCCGACGTTCGTTGGGACGAGGTCACGAGCTATCCCGGCGCCGGCGACTACGTCACCACCACCTGGGTGATGCGGGCCACGCGCCCGGATGGCATGCGTTTGGAAGTGGAAGGGGTCGACTTGTTCACCCTCCGCGACGGTCTGGTGTCGGTGAAGCGCGCGTTCCGTAAGGAGCGCCCTCTGCAGAAGTAATCCCATGAATACCGCAGCAATTTCCGCTTACGATCCGCTCTACGACCCTCTCAAGGACGCCACGCCCGGGCACGGCCGTGAATACGCGCCCACCTACTGGGTCGACAGCGCGGGACCTGCGCCGGATGACGACGGCCCGATTCGCGGCAACGTGGATGTGGAAGTGGCCGTCATCGGTTCGGGCTACACCGGCTTATCCGCCGCGTTGCACTTGGCACGCGATCACGGGATCGGTGCGGTGGTGCTCGAGGCTAATCGAACCGCCTTTGGCTGCAGCACCCGCAACGGCGGGCAAGGCCAGTTTGCGACCGGTCGCCTGAAGCGTTCCGGATGGATCGAGCGCTGGGGCGTCGATATCGCCCGCGGAATGCACTCGGAATGCATGGAGGCCTTTGAGCTCTATCGGTCGCTCCTCAAAGAACCCTTGGTGCAACCGGACGCCGTCGATGGCGGGCACATCTACGCCGCGCATCGACCATGGGCCTTCGAGAAGATCAAGAAAGAGTCGGCGCTGCTGAACGAAGTGTTCAAGTATCCGTCGACGGTGCTCTCGGCCGAAGAGACCCGGGAACGGCACTTTTACGACCGGGAGTGCTGCGGTTCGCAATTCGAACCGGACGGCGTCGCGATCCACCCGGCGAAGTACGCGTTCGGCTTGGTGCGCCTCGCGCGCAGCCTCGGCGTCAAGATCCACCCGTCGAGCCCCGTACAGGGCTGGCGTCGCGAGGGCGACCGGTATGTCCTGACCACTCCGGGTGGGGACGTGCGCGCGCGGCGCGTGATCGTGGCGACGGCCGGTTATACGGCCCCGGGATTGCACAACCTGACGCGTCACCGTCTGTTTCCGATTCTGTCCAACTCCATCGTGACGCGGCAGTTGACCGACGCCGAAATCGCCGACTGCGGCTTCAAGTCCGATGCGTTCTACACCGACACGCGGATCCTGCGGCACTACTATCGCTTTATCCGCGGCGATCGACGCGTGCAGATCGGTAGCCGCAGCGCGATCACCGGTCGCGATGCCGCTAATGACAAGCATTTGGCGCGTCTGCGCGCCGCGCTGGGGCGGAAGTTCCCGGCCTTGGACGGTATCGAGTTGGATTACTCGTGGTGGGGCTGGGTCGATGTCGGCCACGACATGATGCCGCGTATTTTCCGTCCGGACCCGAACGAGCACATTTATTACTCGCTGGCCTATGGCGGCAACGGCGTGATGTACTCGGCGCAAGCAGGCCGCCGCGCGGCGGCCCTGTGTGCGGGTAAAGCCGTGCCTGCACTGCCGATTTTCCAGTCGGCACTGCCAACGGAAGGGCTGTTGACGCCGTTCCGTCGCCTCGGACAACAACTGCTGTATCTCTGGTATTTCACCAACGACGAGCGGCCGTGATCGCACGTGACCCACGTGCGACTCGGTTCGGAAACGACTTGCCTGGCAAGGGGGAATTGATATGAAGATGACGACTGAAGAAGCTTTCGTGAAGGTCTTGCAACGCCACGGCATTGAACATGCCTTCGGCATCATCGGGTCGGCGTTTATGCCGATTTCGGATTTGTTCCCGAAAGCCGGTATCACGTTCTGGGACGTTGCCCACGAAACCAACGGCGGCATGATCTGCGACGGCTACACCCGTACCACCGGCAAGATCGCGATGGCGATTGCGCAGAACGGGCCTGGCATCACGGGATTCGTGACCGCGATCAAGACCGCTTACTGGAATCACACGCCGATGCTGCTGGTCACGCCGCAGGCGGCCAACAAGACCATCGGTCAAGGCGGCTTCCAGGAAGTCGAGCAGATGGCGTTGTTCCGCGACATGGTGTGCTACCAGGAAGAAGTGCGCGATGCCTCGCGCATTCCCGAGGTCCTGAACCGGGTCATCTGCAAGGCAAAGCGCCTGTCGGGTCCGGCACAGATCAACGTGCCGCGTGATTTCTTCACGCAGGTCATCGACGTCAATCTGCCGGACGTCATCGAGTTCGAACGTCCCCAAGGCGGTGCGAAGGCGATCGCCGAAGCGGCACAGTTGCTGTCCAACGCCAAGAACCCGGTCATTCTGTCGGGCGCCGGCGTGGTGCTCGGCAACGCGATTCCGGACGTCGTGGCGCTCGCCGAGCGCTTGGACGCGGCGGTGTGCAACAACTATCAGCACAACGATTCCTTCCCGGGTAGCCACCCGCTGGCGGTGGGGCCGCTCGGCTACAACGGCTCGAAGGCTGCGATGCGCCTGATTTCGGAAGCGGACGTCGTGCTCGCGCTCGGCACCCGCTTGAATCCGTTCTCGACCTTGCCGTGTTACGGCCTCGATTACTGGCCGAAGAACGCGAAGGTGATTCAGGTCGACATCAACCCCGACCGTATCGGCCTGACGAAGCCTGTGGCGGTGGCCATCTGTGGCGACTCCAAGCTCGTCGCACGCCAGCTGTTGGCGCAATTGGCGCCGGGCTCGGGCGATGCGGGTCGCGCCGAGCGTCGCGCCGGCATTGCCGCCGAAAAGGCGAAGTGGGCGGCGGAGTTGGCCAGCCTCGATCACGAGCAGGATGACCCGGGTACGGTGTGGAATGCCGAGTGCCGCGAGCGCGAGCCGAACCACATGGCGCCGCGTCAGGCGTGGCGCGCCATCATCGAGGGCTTGCCCAAGGACGCGATCATCTCCTCGGATATCGGCAACAACTGCGCGATCGGTAACGCGTATCCGACGTTCGAGAAGGGCCGCAAGTATCTCGCACCCGGCCTGTTCGGCCCGTGCGGTTACGGCTTCCCGTCGATCATCGGCGCAAAGATCGGCAACCCGGACGTGCCGGTCGTCGGCTTTGCCGGTGACGGTGCCTTTGGTATTTCGATGAACGAAATGACCTCGGTCGGTCGCGACGAGTGGCCGGCAGTCACGATGGTCATCTTCCGCAACTACCAGTGGGGCGCCGAAAAGCGCAATTCGATCCTCTGGTACGACAACAACTTCGTCGGTACCGAATTGGACCCGAATTTGTCCTACGCCCGCGTGGCCGAGGGCTGTGGGCACAAGGGTGTGTTGGCGCGTACACCGGCCGAAGTCACGGCGGCGATCCGTACCGCCTGTGCCGAGCAGCAACAGGGCATCACGACGTTCATCGAAGTCCTGTTGAACCAGGAACTCGGTGAGCCGTTCCGCCGCGATGCGATGAAGAAGCCGGTCGTCGTTGCGGGCATTAGCCGGGACGACATGCGGACGCAGATCGTCGAGTGATCGGAGCGGGGGAGGCGCGACCGTGTCGCGCCTCCTCACCGCCGCGTCGATAACGAGGGGGACGTCGTTTGAAAATCAATCAGCTGCTGCCGGGCCTTGCGCTCGCAGCGACCGTGGCCGCGCTGTCGAAATGGGTGGCAACGGTCCCCTGGATGCAGGCACACGCCTTCAGTCCGCTGACCATCGCGATCGTTCTCGGAATGTTCGCCGGCAATACGTTTTATCCGAAGATCGCCGCGACTGCGGGCGCCGGCATCGGCTTTTCGCGTCAGACCATCCTGCGCACGGGTGTCGTGCTGTATGGCTTTCGCCTCTCGCTGCAACAAGTGATGAGCGTGGGTTGGGTGGGCGTGCTGATCGACGCGTGTATCGTCGTCTCCACCGTCGTCATCGCCTATCAGGTCGGTACGCGGCTCCTCAAGATGGATAAGACCTCGGCGCTACTGGTGGGGTCGGGCAGTGCCATTTGCGGCGCGGCGGCCGTGCTGGCCACGGAGCCGGTTGTCCGCGGCAAAGCGGAACAGGTCAGCGTCGCCGTGGCGGGCGTCGTCATTTTCGGCACGATCTCGATGTTCCTGTATCCGGTGCTCTACACGATCGATGCGGTGCGCGACTTCATACCCGCGGGACCGCACGGCTTTGGCATCTACATCGGTTCGACCGTGCATGAAGTGGCCCAAGTGGTCGCTGCGGGGCGCCAAGTGGGCGTCGACGCCGCGGATCCGGCGCTCATTGCCAAGATGACGCGCGTGTTCATGATGGCCCCGTTCCTCGTCGGACTCGCGCTGTGGATGCGCGGTGACGGCGCCGCGGACGGTGCGACGGTGTCGGTACGCCAGGCCCTTGCTGCCGTGCCGGTGTTCGCCTTTTACTTTGTCGGTGCGGTGGCCCTGAACTCGTTGAACACGGCGATGGGATGGTTCTCCGCCAGTGTCGTCGACGGCTTATTCAATTTGGCCGTCTTTCTGCTGTCGATGGCGATGGCGGCGCTCGGGATGTCGACGCACTTTGGCACCCTACGACGGGCCGGCGGCAAGCCGTTGGTACTCACCGGCATTTTATTTGTTTGGCTGGTGGTGGGCGGAGCGTTGCTCAACCACTACGCGATGGGCCTGCTCGGTTGAACCGAAGCGCAGTCGGACCGTGCGGATGACGTCCGTGGGGTGTGCGGCGTACGACGGCCGGTACGGCGTCTCTTGCGGCGACATCGGCAGGGCGTGTCTCGCGTCGCCGCGCCTCAGCCCGACGGCGCCGTGAGCGGGCGACGGCCGACCGCTCGTCGAGTGACCTTACGGCAGCGGGTCGCGTGCCAACACCGCGACATCGGCCGGCGACCGCCCGTCGGCGCTGAGCCCGCGACGCAGTCCGTCGCGATCCTCTTTCGATCGATTTTGGCTGGCCTTGAACTTGCCGACCATCGAGGTGACGTCGATCGTGAAGCCGACGATCGCCGCCAGCATCCCATCGATGTAGTCGGCCGGCGCATCGGTCACCGCCCACGGGTGGGCGCGCGTCGATTCGTGTCGGTCCGTCAGGCGGGTGACGATCGCAAGCAGCGACTCGCGATCACGTTGCCAGTGCATCGTGCCGCGCACGTGCACCGCCTCGTAATTCCACGTCGGCACGGCTTTGCCGTGCTCGGCCTTCGACGGGTAATGCTGCGGAGTAACGTAGGCGTCGACCGCCCGGAACACGGACAAGACCTCCGTCCCGTCGGCGACGTGGCGGTGCATGGGGTTCGCTCGGGCGATGTGGCCGCGCAACTGCCAGCGACCCTCGTGTTCGGCGAGTTCCACCGGAATGTGATCGGCGGTCGGCACGCCGTCGGCGAGCGTGATGAGCACCGCGAGCGGGTGTTGGTGGATCACCGCACTCAGCAGCGTCGGATCGTCTACGCGGAAATGGGGAGGTAAGTACATGGGCCATCACCGTTTGATCGGGAATCTGCACGCACGATGCCCGCAGGTGGGCCTCGTGTACAGGATATTTACTTTACTACACGACCGGGACAGGCAATGCTGCCGGCACAAAAGGAGGGGTCACGCGTCATGAACCAACAAGAGTTACCGAGCGTCGATTCGACGGCAACGGGTCTGCAGCGTTCGCTCAAAGAGCGCCACATGCGCATGATTGCGTTGGGCGGCGTCATCGGCGCGGGATTGTTCGTCGGCAGCGGCGTTGTCGTCCAAGCGACCGGTCCTGCGGCAGTCTTTTCGTTTGCCCTGACCGGGCTACTGGTCGTCTTGGTGATGCGCATGCTCGGCGAAATGGCCGCCGCGTTTCCCGCGGTCGGTGGTTTCTACGAGTACAACCGCCTTGCGCTGGGTGAATTCGCCGGCTTCATGACCGGATGGATGTACTGGTATTTCTGGATCATCGTCGTCGCCTTCGAGGCAGTCGCTGGGTCCAAGTTGTTGATCGGGTGGTTTGGTACCGAATGGCCTGGGATACAGCCCTGGCATTACACCCTCGGGCTCACTAGCCTCTTCACCGTCGTGAACTTGCTGTCCGTCCGCTCTTGGGGTGAGGCCGAGTACTGGTTCGCCTCGATCAAGGTCGCGGCCATCGCGCTCTTCCTCCTGATTGGCGTCGTCGTGGTGCTGGGGCTCTGGCATGGGGTCCCGGGCGGATTCCATTTATTGACCGAGAACGGGGGCTTCATGCCCAAAGGCATCGGTCCCGTGCTCACGGGCGCCGTGGCGGCGACCGGCTTCTACTTCGGTTCGGAAATCGTCACCGTGGCAGCGGCCGAGTCGGCCGAGCCGGAGCGGGCCATCGCCCGGGCGACACAGTCGGTCGTCTCGCGCGTGCTCGTGTTCTACGTAGGTTCCATTTTTCTCGTCGTCTGCATCGTGCCGTGGAACACGGACGCCATGGCGACGCCGTATGTCAGCGTGCTGAACTCCTTGCACGTGCCCTACGCGGGCACGGCCATGGGGATCGTGATTTTGACGGCGGTGCTGTCCTGTCTGAACAGCGGCGTATTCGCCTCATCGCGCATGATGATGGCGCTCGCGCGGCGTGGCGATGCCCCCCGGTTTTTCGCGCGCTTGGACCGCCGCGGCGTCCCGGTCGCCGCGATTTTGGCGAGCATGACGTTCTCGTTCGTCGCCGTGTACATGAATTACTTGTCCCCGGACAAGGTGTTCAAATTTCTCGTGGACTCGTACGGCACCGTGGCGATCTTTGTGTACGTGTTGATCGCGTTTGCGGAACTCGGGTTGCGCCGTCGCTTGGAGCGGGAGTGTCCGGAGCGCCTCGTGGTGCGGATGTGGGCGTTCCCCTGGCTGACGATCGTCGCGATCGTGATGATGTTCTCCGTGCTCGGCGCGATGGCTTTCATCCCCGAGCAGCAGCAACCGCTCTTGTTCGGCGTGATCAGCGCCGCAGTCATGGCGGTCGGCTACGCGATCTTCCGGCGCGGCCGCCGCGTCTGAGCGGGACGCGGTTACGGGGCGGCGTTCGCCGCCCCGTAGTTCTGCACGAGATAGTCGACGATGGTGACGGCTTCTTCGTCACTCACCGGTGCGCCGTAGGTCTTGATCATTTTCTTGACCTCGGCTTCCCACTGCGGGCGCTTCAGAAACGGCGCGTTCATTTGGATGTAATCGACGGAGTGGCACACACTGCAGCGCGCCAACACGATCGATTGATCCGGTGACGGCGCTAGCCGAAGGGCACTTTCATCCGCGAAGGACGACGCAGAGACGACGCTGAGCGTGAGGATCAGGAGGAGGCGGTTCAGCACTGGGAGTTCCTCAGACGACGGTCAGGCTGACCGACTGAATCACGTTGTTGTGATAGCCGGGATTGTTGAAGATCAGTTCAGAGACTTGAGTCGATCCGCCCCGATTGGTCGCTCGGGCCAAGATCACGAGCGGGCCTGTCGCACGAGGCACGTGCGTGTAACTCCACGGCCGGAACGAATAGCGTCCCAAGTCCTCGCCGAGATCGGCTTCCTCCCAACGGTGGCCGCCGTCGATGGAGACCTCCACCCGACGAATGCCGGTCCCTGAGTCCCAGGCGAGCCCTTTGACCTGCAGCGGTCCGCCGCTCGGTGTGCGGGCGCCATCGAGAGGACTCGTGATCACCGAATTCACGACCATTTCCGTAATGGGTGTCGTCGTCTCGTTTTCTTGGGTCGTGAAACGATCGACAAGGGCAAATTTACCCTTGGGGATACGGTAGGCGCTCGCCATCCAAAAATTGGTCAGCGGCTTGGTGAGCGCTTGGATCGAGACCACTTGCTTCATCCAGTACGTGGCGGTCCAGCCGGGAACGATAACGCGGGCCGGGTAGCCGTTGTGGTGCGGCAGGGGTTCGCCGTTCATCTCGTAGGCGATCACCGTGTTCTCATCCAGGGCCTTCCACGCGGGAATGCTCTTCACAAAATCCGGCGTGGCGTCGAGCGCGGGCCGGTCGGCCCCGTCAAAAGCGATTTCGAGGGCGTCCTTGCTCAGTCCCGCGCGGGCGAGCACGTCTTTGAGACGCGCGCCTTTCCAACGGGCATTCCCCATCGCCCCTAGGCCCCATTGCACACCCGGCACGTGCGGGTCGGACAGGCCGCGACGATTGCCCGAGCATTGGCAGACGGCCACGACTTCGACCGGTTCAAACTCGGTCTTCAGCTGTTCGAGGGTGAGTTCGTAGGGCTTGGTGGCCGCATCACCGCCAATCGTGAGGCGCCACGCCTTGGCATCCACTTCCGCGATACCCATGAGGTGCCAGCGCACAAAGAAGCGATCGTTCGGTGTGATCGCACCGTCGAAATAGCTGAGCGGCGTTTCGTAATTGGGCGGTCGATAGGACCGCTTGAGCAGCGGTTGCTTGCCCGGCAAGCGCTCCAACGTGGCCGTATCGAGGGTGCCTTGTGGCAAGGCTGCGGACGCCAAGCGCGCCGCGAGGCTGCCGCCGGTCAATGCGAGCCCACCGAGTGCGGACTGCAGGATTGTTCGACGAGTTGCCATGGGCGCCATCCGGTCAGCGCGGCACTTACCGCTACGGCCCAGTTTCCCGGGCGCGCAGGGTAATTTCAAGTCACCAGGGCAACGAATACGTTTTGGTGTTCGTAAAACTTTTCATGGCCTCTTGGACGCCTTCCTTGATGCCGGTGCCGGAGTCCTTAATTCCCCCGAACGGCGTCACTTCGAGGCGATAGCCGGGGACCTCGCGGACGTTGACGGTCCCCACGTTGAGTTCCGTGACGAACCGCGTGATGTAGTCGAGGCGATTGGTGCAGACCGCCGACGACAGTCCGTAGGCCGTCGAGTTGACCAGTTCGATCGCCTCCTCAATCGAGGAGAAGCGGATCACCGGCGAGACCGGTCCGAACGTTTCGGTTTTGACCACCGGCATGTCGGCGGTAACGTTGTCGAGCACGGTGGGCGAGTACAGTGCACCCTGACGAACATTGCCGTAGAGCAACTTGGCGCCGCGCGCGATCGCGTCATTGACCTTCGCTTCAAACTCCATCGCAGCGGCTTCATCGATGACCGTGCCGACGTCGGTCGACGGGTCCATGGGGTCGCCGTACGTGAACGCCCGGGTCTTTTCGACCAACAGTTCGACAAATCGATCGGCGACTGCCGTGTGCACGAGGATGCGCTTGACCGCCGTGCAGCGCTGACCGGAATTCTTGTACGAGCCGGCGACCGCGAGCGAAGCCGCTTCCTCGATATCCGCGTCTTCCATGACGATGATCGGATCGTTGCCGCCCAGTTCCAGCACCTGGCGCTTGTAGACTGCCTTGGCCGCGATGTATTTGCCGATGGGCACGCCGCCGGTGAACGTCACGACGTCGACGTCTGGGTGGGTCAGCATCTCGTCGGCGATTTCTTTCGGGTCGCCGGTGATCACCTGGAACATCTCCGGTGGCAAACCGGCCTCGACGAGCAGATCCGCGAGCAGGATCGCGGTGAGCGGGGTCTTTTCCGAGGGCTTTAAGACCATCCGGTTGTTGGTGGCGATGGACGGCGCCACCTTGTGGGCCACCTGATTGAGCGGGTGATTGAAGGGGGTGATCGCGCTGATCACGCCGAGCAGCGGCTCGCGCATCGTGTAGACGCGGCGCTTTTTGCCGTGGGGCGTGAGATCACAGGAGAAAATCTGGCCGTCATCGACGAGGGCTGCGTTGCCCGCGAAGGTGAACACGTCGCAGGCGCGGCCGACTTCGTACAGAGAGTCCTTCTTCGACAGTCCGCTTTCCGCGGTGATCAGATCGGAAATGACCTGTATGCGCTCGCGCAGCAAAGCCGCCGTCCGCAAGCAGATTTGCGAGCGCTCATAGCGGGTCAGCGTCGGCTTGTAGGCGCGCGCGGCGGCGATGGCAGCGCGCACATCGTCGACCGTCGCCATCGGTACGGTACCGGCGATGCCGCCCGTATAGGGATTCATGACGGTCGCGGTTCGGTCCGTCTTCTTACGGTCTCGACCAATTCGTAGGGTGTCGTAGTGCATCGGTTTCATCCAGCGAGGTTGAGGACCCAGTCGAAGGCATCGAAGTTACGCCACCGGCGCGTGCTATCGAGCTGGGCGACGGGACGATTCATGATGAGAGGGACACGTTGTTCGGACACGCCGCCGTGGGAGCGCAACGGCGCATCGAGGCCCGACAGGTCGTGTTTTGCTTTGGCGGTACCGAGGACGACCGATCGCTCGGACACGATGACGAGGTCACCGATACGATCCGGCGGTAGTTCGAACCGAGCCGCGGCTTCTGCGCGCGTGAGCACGCTCTCGATACCTTGCAGTGCCATCAGGCGCGCGGCCACGTCGGCGACGGCAACGCTTGCGGGTAAATGAACCGTGGCGTAGGAGCCGAGTGCGCCGTGATGGACCACGTACGGGTCCGTGATCGGCAAGATCACCCGACTCACGCCGGCGCCGAGCCAACCGTCGAGGACGTCTTGCAGGTAAATCACGTACGGCGACGCGTCCATAAACGTCTTCGCGTTCATGCCGTGATCGGCGGTCATCGCGATCACGCAACCCATCGCATCGAGTTGGGCAAGATAGCCATCCATCATGGCGTAAAACGCGTTGGCACCCTCGGTACCCGGCGCGTGTTTGTGCTGGATGTAATCGGTGGTGGAGAGGTACATCACGTCGGGGCGCTGGGTTTCCATCAGGCGCACACCGGCGGCGAACACAAACTCCGAGAGGTCGGCGCTGTAGACCGACGGGACGGGCTTACCCACCAAGTCCACGACCCCTTCAATGCCGTGTTCGGCGAGGGTCGTGGTGTCGGCCTTCTCGGACGAGAAGCAGATGCCTTTGAGGTTCTTGCCGAGCAGTTTGCGCAGTTTGTCCTTGGCGGTGATGACCGCAACTCGCGCGCCTGCATCGGCCAACGTCGCCAGCAAGGTCGGCGCGCGCAGCCATTTCGGGTCGTTCATCATCACTTCGGTATTCGTCTCCGGGTCCCAGAGGTAATTACCGCAGATGCCGTGGACCGACGGCGGAGCGCCGGTGACGATGGACAGATTGTTGGGGTTCGTGAACGTCGGCACGACGCAATCGGCAATGACGGCCGTACCGCCGGCGAGGACGGTCTTGAGATAGGGCATGACGCCCGCCGCAACGGCCTGTGCCAGATAATCCGGTTCGCAGCCGTCGACGCACACGACGACGACCGGTTGGCTCGGCATCCGATAGCGACGACCATTGACTTCGACTTCACGCATGGAGCACCCGATGTGTCCGCTGAGGACAGAGGAGGAGAGTAGAGGGATTAAAACGAATTCCCGATAAAATGTCGACAGTTGACAATTTCAGGATGAAGGGGCGACTTTGTCCGCCTTGCCGGCACTGGCTGCGAAACTGGCGAGCCAACGGTCCCACGCCCGGACCGGTCGATTATGGTCCTCGGCCCATTCCTGACGGCGGATCGCATTGCGCACGACGTGGGAGCCGATAAAACGGATGGGCTCGGGGGGGAAGTACCCCAAGGGTCCGGTCACGAGACCGCTGCGCGTCCAGGCGTTGTCGTGTCCGAGTGCCAGTGAGGCGAGGATCTCGCCCCCCATCCGGGTCGGGCCGACGCCGTTGCCGGAGTAACCGAGGCCGTACCAGACATTGGAGTGGCCTGGGAGCGTTCCAAAGAACGGTAACCCCGTCACCGAGCGATCCGACGGGCCGTTCCAACTCGCCGCGATCGGCGTGTGCGACAACTCCGGAATAAATTTCCGCAACGCGGCACCGAGCGCTGCGGCGTACGGCGAGGGCTGGTTAAAGACCGCTCGCATGTACCCGCCGTACGCAAACGTATTACCGCCTTTCCCCAGCATCAAACGCCCGTCGCTCGTGCTGCGGTAGTAGTGCACGAAGGTTCGCGAATCGAGAACCGAGATGCCTCGATCGAGGCCGCTGCGTTCCAACGCCATGGGATTGGGCGCGGTGATCACCATATCCGAGGAGACGATCGCGACGGTGCGCCGGAAGGTCGGGAACAGGCGTCCCATCCAAGCGTTCACCGCGTACACGGCACGATCCGCCACGACGCGTCCGCGTGGCGTGTGCAGCACCAGCGGCGATCCGGCGGTGATATCGGCGACGGGCGAGCCCTCGTAGAGGCGTATGCCCATCGACAATGCGACGCGCCGCAGGCCGCGGACCAGTTTGCCCGGTTGTACGGTGGCCGCGACGGGGGAATACCAGCCCTCCAAATGGCCGCGTGATCCGGCGCGCCTTTGGACTTCGTGGACGGGCAAGCGGGTCCACTGCGACAGACCGCGCTCGCGCAGAGCGTCCATCACCGCATCGGATGCGCCGACTTGCGCCGTGGAGGTCGCGGTGTACAGGGTGCCGTGTAGCCGCCAGTCGCAGTCGATACGATGCCCACGCACGAAGGCGTCGATATCGAGGATGGCCTGCTCCGATGCGCGGACCAACCGAGCCGCTTCCGCCTCTCCGTATAAGCGGATCAGCGAAGGGAGTTTGGTCGACCAGGACAGTACGCAGCCGCCGTTACGGCCGCTGGCACCGCTGCCCACCACATCGGATTCAAGGATCACGACATCCAATGCTGGATCCGCCTGTTTGGCCAAAATGGCCGTCCACAAGCCCGTATAGCCACCCCCGACGATGGCCAGTTGCGTTCGTATCGCGCCCTCCAGCGGTCGCGCCGGTTCGGCGCCTTCGAGCTCGAGGGCCTCTGCCAACCAGAAGGGACGGAACCGATGACTCATCGCAGGGCTCGCGCGACCGGTCCGGCCGCTTTGTGCATTCTCGCCCGACTGTCCGCGGCATGCGCTCGCAACAATCGTCCCGCGCGGGCGGGATCTCGGGCTTCGATGGCGTCCACAATCGCCGTGTGCTCGGCCACCGAGACGGCGAAACCACCGCCTTCGGCCAGACCGCGGAGGCGATACAGCAACAGTTCTTTGGTCAACCGCCGATAGGTCGCCGACAAATGGCTGTTGCCGACGGCGTCCACCAGGGCATCGTGGAAGGCGAGGTTGAGGGCGTGATACCGCGTGATGTCCGCCGCCTCGGTGGCGGCGGTCATGTCGCTCAGCAGTGCCTTGAGGCCTTCGAGCGCATCCACCGCGATGCGCTCGGCGAGGCGGCGCCCGATAAATTCGTCGAGCACTTCGCGCAGATCGTAGACCTCGTCCGCTTCAACGAGCGTGACTTCGCGGACGAAGACACCGCGATTGCGTTCGGCACGCACGATCCCGCATTCCTCGAGTGCACGCAGCGCTTCGCGCACCGGTCCGCGACTCGTGCCGAACCGTTCGGCGAGGGCAACTTCGTTAATGCGCCGGCCGACCGGCAGCTCGCCGGCCAGGATCAGACGCTCGATCTCCGCTTGCACGGCCGAAGGCAGCGAGTGGGCTTGCAGAATCTGTAGCGGACTGGTCGGTGCGTTCATAACAGGACCCAAAAGTCGATGTTAGCGGCTCAACGGGAAAGTGTCGACAGATGACACTTTTGCAGTTTACAGTATTCCGTCCCGTCTTCCAGACCACCCGGCGCTTCGCCACAAGCCCCGCAGGAGTCCGCTATGCACGTCCCGTATCTGCTCACCCCCGGTCCTTTGACGATCTCACGCACCACCAAGGAAGCGATGTTGCGCGACTGGGGATCGTGGGACGCCGATTTCAACGCCATCACGGGCCGCATCCGCGAGCGCTTAGTGGCGATCGTCCACGGGCAAGGAACGCACGAGTGCGTCCCGATGCAGGGCAGCGGGACGTTTTCGGTTGAGGCCGCCATCGGCACGCTCGTGCCGCGCCAGGGTGGCCACGTGCTCGTGCCGCAGAACGGGGCCTACTGCCAACGAATCGCGCGGATGAGCCGCATCTTGGGCCTGCGTGTAACGACCCTTGATTACGCAGAAGATGCCCCGGTGGTGGCGGCCGACATCGACGCGGCGCTGTCTGCCGACCGCAGCATCACGCACGTGGCCTTGGTGCATTGCGAGACGAGCGCCGGGATCTTGAATCCGCTCGCCGACGTCGCGGCGGTGGTGGAGCGCCACGGGCGCGGTCTCATCATCGACGCCATGAGTTCTTTCGGCGCCCTGGAGATCGACGCGCGCAAAATCCGCTTCGACGCGGTGATTGCAGCGTCCGGTAAATGCCTCGAAGGGCCGCCCGGCATGGGGTTTGTGGTCGTTCGTCGTGAGGCCTTGGAGGCGGCGAAGGATAATTGCCATTCGCTCGCGCTCGATCTGTACGACCAGTGGGTCTACATGCAAAAGACCACCCAATGGCGGTATACGCCGCCGACGCACGTGGTGGCCGCGTTTGACAGCGCGATTGAGCAGTTCCTGGCCGAGGGTGGCCAATCCGCGCGTGGCGCTCGGTATGCCACGAACTGTACGACGTTGATTGACGGTATGGCGAGCCTCGGTCTAAAGAGCTTCCTGCCGGCGGCCGTGCAGGCACCGATCATCGTGACGTTCCACGCACCCGATCTCCCGCAGTACGAATTCAAGCGGTTCTACAACGCTGTCAAAGATCGCGGTTACATCCTCTACCCGGGCAAATTGACCACGCTGGAGACGTTCCGGGTGGGCTGTATGGGCCAACTGGGCGAGCGCGGCATCGCCGGCGCCGTCGATGCGGTCCGCGCGGTGCTCGCCGATCTCGCCTAGCCCGGTCGCCCTGCGACGCACCGGACGTCTGCCGAGGGCGTGACGGCGCGTTCGCCGACGATCACACTGTGCGCACTGCCACACGGCGGCGAGCGCGGGGATTGGAAACGGATGCGGCGATGGAAACAACGGTCGGGGAGGCGATACGGCGCGTCCTTGACGGTATTGTCGCTCGCGTACTCGGCCGTCGTGGGCGCGATGGGCGTGACGCTCTCGGAATCGCCGCAAGACCTCGCCGACATCACCATTGTCGGCGCCACCCCCGTACCCGGCGCGGGTGTCGACGCCGACCGCGTGCCCGGAGCCGTTCAAACGCTGCGCGCGGCGCAGATCGCTCGTGAGGGCGTCGCCAGTCTCACCGACGCCATGAACGTCGGTCTCGGCAGTGTCTCGATCAACGACAACTTAGACGACCCCTTCCAGCCCGATATTGTCTATCGCGGATTCACCGCCTCGCCCGTATTGGGTACGCCCCAAGGGTTGGCCGTTTTTCAGAACGGGGTTCGGATTAACGAGGCGTTTGGCGATACGGTGAATTGGGACCTCGTGCCGGACTTCGCCGTCAATCGGATGGATGTTCTCGGCTCGAGCCCTGTGTACGGGCTGAATGCGCTCGGCGGTGCCGTCGTCCTGTCGATGAAAAATGGCTTTACCGATGCCGGCGGTGACGGTGAGGTCGCGATCGGTTCGTGGCATGAGCGTCAGGGTCGGTGGGAGTACGGCACCCACGGTGAGACGTGGGGACTCTACGCCGGGGCGCGACTGCTCGACGCTGACGGTTGGCGTCAGTCATCACCGGATTCGGTACGGCAGTTTTACACGGTCGCGAGTGTACGAAGGGCGGGGTGGACGATCGACCTCAGTCTGACGGCGGCCAACAATCAACTCGCCGGCGAGTCGGCTGCTCCGGTTCAGGAGTTGGCGGTGCATCGCGACGCGATCTTCACGAATCCGCAGCGCAACGCCAATCGGCTCGGATTCACAACCGTCAACGTGACCTATGCCATCAGCGACTCCCTGGCGGCTCAGGGCAGTGTGTACGTTCGGGATTTTCATCAGTCGGTCGTCAACGGGAATACGACGAGTTACACGGCCTGCACGGCCGCCCTGTGGACAGGCGATCTGTGCCAGGCGGACGGCTCAACCCCGGTGTTCAACACGTCGGGACAACCGATTACCGATCTGTCGCAGGGCGGGCGCATCCCCCTTGGTGAGCGAGACGCGGAGGCCCTGCGCTCGCGCAGCACGGGCGGTTCCGTACAGCTGACCTCCAAGTCGGCGCTCGGGGGTCGTGAGAACGCGCTGGCGCTGGGCGCCAGTGTCGACAAGGCATCCACACGGTTCGCATCCAGCGCGACGGTCGGCACGCTCGACCCACGACTGGTCGTGAGCGACTCCGGCACCGTGGTCGATACCCCGGAAGGGGGGGCGTACACGGCGACGCCGGTGGGTTTACTGTCGGACACCGCAACACTCGGCGCCTACGTGACCGATACCTGGCTATGGCAGGAGCGGACCGCCCTGACCGTCAGCGCGCGATACAACGCGGCCGACATTCGTTTGTCGGATCAGTTGGGCACGGCGTTAAGCGGGTCCAATCATTACGCACGCATCAATCCCGCGCTCGGTGTCACGGTCAAAGCGAGCGATGCGCTGACCGCGTATGCCGGCGTGGCGGAAGCGACCCGAGTTCCAACTCCGGGGGAAATCGAATGCGCGAACCCCGCGGCGCCGTGTCTCTTGCCGTCCAGCTTGGCGAGCGATCCCCCCACCTTGCGCCAAGTCGTTGCACGGACGTGGGAAGCGGGACTGCGGGGGCACGGTCTGCCGGACGGTCGCTACGCGTCGCACTGGCAGTGGGCGTTGGGTTTGTTCCGGGCGAACGTGCGCGATGATATTTACGCCGTCGCCACCTCGTTGAGCGAAGGGTACTTTCAGAATATTCCCGGTACACGGCGCCAGGGGTTGGAAGCGAGTCTGCGTTACAGCGCCGAACACGTGTCCGTCTATGCGAACTACAGCCTGATCGACGCGACGTTCCAGGCGCGGTTCCGACTGCCGTCACCGTTGAATTCCGGGGCTGATGCCTTGGGTGACATCGGGGTCGTTCCGGGTGATCGCTTGCCGGGGATTCCGCGACACCGATTCAAGGCCGGCATTGATGGGCAACCCAGCGCTCGCCTCAACGTCGGCGCCAACGTGTCCGTGCAAAGTAGCCAGCCCTTGCGTGGCGATGAGTCCAATCAGATGACGCCGCTGGCGGGATTTTGCGTCGTGAATCTGTACGGCCGTTACGCACTGTCGCATTCGACGGACGTCTCGCTCGCTATCCACAACGCGCTGAATCGTCGCTACGCCACCTTCGGCGTGTTGGGCGACCCCACCGGCATCGGGGTGCCCGGCATTCCGAGCGGCGCCTCGGTGGACGATCCGCGCGTGGATCCACGCTTCATCGGACCCGCGGCACCGCTCAGCGTCCGCCTCGGTATTCAAATCCGCTATTGATCGGGGCTCGTTGCGAACGACCCGGAAGGGACTACGGCGGGTTGCTGGCCGGTGTCGCGACGGGATCCTCTGCTTGCAAGGTCCAGCCCAAGCTGGTCAGCGTTGCGGTGGCCTCGGCGCTGATGGTGCCGACGGTGCGCAGGCGTCGCACACCGACGTCTTCAGCAAGGCCGGCGTGCAGCGCCGCCTCGGCGTCGGCCGTCGTGGCGGTCCACGTGATCGTCTCAAAGGCGGCCGCGACGATGCATCCGCTGCCGTCCGCGTAACGACCGCCCGGTAGGCGTAAGTCGGGGAACAGGGACGTCAGCGGGCGGTGCCGGTGTTCGTCCACTAAGAGTTCGGCGCTGGCGACATAGATGTCCGCCTCATCCTCGGACTTCAAATGCATGGCGCGCCGAAACAGGCTGTCACGTCCGCTGACGCCCGACAGCTCGGCCGCCGCGACGGTGAGTCGCTGTTGGCGCGTTGGGCTCAAGGCGGCGCTGTTTTCGAACCGATCCACCTCGTCGGCGGTTAAGCCGTAGCCCAACAACGTGTCGCGGCGTCGTTCGCGTAACACCGCCGGGTCCTCGTGGAAGACCGCATCCATCGCGCGTTGCACGTCACCGGCGTAGGGGATGGACGGCAGCGACACGAGACGCAGACCTAACGAGGTCGCAGCTTCCACGTGCGCCAGATGCTGGACGGCCTTTCGCAAGCGCACGTTATCGGTGTACGGGTCGACGCCTAAGCGTTCAAACCACGCGCGTTCGTCCGCCGAGAGACCGAGGTATCGATCGGCGTAATGCGCCGCGGCGCGCTCCGCCCGTGCCTCGTCGCGAGCGACCGGCCCCGGGCCGGTCGCGCTGGCCTCGTGGGTCTGCGTCACGTCTTGCGCCGCTTCGCGCCCGAACTCGCGCACCTGCGCAGCGGCGCCGCGAAATAAATTGACGATCCCGCGCGGCAGGCCCTCCACGAGCCCCACCGGGTTCTTGGCGGCATTGGCGACGGTCTTCAGCGAGCCTTCGACCTGGCGCTTTGCGGTTCCGGCGATCACGTCGATGTCGCTCGTCGCGAGTGCGACCGCCAACGCCCGCACTTCCTGTTCACGCGCCAACAGCCCGCGATGCCCGTACGCCGGCAGCACCCCTTCCTTGGTCTCGAGGGTGTACTCGGGCATGAGGCCGTCGGTCGTGATCGGATCGCGCACCGTGTAGAGCGGCGTGTGTCGCTCACCGTCCGGCAGTGCCTGCGCGGGGTGCCACACAACCGCCTCGTAGGCCGGCGGCGTCGGTTGCGCCGCCGCCGCACTGGCCAGTAGTAGGAAGAGGGTGAGGCGGGCAGCCATGACGATCGTGCGCTCAGGGTTGGGGAATGCGTCCGTCCAGGGTGGCGATCGCGCCGTACAAATCCGGCCGGCGATCGCGGAACACACCCCACGTCGAGCGCAGCGTCGCCACGGTATCAAGGTCGAAGGTCGCCGTCAGAATGCCCTCGTCGGTGCGGTTCGCGACGGCAATCAGGTCGCCCGTCGGGCCACCGATGAACGACGATCCGTAGAAGGTTACGGAGGTGTGGGCCTCGGTTTCAGTACCGATGCGATTGGACGCGACGACCGGCACGATGTTGGCCGCGGCGTGACCGCGCATGACCATCTGCCAATGCGACATGGAATCGTACGCAGGATCGGCCGGTTCACTCCCGATGGCGGTGGGGTAGAGCAAAAATTCAGCGCCATCCAGCACGAGCGCGCGTGCGGTCTCCGGGAACCATTGATCCCAGCAAATCCCTAAGCCGAGGCGTCCGTAGGCCGTATCCATGGCGCGCAATCCCGTGTCGCCGGGGGAGAAGTAGTACTTTTCCTCGTATCCGGGGTTCTGCGGTATATGGCTTTTCCGATAGATCCCGGCGGTTTTCCCGTCGGCGTCGATCACCACCGTGGTATTGAACCGCGCCAATCCGGCCAATTCGTAGACCGAGATGGGCACGACGACGCCGAGTTCCCGCGCCACCTGACGAAAGCGCTCGACCGTCGGATGCCCGTCGAGCGGGCGCGCCAAGTTCAAGAAGCGCGGGTGTTGAACGGAGCAAAAGTAGGGCGTTTCAAAGAGTTCCTGCGGCAGGATGACGTGAGCGCCGCGCGCTGCGGCCTCTCGCACCAGTCGTTCGGCGGTATCCACGGTCTGGGCATGGTCCCAGCTGCAGGCAAACTGTAAGGCGGCAAAAGTGACGGGGCGCACGGATCGTTCCTCCCACGGTGACGTGCACAGGGTACCGCGAACCCGTGTCCACTGCCTCCACGAACCCGTGCTGCGTGTATGCTCGGCCCTTCACCCGTCGGAAAAGAGTCTCATGCCTACAATGAAGCCTATACGCCTTGGGATCGGTGGATGTGCGTTGCTGCTCGTGCTCGGCAGTGCCACGGCGATCGCGGCCAGCGAACCGCCGGCATCGCTCACCCAGGACCTGCACTGGCGCATGGTCGGCCCCTTCCGCGGCGGTCGCACGCGCGCGGTGGCCGGCGTACCGGGAAGCCCCGCCACGTTTTACGTCGGTGCGGTGAACGGCGGCGTCTGGAAAACCGACGATTCCGGCCGGACGTGGACCCCGATTTTCGATGACCAACCGACGCAATCCATCGGCGCCATTGCCGTAGCGCCGTCCGCCCCGTCGACGCTCTACGTCGGCACGGGTGAGGGCTTACACCGCCCGGACTTGTCGGTCGGCAATGGCATGTACCGCTCCGACGACGCGGGCGCGCATTGGCGGTATTTGGGTCTGCCGGACGCGCAACAGATTCCCGAGGTCGCGGTCGATCCGCGTACGCCAGAGACAGTGTATGCCGCCGTTCTGGGTCACCCGTTCGGTCCGAGCGAGGCGCGTGGCGTCTATCGGTCGCGCGACGGCGGCCGCACGTGGAAGGCCGTGCTGCAACTCGATGCGCACACCGGCGCGAACGGTGTGGTCATCGATCCCAAACACCCCGATACCGTGTACGCCACGTTGTGGGAAGACCGCTTGGGGCCGTGGGAGGATCGGAACGAGTACCACGGCACGGCCGGAGGGCTGTACCGATCGGTGGACGGCGGCGAGCATTGGCAGCGCTTGGGCAGCGACTTTCCGAAGAACACCACCCAGATCAACCTGGCTCTGGCGCCGAGCCGGCCGGATCGGCTGTATGCGATGGTGGCGACGACCGACCCGGGTGATTACAACTCGTCGGCGGGATTGAGCCTCTGGCGCTCCGACGACGGCGGTCAGCATTTCGCGCAGACCACCAGCGATCCGCGTGCGGTCCTGCGCATCGGCGGCGGCGATCACGCGATGGTGCGGGTGGATCCCAACGACCCCGATACGATCTACACCGCGAGCATCGTGGCCATGCAATCCCACGACGGTGGACGCACGTTCACCTATTTGCGCGGTGGCCCGGGCGGTGACGACTACCAGAACGTGTGGGTCAGTCCTGACAACGGTCGCGTGCTCGCACTCGTCGGCGATCAGGGCGCGCTCATCACCCAGAACGGCGGTCGGACCTGGTCCAGTTGGCTGTCGCAGCCGACCGCGCAGCTGTATCACGCCAGCGTGACGCCGACCTTCCCGTATCGCATCTGCTCGGGCCAACAAGAGAGCGGTTCGGTCTGCATCGCCAGCCGTGGCAACGACGGCGAGATCACGGCGCGTGACTGGCATCCGGTCGGTGCGATCGAATACGGCTATGTGGCGCCGGACCCCCTGGATCCCGACCTGATTTACGGCGCCGGCCGCGCCGAAGTCTCCCGTTTCCACGTCTCCACGGGCCGCGTCGAGAACGTGACGCCGTTTATGGGCAAAGGCGCTGGGATCCGCACCGTGCGCACCGAACCGCTGATGTTCAGCCCACTGGATCCGCACGTCCTCTATTTCGCGGCGAGTCGTTTGTTTAGAACCACCGACGGCGGGCGCCACTGGGCGATCATTAGTCCGGATCTGTCGCGACCGGAACCGGCGATGCCCGCGAGTGTCGGGGATCGGCATCCGGCCGATGCCGCGCAGCAGCGCGGCGCCATCTATGCGCTCGGGCCCTCGCCGAAAGTCCCCGGTCTGTTGTGGGCCGGTACCGATGACGGTCTCGTCTGGCGCACGACCGATGAGGGTGCGCACTGGCAAGAGGTCACCCCGCCGGCGCTCACCGCCTGGAGCAAGGTGACGCAGATCGACGCGTCACACTTCAATCCGGACGTGGCCTACGTATCGGTCAGTCGGCTGCGCATCGATGACCTGCAGCCGATGATCTATCGCACGCACGATGGCGGCGCGCACTGGGACGCCATCGTGACCGGGCTCGAGGCCGCAGGTCCGGTTAACGCTGTCCGGGAGGACCCCGTCCGCAAGGGCTTGCTGTACGCGGCGACGGAGCGTGGGGTGTACGTCTCGTTCGATGACGGGGATCACTGGCGCGAATTGAACAACAACCTGCCGCATACCTCCGCGCGCGACGTGGTGGTGAAGGATGCTGATCTGATTGTGGCGACCCACGGTCGTGGCTTTTGGGTTTTGGACGATATCGCGCGCTTACGCGCGTGGCAGCCGGGTCGCCTCGACGGTCCGTGGTTGGTGCCGCCGACGCCGGCGATTCGTCTGGCGCGCAGCACGTGGAGCGATACGCCGATCGCCCCGGACGAACCGGTGGGTGAAAATCCGCCGGCCGGTGCGGTTCTCGACTATGCGTTGCCCGTGACGGGCGCCACCTCGGTGCGTCTGCGTATCCTGGATGCGCAGGGTCGGGTTGTGCGTGAGTACTCGGATCGCGATGCGCAGGATCCCTCCGACGAGGAGTTGGCGCGGGAGTTGATTCCGACCTGGTGGATTGCTGTGCATCACCCGCTGTCCACCGCACCGGGTCTGCACCGCGTGGTGTGGGATCTGCGGGGGCCGGCTCCGCGCACGACGACCAAAGGATTTCCGATCGGAGCGGTCGTGCACGGGACGCCGCGGGAACCGGAAGGGTTAACGGTGCCCCCGGGTCGCTACACGGTGGAACTCACGGTCGGTTCGTCGATCACGCGGGAACCCTTGGAAGTGCAAGCGGATCCCCGTCTGGACGCCCGGGCCAGTGCCCGTATCGCCGCGCAGTATGCGGCCCTACAGCCGCTCTACACGGCGTTTGATCAGGCCGCCTACGACGAGGGCGTCCTGCGTTCGCTGCTGCAGCAGATCGCGACCGCGCAAACGACAGCCCACAAGCACTCGATGGCCTACGAACGGCTGGAGCAGACGGCGAACCGAATTCACGCAGTCTACGACGATGGCGCCAAAGGCCAGGGCGGCATCGGGGTGCTGAGCCTCATGCAGCAACTCGGCGAACTCTACGGCGTGCTCACCCGCGGCGACGAAGCACCGAACGAAGCGCAAGCGGCGGCATTGGCCGCCGCGTTGAACCAAGCCGGTCCGGTCTTAGGGAAGGCCACCCAGGTGCTCGCCGACATCCCCGCCGTGAACCGTCAGCTGAAAAGCGCGGGGATCGCCCTGAACACCGAATTGCCACCGACGCACGATGGCAAAACGGCGGACGTCGACGAAGACTGAGGACGTTGGAGGCCGACGCGGAACTAGGGAGTTCCGCGTCGGCGCCACCGGGCGACGCCGCTTTCAACGAGCACAAAGAGCAGTGGCACGAAGAAGATCGCAAGCCCCGTAGCGGTCAACATGCCACCCACCACCGCATTGCCGATGGCTCGCTGAGCCCCTGAGCCTGCGCCCGTCGCGATGGCCAGCGGCACGACGCCGCAGCCAAAGGCGAGTGACGTCATCACGATCGGTCGCAGACGTATACGCACCGCCTCGAGCGCCGCCGCCGCCAAGCTTTGGCCAGCGCGGTGCAGCGTTGTTGCAAACTCGACGATCAGAATGGCGTTCTTCGCGGCCAGACCCATCGTCGTCAGCAAACCGATCTGGAAGTAGATGTCGTTGTTCAGCCCGCGCAATTGCGTGGCGAGCAGGGCGCCGATCACGCCGAGCGGTACGACCAAGATCACGGCGAAGGGGATGGTCCAGCTCTCGTACAGCGCGGCGAGCATGAGGAACACGACCAGGATCGACAGGCCGTACAGCAACGGCGCCTTCGCACCCGATTCCTGCTCTTGCAGAGAGACCCCCGTCCACTGGTAGCCGACACCCGCCGGCAATTGGCTGACCAATTTCGCCATGATGGCCATCGCTTCGCCCGTGCTGCGCCCCGGGGCGGCGGCTCCTTGAATATCGAGCGAGGGACTGCCGTTATACCGTTCCAAGCGCGGCGAACCTTTGGTCCAGGTGGCCGTCGAGAACGCACTGAACGGCACCATTTGCCCAGCGTTGTTGCGGACAAACCAGCGCGACAAATCGTCCGGCGTCCCGCGGTACGCCGCGTCGCCTTGCAGGTAGACCTTCTTCACGCGACCTTGATCGATAAAATCGTTGACGTAGGTGCCGCCCCAGGCGCTGGCGAGCGTGGCATTGATGTCGGCCACGGTGAGGCCGAGGCTGCCCACCTTGCCCGGATCGATGTCGAGTTTCAGTTGCGCTGTATCGTCTTGTCCGTTCGGACGCACACCCACCAAGGCCTTCTCCTGCGCGGCCATGCCGAGCAATTGATTGCGAGCGGCCATGAGGCGCTCGTGGCCAATGCCGCCGGTATCGAGTAACTCGAGATCAAAGCCGGTGGCCGAGCCGAGTTCCATGACGGGCGGCGGCACGAGTGCGTACACCGAGGCATTGCGCAGCGTCGCAAAGTGCTGCATCGCACGCCCGGCAATCGCCTGTGCTTTGAGTCGCGGATCGCGCCGCAGTTCAAAATTCTTGAGACGGACGAATGCAAGGCCGGAGTTCTGACCGACGCCGGCGAAACCGTAGCCGGTGATCGTGAAGAGGGACTTGAGCGCGTCCTTCTCGTCCTCCATGAAGTAGCGACGCACCTCTTCGAGGGTTTGCAATGTGTGCTCTTGCGGCGTCCCTGGCGGAAGCTGGACGGACACCATGATCGTGCCTTGGTCTTCGTCCGGTAAGAACGAACCGGGAATTTTTAAGAACAACAAGCCGATGGCGACGAGGATCGCGGCATAGACCGCCATCCAACGCGTGCCTTGGCCGAGGATGCGCTGTACCGCGAGTCGGTAGCGGTCTGCCAGTCGCTCAAAGCCACGGTCAAAGGCGGCGAGCGGACCGGTACGTTCGACCCCGTCGGTGTGCGCGGCGGACGGATTGAGCAGTGTCGCGCACAGCGCCGGTGTGAGCACGAGAGCGACGAGTACCGACAGGCCCATGGCGGCGACGATGGTCAGCGAGAACTGGCGGTAGATGACGCCCTGCGAACCGCCGAAGAAGCCCATCGGAATGAACACCGCCGATAAGACGAGCGCGACACCGATCAACGCGCTCGTAATCTGGTCCATGGAGCGCCGAGTGGCCTCGATCGCGGATAGCTTTTCCTCGCGCATGACGCGCTCGACGTTTTCGACCACCACGATCGCGTCGTCCACCAAGAGTCCGATGGCGAGTACCAGCGCAAACATCGTGAGCGTATTGATCGTGTAGCCGCAGGCAGCGAGCACGCCGAAGGTGCCCAAGAGGACCACCGGCACGGCGATGGTCGGAATAATCGTCGCGCGCCAACTCTGCAGGAAGAGATACATCACCAAGAACACGAGGCCGATGGCTTCGATGAGCGTCTTGACGACCTCGCGGATCGACAAGCGCACGAACGGCGTTGAGTCGAAGGGCACGACGGCGTGGTAACCGGCAGGCAAGTCCAACGCCAGCTGATCGAACTTGGCCTTGACCGCCTCGGCGGTCTCCAGCGCATTGGCGCCCGGGGCGAGCCGGATAGCGAACCCGGACGAGGGGTGCCCGAGATATTGGGCCGTGAAGTCGTAACTCTCGGCACCGATCTCGACACGGGCGATGTCGCCGAGCGTGACGGCCGCACCGGCGGGACTCGTCTTGACGACAATGCGGCGGAATTGTTCAGCGGTCTGCAGGCGCGATTGTGCGGTGATCGTGGCGTTGAGTCCGACGCCGCCGGCCGCCGGCAGGCCACCGATCTGTCCGGCGGTCACTTGGGTGTTTTGCGCACGGATGGCGGCCACCGCATCGGCCGGCACGAGATTTAAGGCGGCGAGCTTCGCAGGATCCAACCAGATCCGCAGGGCGTGCTGCGTGCCGAACGAGATCGTTTCGCCGACCCCGGGTATGCGGCTGATCGGGTCAATGATGTGACTGGCGAGATAATCGGCGATATCGGTCGTGGCGACGTTGGGGTCGTCGCTGTAGATGCTGCAGGCCAAGAGGTAATTGCGCGCGGTTTTTTGCACGTACAGGCCTTGTGCCTGCACTTCTTGCGGTAACAACGGCACCGCGGTTTGCAGCTTGTTCTGCACCTGCACTTGGGCGATGTCGATATTGGTGCCCGTGCGGAAGGTGAGCACGATGCTCGCTGAACCCGAGGCGTCGCTGGAGGCGGACATGTATTTCAGTCCGTCGAGCCCCTTCATCTTTTGCTCGATGATCTGCGTGACGCTGTCTTCGATGGTCTTCGCGGAGGCGCCAGGGTAGGTGGCGCTGATCCCGATCTGGGGTTCGGCAATGGCGGGGTACTGCTGAATCGGCAGATTCAGGATCGCGGCGAGACCCGCGAGCATGATGACGATCGCAATGACCCACGCAAAGATGGGCCGATCAATAAAGAAACGCGGCAGCATGGGTCAGCGCCTCAGTGCGTCGCCGCGGCGGGCGCAGCGCCCACCGGGACCGGTTTGACGGGCAGACCCGGGCGCAACTTCGCCAAGCCTTCCACGACCACGTGCTCACCCGCGCGCAGGCCGGACGTCACGATCCAGTCCGCACCGACGGCGGCGCCCAACGTGACCGGGCGTATTTCGACGGCGCCGGCGTCATTGACGAGCGTCAGTGTCGCTCCCCCGGTGGGGTCGCGGCCGACCGCCGTCTGCGGTACGCGCAAGGCGTGCGGGGCCGTTCCGGTCGCCACGCGCGCGTGCACGTACGTGCCGGGCAGCAGCAAGCCATCGGGATTCGGGAACACCGCTCGAACGGTGACCGCACCCGTGCCGCTGTCCACACTCGTTTCGGTGAACTCAAGGCGGCCGGTGTGGGCATAGGTCGAGCCGTCCTCGAGGGTGAGCGTCACGGGCAGCCCCGAGGCCGGCCGGGTGAGTCGACCCGCGGCCTGCGCTTGGCGCAGGGCCAGCAGCTGGGCCGAGGATTCGGTCAGGTCCACGTACACAGAGCCGTAGTCCTGAATCAAGGCGATGGGGTCGGCCTGTTTGGCGCTCACGAGGGCGCCCGGCGTGACGAGGCTACGGCCGATGTGGCCGCTGATGGGCGCCCGCACGCGGGTGTATTCGAGGTTGACCCGTGCCGCTTCCACCTGCGCACGTGCCACCGCGACGGCGGCATCCGCCTGCGAGGCCATCGCTTGAACCTCTTCGTTCGCGTCACGGCTGACGGCGCCGCTGTCGACAATGCGGCGATAGCGTTCGGCGCGTGACCGCGCGAGGCTCGCTGCCGCTTCGGCGGATTTCAGGGCGGCCTCGGCGCTCTCGCTCGCCGCTCGGTACGGCGCCGGGTCGATCAAATAGAGCGGCTGGCCGGCTTTGACGAGCGACCCTTCGACGAACAGTCGCTCGCGAATGACGCCGTCGACCTGCGGACGGACTTCCGAGGACTGCAGCGCACTGATACGACCCGTGAGATCGGCGTCAAGGCCGACGTCCTGCTCGGCGGCGACCTGATAGCCGAGCTCGACAGGGCCGCCGGGGAATCCACCCGGGGCGCCGCCCGAGCCGCTGCAGCCGTAGAGCGCGGCGAGTACGCAAGCGAGGAGACCGAGGGGGCGAGGGCGGTAGCGAATGATCATGGAGGCTCTCTCAACAGGGGTCGGAACCGAACGCGGGGCGTCGATGGCAGGCCAGCGCACGGCGGCGTCCAACCCAACAGTTTGCGAGGCCTCCTCACGACTGTCCAATAAAAATCACGGCTCGGTGCGAACCCGGGTACCGACCGTTACCGGTGAGGAAGTCGTGTTGTATAACGGAGGCGAGTCCGCTCCCGAGGCACAGCAAGCCTTGGATCCGTCGACGGTGCGTGCATTCCCCGGGCGATCGCGCTGGGGATGGCAATCTCTAACACGTTATTAGTGCGATAACTCTTTTTATTCAAATGATTAAGTCGAAGAGCTGCGTCAGGGTTTGGGGCGCACGCTCGGAATGAGGCGGGTATGAACGATTCCGGTACGGCAGCGACAGAACGACACTCCACAGGCCAAATCGTGGCCTACTTTGTGCCGTTGACGTTCCTCTTATACGTCATCGATCCCGTCGGTCCGTTTTTTGACATCGTGGTGACGTACGTCCTGAAGGACCGTCTGCACGCAACGCTCTCCGAAGCGGCGCAATTTCGACTGATGGCGGCCCTGCCGGTTTACGGCGCCTTTGTCTTCGGACTCACGCGCGATCTGTGGAATCCACTCGGCCGTCGTGACCGCGGCTACTTTTTAGTCTTCGGGTTGCTCACCGCGGCGCTGATGTTCGTCCTCGCGGCGCAGCCTTTGTCGATGGGCGTGCTGACCGTCGCTGTTCTGTCGGTCATGCTGTTGACGCGTTTCATCGTGGCGGCGTACCAAGGCCTGATGGCCCTGATCGCCCAAGAGCGCGCGATGTCCGGCCGGCTGTCGGCCGTGTGGCAATTCACGGCGTTTGCAACGGCATTGCTCAGCTCTGCCTGCTCCGGGTTGATCGTCCAACACGCCTCAACGCCGACGATATTTCGGCTCCTGGGTCTAGCCGCCGTCGGCGTCGCCGCCTTCGGGCTGTGGAAGCCCGCGGCGGTGTTCGGTGGCGCCTACGCTGCTCCCGAGGCCCAAGGGCTCGACCTACGCGGCGACCTGCGTCGGTTGATCCGCCACCGCGCCATCTATCCGGCGGTCGCGTTGATGCTGATGTTCCAATTCAGCCCCGGTACCGGGGTGGTGCTGCAGTACTACATGGTTGACGTCCTGAAAGGATCGGATGCCATGTATGGCTACTGGTACGCGATGTTCCTGGCGGGCTTTTTGCCGGTGCTGCTCCTGTACGGCTACCTGTGCCAGCGCGTGCCGTTCGGGCGGTTGCTGTTCTGGAGTGCCGTTCTCGCCGTGCCGCAGGTGATCCCCCTCGCGTTGATCCATTCGGCCTGGGGAGCCGTGCTGCTCGCCTTGCCGATCGGGATGTTGGGCGGCTTGATGTGGGCGGCGATCAACGATCTGGCGATGCGCTCCTGTCCGCCGGGTCTGCACGGCTCGCTCATGATGGTCGTATCGGGCGTGAACGCCCTCGGGATCCGCGGCGGTGATTGGGTGGGTACGTGGATTTACAGCGCCGGCGGTCGGCACGGATTCCTCGGCTGCGCGATCGTGACCACGCTCGTCTATGTCGCCGTCCTGGGCGTGATTCGATGTGTGCCTGAGGAAATCACCCGGACCGCAGATGGGCAGGCCCTCGCGGCAGCATGACTTCGGACATCGCTTCCCGGGGAGGGCGGGGCTGCGCCGCGTGCATACCCGGGCGGGTCGTTCGCGCCGGTTTATGACGATTCGAATCCCATCAATAAAAGACATACAAAATATTGAAAAAAATACGATTTGTTGAACGCGACGATCATGAGCGCAACGCATTTAACGCGCATTTCTCAAACGATATATACTTGAAATAAATCTAACACGAGAGTCGCGAGTGGCTACCCAAGAGCAGAAATTGGACAGCTCCCTGGCCCGCCTAGAGGGCTTGGCGAAAGGCGGCAGGGTCGTCTTTGCGGCCAAGGAGATGGGCCGCGTCCATCGGGATCGGCTGATCGCGTCCGGACATCTGCAGCGGATCATCGGTGGCTGGCTGCTGCGCACGCCGCCAGAGCGCGACGAGGACGACGGCACGGCGTGGTGGGCGGCGTACTGGATCTTCTGTGCGGCGTACTGTGAGTCCCGGTTCGGGGCCGTCTGGCATCTCTCCGCCGAGCAATCCGTCCTGCTCCACGTCGAGGACACCGTGGTGCCGTCGGAGCTTGTGGTGTGTTCGCCCCGCGGTCAGAACAACGACTTGGAGTTGCTGCACGGGACCTCTCTGTACGATCTACGGGAGGCGACACCGCCACCGGCCGAGGACCTCGTCCTGCGCCAGGGCCTTCGGCTCTACTCCTTGGATGCGGCACTCGTCAAAGTGCCGGAGGCGTTTTACGGCGCCCACCCGTTGGAGGCACAGTTGGCGCTGCGAGCGGTCCCCGATGCCTCCGGACTGCTACGGCGCTTGCTGCGCACCGGCCAACCGATCGTCGCGGGCCGCTTGGCCGGGGCGTTTCGGCACATCGGTCGCCTGGACGTGACGGACGAAATCCTCGCCACGATGCGCAGCGCCGGGCACGCGCCCGTCGAGCGCAACCCTTTCACCGCACCGCGGCTACCCATGGCGGTGCGACGCGGAGCGCCGTCACTTGTCGCGCGGCTTGCCGGGCTCGCGGCGTTGGGGCGCGCGTCGATCGCCGACCGCTTGCCGGTCTCCCCGGGACGTATCACCGACCCGAATGCGTATTTGGAGTCGCTACCCGCTCGCCACGGGGACGATGCGTTCCACGGCTTGTGGCACGACGGGCTGGTCGTGACGCGTGACGCCTTGGCGCAGGTGGCCGACGGCGAGGTCACCCCGGCCCAACTCACGGCGACTCGGGATCGGGCCGGCCTCTCCGCCCTTGGCGATCTGCAGGCCTTTCGAGCGGTGGTTCGATCCATCGGTGCCATCCTCGGTGGCGCGCCGACGATGGAGGTGCTGCGCGAAGGGCATCGGGAGTGGTACCGAGAGTTTATGCAGCCGTTGGTGACCGGGCGGCTGCGCTCGGTGGGCGCGCTGGCGGGCTACCGCGACGGGCCCGTCTATCTGGCGGCCTCGCGCTTTGTGCCGCCGGAGGCCCAGGCGATGCGATCGGCCATGCCGGCCTTATTCGACTTGCTCGAGGGTGAGACGGATCCGTTTGCCCGCGCCGTGATGGGGCGATGGCTGATGAGCTACCTGCACCCGTACCGCGAGGGTAACGGGCGCATGGCACATTTCTTGATGAACGTCCTGCTCGCCGCCGGTGGCTGGCAGTGGCGCACCGTGCTCGGCACCGAGCAGAGCCGCTACCAAGACGCGCTCGAACAGGCCAACCTCAGTTATGACCTCGGCCCCCTGGCGGCGCTTATCGCCGAAGGGCTCGAGGCCGTCCCGAGCGTGTCCGCTGGGCGCGACACGTTCGCGCCCGCCGAGGCCCTGCCGGCGGTGTCGGTGTCAGTCCCGAGCGCTGAGAGTGGCTTCGAGGACACGACCGGTGCGAGCTCACGGACGGTCGTCGCGCTGGAAGCTCCCATCGTGGCGGCCACGGCCGAAATCGCGGCGAGCGCAGACGATGCGACGACGGCGGACGCTGAGGCAGCGATCGAACCCCCCACACGGGAGGAAGACGTCGAGGCGCATACGGCGGACAGCGCGCTCACGCCGGACGCGACGGAGGCGGATGCCGTGCCGCCGCCGGTGGTGGAGGGGTTGTCCGATCTCGGCGGCCCCGTCGAGACCGCCGCTGTGACCCCGATGGGCGCGGCCGAAAAGCCCGCCCGTAGCAAGAGCGCCAAGCCGCGGAAAAAGTACGCACCGCAACCAACCCAAATGGGGCTCTTCGGCGAATAGCCGTTTCAGGGCTCGTCGATCGCGCTCAGGCCTTGGTCGAAGCGGCGACCCGCCTCGAGGAGTCGCTGGGCGAGCCTCGCGGGCGTGTCCCGGGTCGCGGACTCCGCCAGGAACACGCGGTGCGCTTTGAAAGCGAGCCCCGCGATGGCGATCGGGGAGGTGGGTAACGACGGTACCCCCGGCAATACCGCGGCGGTGCGGATGAACTCAGCGGCTGCCCGCATCGCGGCGTGCGCGGCTTCGGCTTCGGGCGAGGCGTACTGAAAGCGCCAACGTTGAATGCGTTCGTTGATGAGTGGCTTGGCATCGCCCGCAGAGCGCAGCCCGGCGGCCGCGAAAATACGGCAGTCAAAATCACGGCACGTTTGCGGACGGATGGCGTACACGCTGCACTGACCGCTTTTCAGCATCGGGCAGGTCCCGTCGGCGCGATAGCCCATGTAACGCAGACCCTCGGGAGCGTCCTCTGGCTCGAGCAACAGGTAGTGCGGCACCCGGGCCGCCACGGCCTGATCCTCGGCGCGCAGGGCGACGGGCCAATGGGAACTGCAGCAGCCCACGCACGTTCCACACGGGACGTCGCTGCCCGACGTGCCGCGCAGCGTTGCCGTCATCGCATCGACCCACTCGCCGAAGTCCCCCGCGTCGATTGGATCGAGCGGCGTATCGCTGGCTAACGACGTCATCGGGTGCGGTTACGTGTCAAAGATGAGCGTCCACCGCGCCGGTCGGCCGGCGCGTACGAGGGCGGCTTGAACGCGCCCGACCGGTCAATGACCGGTCGGGCGCCACACCGCGGGGTTAGTGCTTCCCGAAATGCGTCGTCCACTGCACGGTGAACGAGCGACCGATCGAATCAAACCAGTTGGACGCGTAGTACGGATAGGACGTCCAGCTCGGGTCCTTCTGCGGCTTCGTGTCGAACAAGTTGTCGACCGAGATCGTCAACGCCGAATCGTGATTCAGATCAACATGCAGGGTGCCGTTGAACTTCTGGGTCGGGGCCAACCGCTCGGTCCCGTCGTAGTTCGGCAGACCACCGAGACGGGTGCCAAACAACGTCGTCGTGTAGCGACCCAAGGTCCAGGCCACCGAGTAGGTCGCCTTGTAGCGCGGAATCACGTAGTAGTAGTAATCGGTGAGTTCGTTGTCGACCGCGTCGCCCGAATGGAACTGAATCGTGTGGGTGAACACGTCCGTCAACGAGGCGCGCAGGTCAAAGCGGCCTGCGGCTCCGGCGTTGATGCGGTAGCGACCGCTGACGTCCACGCCCGAGGTCTTTTCGACCGCGGCGTTGATGGGTAACACGAGGACCGAGGTGATCTGGTTCGGGTTGCTAAACGCATCGGCCGGGTTACGGGTGATCTGGCTCAGTACCTGCTGGCACTGTGCCGAGTTCGAATTGACCGCGACGCCGTCGACCGTCTGACCGAGGCGGCAATCCGCTTCTTCACGCAGCAGCGTATCCGAGCTCTGCAGAGTCACTTCATCGCGCAGACTGATCTGGTAGTAATCGGCCGTGAATTCGAGGTTGCGCGTCGGGCTGTAGACGAACCCGCCGGTGAAGGACTGGCTCGTCTCATCGCGCAGCGCCGGGTTACCGTTACTGCGACCGTTGAAACCGACGTCGCCCAAGCTGCAATTGTTCGTGTAATCCGGGCCCGAACCGGGTTCGTTCACCCGGCACAGGTAGTAGTCCGTGCCACCGGAGCTCGAATTGCTCAGACCGGCGTACAGATACGCGAGGTCCGGAGCGCGGAAGCCGGTGCCGAACGATCCACGCACGAGCAACGACCGGAAGGGGCGGTATTCCAAGCCGAGGGAGTAGGTGCCCTTGCTGCTTGACGTATCGCTGTAGGTGTAGCGGTCGAAGCGGGTGGCAGCCGTGGCGACGACCTGCTCGAGCAGCGGGACTTTGACTTCGGCGCCCACGCCGGAGTGCGTGCGCGCACCGGTGGCAGAGACGTTGCCCAGACTGTAGTAGCCGCCGTTGAGGCTGAGCGGGTCGACTTGCATGTCTAAACTCTGCCGGCCCACTTCGGCCAGCAAGGCAACGCCCACCGGACCCGCCGGCAGCGTGACCCACTTGTCGTTGTTCAACAGGACATTGACGCTGCTTTGCCGCGCCGTGTCGCGATCCGTCGAATTTTGGAGGAACGACTTGAACTGTGCGGTGGTCAACGGTGTGTAGAGACGGTCGACCGGCGCGTTGTAGATCGGCAGCCCGGTCGCGGCATCCACGCCGAGTTGTGCTCCCAAATAGTAGTTCTGGATCGCCGATTCGACGATCGCAGGCTCCTGGCTCACGAGCTTGTTCTGGGAGAAGTTGAGGCCCAACTCATAATGCCAATGGCTGCCGCCGAGGGCGCCTTGGATACCGCCGTTCAGCGTCAGTGACCGGCCGTTGTTGTGGATCATGGCGGTATCCAAGCCGCCGTTTTCCTCGTACGTGAAATACTTTCGTTGCCATTGCTCGACGAGCCCCGTGGCCTGATTCAGGAACGGGGTGTCCACGGTGCGGCCGTTTAGGACGTAGCTCGACGACCACTGCAAGGGCGTGTTGTAGATCTCCTGATTGGATCCACCGGCCATGATGTCGAGGAACAGGTGGGTATCGTCGTTCAGGCGGTAGGTGAGCGTGCTGTAGAGGTTGATCGCCTTCTTGCCGTTTTGCAGCGTGCCGTAGCCCACATCGTTGTAGCTGCCGCAGTAATTACCGTAGTTGTTCCGGTAGGCGCTGACGATCGTGCCCTGGTCGAGGCCGGCGAGCGCGGCGCAGGCACCCGCGGGTGGGTCGTAATAGTTCTGGTCCTGATCCTCTCGAACGAAAACGGGACTTGCGTAGGGGTTGGGGCTGTTCAGGCGCGAGTTGGTGGTGGATCGCTGAAACGCCCATACGGGTTGTTCGTTGAGAAACTCAACCGCGACAACGGCGTCGAGGCGATCCGTCGAGAACCCGCCGCTTAATTGCGCGCGCTCGTTCGTGCCGCCGCCGTGTTGCGTGGATCCGCCGCGCAGATCCAGCGTCACGCCGTCTGCTTTCTTCTTGAGGATGAAGTTGATGACGCCGGAAATGGCGTCCGAACCGTAGATCGCCGAGGCGCTGCCGCTCAGGATTTCGATGTGATCGATCATCGACAACGGAATCGACGAAATGTCGGTGAAATTGCTGGTGCCTTGGTAGAGCTGCGGATAATCCGCGATACGCCGTCCATTGATCAGCACCAAGGTATGGTTCGGTCCGAGGCCACGCAGGTCGACCGCTTGTGCGCCGGGGGAGAAACCGTTCGTGTTCTGATTGTTGTCCAACGCGCCGAGGTTGCCGGTCAGGGCAGACATGGCCTGTGACACCGACGTGAAGCCGCTGTTGCGCAGATCCTCGGCCGACAAGCTAATGACCGGGGCTGCCCCTTCCACTTCCGTGCGCGGGATATGCGAGCCGGTCACGACGACCGCGTCCATCGTCGCGGAGTCTGCGGCGGTGGGCGTGGGGCCAACGTCGTTGGCGTAGGACAGCGTCGAGGTCGCCAACAGTGAGGTGGCCAGTGCGATCGTCGTCTTCATGAACACTCCCGGATACGAATTGCCCGCTGCGCGGATCGTTTTGTCAGTGCGGATGAATCATGGCATAACCGGTGATACATAACCAACAAATCAGTGGGTTATCAGCCTATGGCGCGTCCGGACCGGCCTTCCGGGTAGTCCGGTAAGGGGCGCCGGCCGTGCGGCGGCGGGGGTTGCTGAGGTGGGCGTGGGGGCCCGGCGCAGCACGTATGGGGGGAGCTGTCCCGCTCGACGCCTGCGGGGTTGCGCGGCCGGCCGTGCCCGCCCGTCCTTTGCGTAGGATCGCCCGGCCCACCGTTATAGATAATCTTGGGCGTCGCTCACTTTTTCGAAAGTCGGTCGCTGGGTTCGGCTGTTAGTATCGGGCGCGAGCGAACGGCGTGCTGCGCCGCCCTCACGGTATTGCCGCCGTGCCTGCGTTTGACATTGGGATTCAACGAATGAGTGAGATTTCCCGCTATTCCGCTTGGTCATTGGCGCGCCGCGCCTGGTCAGGGGCTCGATGGCGCCGTGCATGGCGGGCCGCCGAGCCGCGCCCGAGTTACGACGTCATTATTATCGGCGGTGGCGGCCACGGCTTGGCCACGGCCTACTACCTCGCCGCCAATCACGGCATCACCAATGTGGCGGTCCTCGAACGCGGCTACTTAGGGTCCGGCAATGTCGGACGCAACACGACCCTCGTCCGGTCGAATTATCTGTTGCCCGGCAATACCGAGTTCTTCGAGCACTCGCTCAAACTGTGGGAAGGTCTGTCCCACGAACTCAATTACAACGTCATGCTCTCGCAGCGCGGCCAGCTCGTGCTCGCGCACGGCCCCGGACAGATGGACGTCTTGGCGCGCAAGGGCAACACGATGCGCCTGAACGGCATCGGTGCCGAGTTGTTGGAGCGAGCCGACGTTCAAAAATTAGTGCCCTTTTTGGATTACTCGTCGCACTGCCGCTTTCCGATCTACGGCGGCCTTTATCAGGCCCGTGCCGGCACGGTGCGGCACGATGCGGTCGCCTGGGGCTATGCGCGGGGTGCCGATCACCTCGGTGTGGATCTGATCGAAAACTGTGAAGTGACGGGCTTCCTGCGCGACGGCGACCGGGTCACCGGCGTGCAGACCTCCCGCGGGGTCATCCACGCGGGTCGCACCGCCGTGTGTGTGGCCGGGCACTCGTCGCACATGGCGCGGATGCTCGGCTGGCGCCTCCCCATCGAAAGTCATCTGCTGCAAGCCTTTGTCACGGAGCCCATCAAGCCGTTCCTCGACCACGTGATTTCCTTCGGCGCGGAACTCTTCTACGTCTCCCAATCGGACCGTGGCGGCATGGTGTTCGGCGGGCACATCGACGGGTTCAATTCCTACACCCAACGCGGCCAGTTGCCCAAAGTACAAACGGTGGCGGAGTGTGCGGTCGCCCTGATTCCGGGCATGTCCCGCCTGCGGGTGCTGCGCCATTGGGGTGGCATTCAGGATATGACCCCGGATGGCAGTCCGTTCATCGGTCGCACGCCGTTCCAGAACCTCTATCTCAACGCCGGCTGGTGTTACCAAGGGTTTAAAGCCACCCCCGCGACCGGCTGGTGTTTGGCACATACGATTGCTCATGACGAGGAACACCCTCTGATTCGGCATTTGGGAGTGGACCGATTCGAACGCGGCAATGGCCACGACGAATACGGTCTTGGCCTCTGGACCTATAAGCAGTAAGCCCATGCTTCGTATTCCTTGTCCTCATTGCGGTGTGCGTGACTACACCGAATTCCGCTACGCCGGCGACGCCACCAAGGTGCGGCCGACGCACGGCACCGACGACGTCCGCGCGTGGCACGACCATGTGTTTCTCTTTGACAATCCCAAAGGCGCGCACCGCGAATACTGGCAGCACGTGCAAGGGTGTCGGCAGTGGTTGGTCTTGGAGCGCGATACCGCGACGAATACGGTGGGGCGTGCGTGGCTCGCTCGCGAAGGGGCAGCGTCATGACCGTCCGTAGACTGGCGAGTGGCGGCCACATCGATCGCGCAACCCCCGTACGCTTTCAGCTCGAGGGCCGTACCCTCAGCGGATTCCAGGGGGACACGCTGGCCTCGGCGCTCCTCGCGAACGACGTGCGGATCGTTGGGCGCAGCTTCAAATACCATCGACCGCGCGGCGTGTTGGCGGCCAGTGCGCAAGAGCCGAACGCGCTCCTGACGGTGGGCGCCGGCGATCGGCGCACCCCCAATCTTCCGGCGACCCTCGTCGATCTCTTTGAGGGGCTCGTCTGCGAACGGCAGAACGGTTGGCCGAGTGTCGAGCGGGATGTGGGGAGCCTGCTCGGGCTCTTCTCACCGCTGATCTCGGCCGGGTTCTACTACAAGACTTTTATGGGTCCCACGCGCGGCGCGTGGATGTTCTATGAACGTTGGATCCGTCGGACGGCCGGATTGGGCAAAGCCACGCACCGACCAGACCCGTCTCGCTACGAGACCGAACATCGCCATACCGACGTGTTGATCATCGGCGCCGGTCCGGCTGGCATGGCTGCCGCGTTGGCCGCGGGGCGCGCCGGCAGTCGTGTTCTTTTGGTGGAGCAGGAGGCGCTGGTCGGTGGCAGCTTGTTGCACGGTGCCGTGGGCTCCGCCGACGATCGTTGTGGCTTCGGGCTACTCGAGCAATTGGCGGTATTGCCCACGGTAGAACTCTTGACGAGGACCACTGCCTTTGGCGTATACGACGGTCAGACCGTGGGACTCGTCTCCCGCATACCGGGAGCGTTCGGTGGTTCGGCGGAGCCGCCATACGCGCGTGAAACGCTGCACGTGGTGCGGGCGCAGCAGATCATCTACGCGACCGGCGCGTTAGAGCAGCCACTCGTCTTCGGCAATAACGATCTACCGGGCATCCTGCTGGCCGGCGCGGTGCGGGAGTATCTGCACCGATTCGCCCTGCGCCTCGGCGAACGCGTGGTCGTGCTCTCGCAGCACGATTCGGCCTGGGACACCGCGTTGGATCTGGCGGAGGCGGGTGCCGCCGTGACGGTGGTCGAGGCCCGAGATCGCGTCTCGGACGACCTGCTTGCACGCGCCGCTAAGCGATCGGTGACGGTGCGTCTTGGCGCCGTGCCCGTCACGGCGCACGGCTCGCGCGCGGTACGCGGAGTGACCGTTGTCGCGTTGGCAGACCATCGGACGGAGTACTTCGCGTGCGATCTCGTCGCGATGTCCGGCGGATGGACGCCCACCGTGCAACTCACCACGCACACGGGCGTGAAGGCGGTCTACGACCCGGCCTTGAGGGTGCACGTGCCGGGGCCGTTGCCTGCGAATCAGCAGGTCGTCGGGGCCGCCCGCGGGATCGTCCGTAACCCGCTCGCGGAGGGTCACACGGCCGGCGAGCGCGCCGCGCGTGATTGTGGCTACGACGGTGCGGTGGGTGTTGCGGCGGACGCCCATTGGGCGGACGTGCCGTTGATGGCTGCGGGCGTGCCGAGAGCGCCGTCGGTGCAGGGTAAGGCGTTTGTGGACTTCCAAAGCGACGTCACCGTGGCCGACATCGATCTGTCGCTCGAAGACGGCTTTGAGTCACCCGAGCACTTGAAACGCTACACCGCGCTTGGCATGGCCACCGATCAAGGCAAGAACAGCCACCACAACGGGTTGCAACTGCTCGCCGAACGCCGCGCGAAAGACGTGGGCTCGCTCGGCACCACGACCCATCGTCCCCCGTACACGCCGGTGACGGTGGGTGCCTTGGCCGGCCGTTCGGTCGGACTGCACTTTCGGCCGACCCGGCGCACGCCGATGCACGACTGGCATCAGGAGAACGGCGCCACCTTCATTGAAGCCGGCCCGTGGTTGCGGCCGTGGTACTACCGTTGGGCCGGTGCCGACGTCGCGACGGCGTACGTCAACGAAATGCGGCTGGTGCGATCGTCGGTGGGACTCTCGGACGTGTCGTCGCTCGGCAAGATCGAGTTGACGGGCCCGGATGTCGGGCTGTTTCTCGATCGCGTCTACGTCAACGGTTTTTCGTCCTTGGCCGTCGGTAAAGCCCGCTACGGCGTGATGCTCAACGACGATGGCACGGTCTTGGACGATGGCACCACCGCGCGCTTTGGCACGCACCGGTACTTCATGACGACCACGACGGCGCAGGCCGGCGAGGTGATGTCGTGGCTGGAGTTCCTGCTGCAGACGGCGTGGCCGGACCTGCGCGTGCAAGTCGTCTCGGTCACCGATCGGTGGGCGGCCATGTCCATCGCCGGTCCGAAATCGCGCGAGGTGCTGGCGCAGGCCTTGCCGCAGCTGGACGTCTCGGGCGCCGCCTTGCCACACATGGGTGTGCTCGAAGCCGAGTGGGACGGACGCCCGATCCGGGTGGCGCGTCTCAGCTTCTCCGGCGAATTGGCCTACGAGGTGTACGTACCGGCCGATCACGGCATCGCGATGTGGACCCATTTGCTCGACGTCGGTGCGCCGGCGGGCATCCGTCCCTACGGTCTCGAAGCGTTGGCATCGCTGCGTATCGAGAAGGGCCATGTGGCGGGTATTGAATTGGATCACCGCAACACGCTCGCCGATCTCGGTCTCGGGAAGATGGCCTCGCGGACCAAGGCGTACGTGGGACGCGAACTCAGCCAGCGATCGGAGTTGGTCGCCGCGGATCGTTGGAGCTTGGTGGGCCTTGAGTTGCTCGAGCCGAGCGGTACCTTGCGCGGCGGTGCCATCTTATTCGCGGACGGCGAGCCCATGGTGGGTCACGGCCGTGGCTACATCACGTCGGTCACGTGGTCGACGGTGCACGAGCGCCTGATTGCGCTCGGTCTCTATCAAGGCGGCTTGGCGCACGTCGGCGAGGTGGTCGTCTGCGCCTATCCGTTGCGCGGTGAGCAGGTCAAAGCCCGCATCGTGTCGCCGATGTTTATCGATCCGGCCGGAGAGCGACTCCATGCATAACTCTCGATCCGCCCTCGCGTCCCAACGCGAGTTCGTGGCCCGCGCTGGGGCGTCCGTGCTGCGCATCGCGGCGGATCCGTCCAGCCGCTGGATCCAGCTAGGCGTCTATCCCGGGGGCCACGACGCGGTCGCAGCCGCCTGGCAACGCAGCGTCGGTGGGGAACTGCCCACGTCGGCCCGGACCGTTGCGCCGGCCGCGGGAGGGCGGGTGTACCGTATCGCGCAGGATCAGTACCTGCTGCGCGACGTTGCTGACGCTCAGGCAGCGGCACTCCTGTCGGCGTTGCCGGAGGACGCCGCCGGCTGGACGGACCTGACCGGTTCGCGCGTTGCGATCCGTATCACCGGGTCGGCGGCGCGGGACGTGCTGTCGCAGTGCGTGACGATCGATCTGCACCCGACGGTGTTCGTCGACGGGGCGTTTGCCCAGACGGGGATCCATCACGTCGGCGGTTTGCTGGAACGCAATGGCTCTGACGATTACGGCTACATCGCGCTGCGCACCTATGCGCTCACGGTGTGGGAGGCTTTGACGGACGCCGCGCAACGCGCGGCGTAAGGACGAACGAGTGCCCGCGGCGACGCCGCGGGCCGACATGACATCGACTCACAGGATTTATCTATGAAGACGCATGCACGAGTGGTGGTGATTGGTGGTGGCGTAGTGGGCTGTAGCGTGCTCTACCACCTGACCAAAGCAGGCTGGAAGGACGTGGTGCTGGTGGAGCGTGAACAACTCACGGCCGGCTCAACCTGGCACGCCGCGGGCGGATTCCACACGCTGAACGGTGATCCCAATGTGGCGAAGCTGCAGGGGTACACCATCGGCCTGTACGACGAGTTGGAGCGTATCTCTGGGCAGTCGTGCGGATTGCACCGCTCCGGCGGTTTGCTGCTGGCGGACACGCCGGAGCGCATGGAGTGGCTCAAGATGGCCCACGCCCGCGCGCGCTACCTTGGCTTAGAGACGGAGTTGTTGACCCCGTCGGAAGCCAAGAAATTGCTGCCGCTGATCGAAGAGAAGTATTTCGTCGGCGCGATGCTCGACGCCGCGGATGGCAATCTCGACCCGTCCGGCACGACGCACGCGTACGCCAAAGCGGCGAAGATTGGCGGTGCGGAGATCTATCAGCAGACGCGCGTGACCGACATCCAGCGACGCCCGGAAGGGACGTGGGACGTGGTGACGACGATGGGGACGATTCGGACCGAGCACGTCGTCAACGCCGGCGGCTTGTGGGCCCGCGAAGTCGGCCGCATGGTCGGACTCGAATTGCCGGTGCTCGCCATGGAGCACATGTACCTCGTCACGGACGAGATCCAGGAAGTCGTCGACTTCAATCGCGAGTTCGGCCACGAGTTGCCGCATGCGATCGACTTCAAGGCCGAGATTTACATGCGCCAAGAGCGCAACGGCTTGGTCTTGGGTACCTACGAGCAGGATTGCCGCCCTTGGCAGCCGAAGACGACGCCGTGGGACTTCGGTGCGCAGTTGCTCGAGCCGGATCTCGAGCGTATCGCGCCGTCGCTCGAAATCGGTTACGCGCACTTCCCAGCCATGGCGAAGGCCGGCATCAAGCGGGTGATCAACGGCCCGTTCACGTTCTCGCCGGACGGCAATCCGCTGGTCGGCCCTGTGCAGGGATTGCCGGGTTTCTGGTGCGCGTGCGCCGTGATGGCCGGCTTCAGTCAGGGCGGCGGCGTGGGTCTTGCCCTGTCGCAATGGATGGTCAACGGCGATCCGGGCTTCGACGTGTGGGCGATGGACGTTGCCCGCTACGGCGAATGGGCCACGCGCTCGTACACCAACGTGAAGGTGCGCGAGAACTACTCGCGCCGCTTCTCGATCCGTTTCCCGAACGAGGAGTTGCCGGCCGCGCGCCCGCAGCAGACCACGGCCTTGTACGACATCCTGCGCTCGCGTGGCGCGGTCATGGGCGACAGCTGGGGACTCGAGACCCCGTTGTGGTACGCGCCGCCGGGCGTCGAGCCGCGCGACATCGTCTCGTTCCACCGTTCCAATGACTTCGAACACGTCAAAGCCGAGTGTCTGGGCGTGCGTTCCGCCGTCGGTGTGACGGAAATTGCGAACTTCGCGAAATACGAGATCACCGGTGCGGGAGCGGAGGCCTTCCTGTCGCGCCTCATGACCAACCGGATGCCCAAAGTGGGGCGTATCGCGCTCACGCCGATGCTCAATCCGGCCGGCAAGCTCATCGGCGACTTCACGATCGCCTGCGCAGCGCCGGAGCGCTACATCATGTGGGGCTCCTCGCAGGCGCAGATCTATCACATGCGTTGGTTTGAAGCGCACTTGCCGAAGGACGGCTCTGTCGCCATCCGCCGCTACGACATGGGCCTCGTCGGCTTGTCGATCGCCGGACCGAAGTCGCGTGAGCTGCTGGCCCGTCTGACGGACGAAGACGTGTCCGGCGATGCCTTCCGCTTCATGGATCATCGCGCCATGGACGTCGGCAATTGCCCGGCCATGGTCAATCGCGTGACCTATTCCGGCGATCTTGGCTACGAAATCTGGGTGGCGCCGGAGTACCAGCGCCGTCTCTACGACGCGATTTGTGCGGCCGGCGCGGACCTCGGTTTGGTGCACTTCGGTATGCGTGCGTTGCTGGCGCTGCGGTTGGAGAAGAACTTCCCAACCTGGTATCGCGAGTTGCGTCCGATTTACGGGGCGTACGAGGCGGGTATGGATCGCTTCGTGGATCTGACCAAGGGCGACTTTATCGGCCGCGATGCGGCGGCCCTCGAGAAGGCCAACGGCGGAACCTTGCGGCGCGTGAGTTTCGCGGTCGACGCGTTGGATGCGGATGTGCTCGGCGACGAGCCGATTTGGCACAACGGTCAGGTGGTCGGCTGGGTGACCTCCGGCGGCTACGGTCACTGTGTCGATCTGTCGCTGGCGCAAGGCTATGTGCCGAAAGAACTGGCCCACGACTTGGCGAGCGGCGCGTTTGAGATTGAGATTCTCGGCGAGCGCCGGCCGTCGAGCATCCTCGTCGATCCGCCGTTCGATCCGAAGGGTCTGCGGATGCGGATGTGATAGGCCTGCCATGAACGACCGCACGACCGATAAGCCGAGAGCCCGTCGCCGTTCGTCGGTGGAGGTGGCAGCGCCTGCGCGCAGCGTTCGTTACCGAACGCTGCGACGTCCCTACGAACCCTGGCAGATTTTCAGCCAGGATCGGATCGAAGCGTTGCACCACGCGGCGCTCGATCTGTTGGAAAACGATGGGCTTAAAGTGCTCTCGGCGCGCGCTCGCGCGCAGTATCGTGCCGCCGGTTGCCGCGTGGACGACGCCACCCATATGGTGTGGATCGACCGGGCGCTGGTGGCGGCGGCGATCGCCTCGGCGCCGCGTTCGATTCGTCTGCATGCGCGCAATGCCGATCGGCACGTGCTGCTCGATGAGCGGGCGCTGACCTTCGGCCCGGTGTCCGGACCGCCGAACGTGGCCTTGCCGGACGGGAGCCGGCGCCCGGGTCGCCT
>Ga0208105_1000025_pt1 | contig 102009 bp, 86 predicted proteins | sample CryBogCBE16Jul07_FD_184574 | JGI IMG/M metagenome (GOLD analysis project Ga0208105, IMG submission 184574) | Freshwater microbial communities from Crystal Bog, Wisconsin, USA - CBE16Jul07 (SPAdes) | ecosystem: Environmental > Aquatic > Freshwater > Lake | place: Crystal Bog, Wisconsin, USA... | reverse complement strand
CCGCTGATCGGTCCGCTGATCCGTCGACGAACCGGTGCGTGTAGACTGTAGGCTCGCGACCTCCCGTCGCGGCAGGTGCAGCCCCGTGAAGTTCTTGACCAATATTCTCATGAAGGGCCTAGCGACGGTTCTTCCCATCGGCCTGACCGCTTATGCGATCTGGTGGCTGATCTCGAGCGCTGAGTCGGTCATGCACGCGTTGATCCACTTGTTAGCGCCGCACGTCGAATACCGTCCGGGCATGGGTATCTTAGCCGGCTTGGCGGTCTTGCTCATCGTCGGCACTCTGCTCAACGCGTACATCGTGCGTCGCGCCTTATCCGTGTGGGACGACTTGCTGTCGCGAATCCCCGTGGTCAAGACCGTGTACAGCGCCTTCCGCGACATCATGCGGCTATTACCCTCCGGCGAGGGACAGCGGGATTTGCAGAGCGTTGTGGTCTATAAGGTCGGCGATGCCCGCATGCTTGGCTTCATCACGCGTGACGACTTGCCGGAATTGGAGCGACAGGCCGGCGGGATTGATCTGGTCGCCGTTTATTTCCCGCTCAGCTACATGATGGGCGGCGTCACGCTGTTCTTACCCAAACAGTCACTCGAGCACGTCGATATGCCCGTGGAAGCCGCTATGCGACTCGCGATTACCGGCGGTATGGCGTCGACCGGGACGGGAACCCACTCTCCGCGCGGGACTTCGATCAGCGGTTGACCCGGCTGATTTTCGAGCCTTCAAGGGTCAGGTTGTACATCAAGCCCTTGTTGGAAAACAGGAATCCGATGACGGGTTTCTGTAGCGTGCTCGTGTCGATTTCGCCGCCGATGCCGACCGTTACGATGGCAATGGATGTATCCACGCCGACTTTCCAACCCTCGCTCTCGCGGAAGCGGCGTAACGCATCGTCCGTCATGAAGAGGATGACCACGCTCTTGCGCTGTATACCGAGCTGCAGACCCACCGACGCTGACGCGATGTTGTAGTAGTCGGTGATCTTGCCATCCGTCAGCAACACGCCTTCACCGAATTCGCCGCCAATCCCGTAACCGGCCTTGAAAACACGCGGAAAGACGAGCATGGCGCGCGCCTTGGCGCTGAGTTCGCGTGCGGTCGAGGAGGTCTGGTTCAATTCGTGGATGGCTTCGCGGACCCTCGCATCGAGTTCGTCGCGGTTATGCGCCGTCGCCCACAGCGGCGTCAGCAATAAAAAAACCAGCACCCAGCGGCGCAAAAGACTGAAACGCATCAACAATCTCCGAATGAGCGGCGGGTAACTCAGGCTGACAGCGCTGTCGATAAGCGCAGTCGGGAACGGTGATAGGCGACCCCCAGATGGCGTACACCCGCGGTCTCGCGTGCAATGCGCCGCGCCCGATGCATCAACTGGGCCAACACATGCTCCGATGCGTAGGGTCCGTCGTGCGCGTAATCGTCCGCAACACCCACGTGCAGAACCGTCAGAGCATCATCGGCATCCTGCGCGTAGACGAGCACACCGACCGTGCGCGACAAGGCGCCTTCCTCATGGACCGCCCACAGAGTCTGTGCCGCCGTGACCCCGGCGACCTCTACCCGCAGACCATCGCCATCCTCAACGATCTCCGGTACGCCGTACCGCTCGATGGAGGCCGCGATGGCTTCCCGAACTCGAAACTGACCGCCGTTGAAATACAGCAAGGATTCCACTTGGCCACGCATCCAGGTCGGCACGCGCGTCTTGCAGAGAATGTTGTAGGTCATGGTCCGACCTCCGCCCATCGATCAAGTAATCGTTATGTCAAACCCCGCGATCCCATGGGTCGCGGCCCTTCCCGCGACCATCCTGCGCCGAGCCGCGGGGCTTGTCCATGATTTTTTCCCGGCATCTTTGCAAAAAAGGTTTATGAATCAATGAGTTAATTGATGCTCGTGCGCCACACCCCGGCCACAAGGCGCTGGCCTTGATCGAGTCAACGCACGGATTCTATTGGTTTTTTTAGGCGATCCCGACGGGGCCGCGCGCGCCGACCGCTGTATTCCTCGCGCAACGCCTGCCGAAGGCGCCGTCGTGAGGGCTACCCTGCTACCATGCCCGGCCTCGCCGACCGCGGCGATGGTCGATGGAGGTTCCCGTGTCCCGCATCCGCTGGCTACGCCGATTGAGCATTCTTGCCGGGCTCGGTTTGGCCGCGGCCTCGTGGGCCACGCCAAAGACACCGCCGCATCCGGCGGCGTCTCCTCCGGCCCATGCGAACACTCCGCACAGCAGCACCCACGCGGCGCCTCACGGCGCGGGCGCGAGCCGCGGCGGTAAGCCCAACAGCGCGACCAAGTCGGGCAAACATGCGTCGCGCAAAGCGGACCCGGAGGCGGCCAATCACTCGAAGGGTCCTCCCCCCACCTGGTCGATCCGTCCGTCGACGGGCACCCGTGCACACGCCAGTGACGAGGAGTACACCGACGCCGATCCACCACCCTGGAACGCGCGCTGGGGCTGCGCGTTCGCGTCCGGCAGCGCCTCGTCGCTGCTCGCCTCCATCGGTATCGCGGATGACGCGTTGCGCGCCGTGTTGGTGGGCGATGGGGTGGAAAACGACCCGGGCACGGGTTGCGTCCCGTACGCATTGCTGACCAGCGAAGAATCGGGACTGCTCGCGATCGCCTTGGTGGCCCGTGACAGCGCTTCGCAGACCCCGCGCTTGCACATCTACTCTCGCGAGCATCATCACGGCCCGCTCACCGGCCGCGTGGATGTCTGGCCTCCGGCCGCCCACTACCAATTCGTGTCCCTCGATCCGGACGATGCGATGTGGAACACCGGGGATGCCGAAAAGTATGTTCCCGCTGATCTCACGTACTCCTTGGTGTCGCTGACGCGTGCGTTGGTCCAGCCGCTCGAGGCGGCGGTGGTCGCCGCTGCGGAGATTAAGGTGATCACCGAGACTGACAGCGACAACCCTGAGCCGCACTTGGTCAGCGTCGAACTGGCGGATCGAGCCAGTGGTCGTTCGCTCGGTCAGGCACTGTGGGTTGATCGACCGGATTTGCCCGGCGGCTATTACGCCGCGAACGGCGAATCCTACGAGCCGCTGTTCTGGGTCAGTCCGGTGAACTTCACCTATGTGTCCCGGGGTATACACGCCACGGGCGCGGCGGCCGCGCGTGCCGCGTCGGTGCCGACCGGTGGGAAAAAACCGAAGTCTCGGAAAAAGCAGTTGGCGCAGCGGTTGCGGCACGACGCGCTACACATCGGCGTTGACTACGTCGCGCCAGAGGGGACGCCCATCGTCGCGGTCGCCGATGGAACGGTGCTGTTTGCGGGGCTGTTTAGCGGCTACGGCAATTTCGTCATTCTTCAGCACGGCGGCGGCTACACGACGCACTACGGCCATCTGTCCGCCTATGCGCCCGGTCTGACCGTCGGCGGCCACGTCGAGCGAGGACAGGTACTCGGCAAAGTGGGCGCCACGGGTCTCGCCAGCGGCCCCCATCTGCACTTCGAAATTCGCCACGACGGCTCGTACATCGATCCGTTGGACCTCGCCGAGCCGTACTCGCTATGGTCGCTGCGGCCCGCCGACTACGGATCGCTCGCGCGACGGATCTTGGAGAACACCCTGGTCCGCGAAACTCACGCCGAACGTGCGCCTAGCCTGAACGGCACGCCTTAGCCTTCGTCCACGCAGCCCGCGCACTGGAGCAGAAACGCCTGCTCCAGTGCAATCTCGTGGTGTGCCGCATAACGGCCTGTCGCACCGCCATGACCCGCGTCCAGATTCATGCGCAGCACGATCGGCGCCGTGCCTTGTTGATACTTACGCAACTTGGCGACCCACTTGGCGCTCTCCCAATATTGCACTTGCGCATCGTGCAGTCCGCCCGTCACAAACATGGCGGGGTATGTCTGTGCGCGAATATTGTCGATCGGTGAATACGCCGCCATCGTCCGATAATCCTCGGCATTGGCAGGATCACCCCACTCTTCGTATTCGAGCGTGGTCAACGGCAATTCGTCGTCGAGCATCGACGTCAGCACATCCACAAACGGCACGTGAGCGACGAGGGCGCAAAATTCGTTCGGTACCTGATTCGCCACCGCACCGATGAGCAACCCGCCGGCACTGGCTCCCGTCGCACAGCAGCGCGTCGGCGACACGTCGCCGGCGGCGACCAGCGCGCGGCGCACATCGACAAAATCGTCGAAGGTGTGGTGCTTGTCTGCCAACCGACCTGCATCGTACCAAGCACGCCCCAACTCATCGCCGCCACGCACGTGCGCGATCGCATAGACAAAACCGCGATCGATCAGGGGTAAAAGAGTCGCATCAAAGACGGCCGGCATCGCATAACCGTAGGCACCGTAGCCCGTCAAAAGCAGCGGTGCGGTGCCATCGCTGAGGGTATCCGCCCGCGCGAGCAGCGACACCGGCACTTGAACCCCATCGCGCGCCGTTATCCAACGGCGCTGCACGCGGTAACGATCCGACTGATATCCGCCTTCCACCGGATCCACCCGCAGCACCCGCGTCTCGCCGCTCGCCCAGTCCAGTGCCATGCGCGTCGTCGGATGCGCTAACGACCCCCAGGCAACCCGCAGGAAGGGTGCCGTCGAATCCCGATTGACGTCGAGCCAGAGTGTCGCTGCCGGATGCGGCGCCGTGAGCAGTCGATCCGTTCCACCGTTGCGATCCAGCAGACGAACACGACCGATACCGGCGACCCGCTCAGCCACCGCGAGATGCGATTCGAACACCATCATGTCCGTCAGCACGACGCCGTCCACCGCCGGCACGACCGTCTCCCAGCGCGATCGGTCGGCGAGGGCCGTCCGAGGCGCTTGGACGATCCGGAAGTCAGCGGCGCCCTCATTGGTCCTGAGCAACCACTGGTCGCCCATATCCTCAATGTCGTACTCGTGCCCTTGCCGCCGCGGTATCGCCACCTGAAAGACCGGTTCGATACTGTCGGTGCGCACATAGAGCACTTCGCTGGTGGAGGTGCTGTCGAGGTGCAAGTAAATGTAGGCGCCGCTGCGGCTACGGCTCAAGGAGAGGGTGTAGGCATCGTCGCTTTCGGTATACAGGCGCTGATCGGTCGAGGAGTGCGTTCCGGGCACGTGACGCCATACCTGATGGCCGAGTAGCGTGACCGGGTCCTGACGGATATAGAGCACCGAACCGTCGTTCAAGAAGGCGAGATCCGCATCCAAACCGAGTCGTTCTTCCGGCATCGACTGGCCCGTCGTCCGATCGACGATGCGCAGCGCGTATTGATGGCGTCCGAGCGGATCCTCGGTCAGCGCGAGCCACCGCCCATCGGGCGAGACTTCCAGAGAGCCGAGCGTGTACGCCGCACTGCCCTCGGCCGCCTGCGCCGCGTCGAGCAAGACCTCCTCAGGGCCTCCGTCGCGCCATCGCACGTGAAGCGGATGTTCGGCACCCTCACGATAGCGGGCCTGATACCACCACCCGTGCTCAAAGACCGGTAGCCCCGACTGCTCGGGCGGTACGCGACGTGCCAGCTCGATTTTGAGTTGCGCCACGAGCGGCGCAAGCGGCGCGAACCACCGCTCGCACGCCGCGTTTTCGCGCGCCAGATGCGCCAAAACCACCGGGTCTGAGCGACTATCGTCACGCAACCAGTACCACGGATCGAGGCGATCACCGTGCGCAGAGCTGACCCGTGTCGGGCATTCCGGGGTCTGGGGCGGGAGATAGCGAGGCGTCGGGTGATTCGGGCGCTCGGCGGTCGTCTGATCGTTCATTCGATCATGGTAGCCTGATGAGATGATCAGCATTCACCGACTGTGGGCCCTCAGTACTGTCGCGTTGGCGTGGCTGAGTCCGGCGACGTACGCAGGACCCTTGATGACGGACCCCGAGTTGTTTGATTACCGTCCCTTGCCCGCCGAGGGCACGGTCAGCGTTCGGGTCGACTCCACCAGCCCGCACTTTGTGTTCCGCAGTGGCGATAGCGCGTATGCGGCGTTTCGACTGCCGGATACCCACGGCGCCTACCTCGTCGACGTCATCGCTCCCTTGGAACCGCCCACCGATCCGGCGCGGTCGCGGGTCTTTTACCCCGCCGTGGCGTTGCTCTCGGATAAATTTATCGTCGTGCGCGCCTCGGACGGCGCCGCTTGGCACTTTGATTTACCGGACTATGGCCTCACGACCGTACCGGCTTATCGCTTAACGCTGGAGATAGAAGACGGCGGGCCGGAGCGTTACCTGATCGTCTACACGCCGCGTGATCCCGCCACGGCGGCCCTGGCTGGCGCCTCGGCCACCGGGCCGATCCGCATCCACATCAGTCCGGCGCCTCGCGAGTAACTCAGTCGAGCTCGGCCTCTTCGGCCTCCACGGCGGCCGCACGGGCCCGTTGCGTCGGTAAACGCCACCAGATCTCGTAGGCGGAGAACAAGACCAGCGCGAACAAGAAAGGTCCCGCCTCCAATAATCCGCGATAGACGATCACGACGGCGGCTACTTGGGCGGGGTGCAGATTCGGCAGCAGCGCCACCATTGCGACATCGAAGACGCCGAGACCGGCAGGCAAACCCGATGCAAGGCCGGCGAGTATGCTGATGACGTACACGCCCATGTAGACCGTGAACGGCAAATTGGCGCCGGCCGGTAGCAGAAAATAGAGAATGCTGGCACCGCACGTCACCTCGACGACGCCGACGATGTATTGCACCGCCGTCAGCCGCGGCGGTGGCAGCGGCACCTGATACTTGCCGAGGTGCAAAGGCCCGCGGTGGCGCAAGACCAAGGTCAGGTAGCCGAGATGCAATGCGACGAGGGCGAAGCCGATACCCCGCGCTAGCGCCGCACTCGTGTGGAGCAGCGGTGCGGCGGCGTCAGCCTGTACCAACAACGAGAGCGACAGCAAAATCCCCAACCCCGCCGGATACGGGATCGCCGCCAGCAGAATCATCTTGCCGATATCCAGCGGCCGCATGCCCACGGCGGAATAGATCCGGTAGCGGATCGCGCCGCCGGATACCGCACCCAAACCCAACACGTGGCCGATGGACGACGCCAGAAAGCCGCCCATTGCGGCGCGGCGCGGACTTACAGGACCCGCCACAACGCCGGCAATAATCGCTTCACACAGCGCGAGGGAGCCGTACAGGACAAGCACCAAGAACGCGCCGGCGATCGCGCCGCTGAGCGGTATATCCTGCAACGCGCGCAACACATCGGACACATTGAGCTGCCGCATGCCCCCGTGCTGGAGGAACCGCAGCGCCAGCGCCACAATGAATGCGGACAGTACGACGGGCAATAACCGCCGCACGGTGAACGTCTTCTTCTTCAAGGCGCTCAACGCACGATCCGCTCGGGATAGTTTTCCTCGATGTTGTCGCGGTAGTAACTCCACATCGACCCGGCCGATGACAGCCGACGCCACACTTCGAAGGACACCCCGGTGTATTCAATCAGGCGTGATCCGACCTCGACGCGCAGCAACCGGTTCGCTTCGTCGTAGCCGATGGCGCGCAATTCTCCCGCGCTCACCCGTTTCATCTCCATATCGTCCCCTCGTCGGTTCGTGCCACACGCAGGGCCGGCATCGCACCCATGCGCCGAGGATAACGCACGAGCATGGGTTTTTCGTGAACAGGATGGTCGAGTCGAAATTCAAAATGCGCCACGGGATGGCCTTCGATCGCAACGTCCATGATGTACCGGCCCGGCGGATCGCCGGTGCCGAGCAACCAGTTCACATGGCGCATTTCGCCTTTTTCGACCAACTCGTCGCCCGTCGACAGCGCCGTGCGACCGTCCTTGGATATCCGGACGCCGTCGTCGTCTTCGACATCGCCCCAGTCGTCTGCCGGCTCCGGTAGCGTCAACCGTTCCTGCCAGCGCACGGAAGAGCGTGACGTCTCAATCTCGGCTATCCAACCGTAATTGACCCCGTCTTCCGCCGGCAGCACATCCGCCGGGATGAAATGGTCATCGCCCGACGGTGTGGTTTTCAAAATGCCGAAGCGAACCCGCTTGACGACCAAATCCGGCCCAATGCGCAACGGCAAGGATACCGGCCCCGGTCGATTCCAGTCCGTCGACGGTGTGTGCGGTCGCGACGAGCCTCGATCACCGCATGCCGCGATCAGACTGCCAAGACAACACCACAGTAGAATCCATCGGCAACGGGTCACGGCACTCTCTGCACTCTGACAATGATTTAGGAGCGAGGGCTCGGGAGCGTCGTACTGCGACTGCGCCCCACAAGCCGGTCAAAGCCCGTTCGGGAACGCTCAAGCGCTCGGGGATCGCGCATGAACCCCGTTGCCCAATGATGGGCCTGTCGCAATGCCATCAACTCGTAGAACCATTGTACCGGGTCCGTCCCGGCCGGGAGATGTCCATGGCGCATTGCCGAGGCGATGAGCTGTTCACAGACCTGACGGAACTCGCGGAACGTGCGTTCCAGACGATCGCGGACCGGGCCCTCGCTGTCGTCGAATTCGTCGGCGGCCGCAAAGAACGGGCATTGGCCTGGCAGCCCCGCGTTAGCCGGCCATGCCAACCAGCGCTCGTACAAATCTTCCAGGCGCGGCAGGCCGGGCGGAGCCGTCTTCGAAGGCGCCACCACGGTTTCGAGAAAGCGATCGCTGGCAGACTCCAAGGTGGCGAGCTGCAGCGCTTCTTTGGAGCCGAAATGGGCGTACAGCCCGCTCTTCGTCATGCCGACGCGGTCGGCGAGAGGCTGGAGATTGAGGCCGCCGAGACCCTGCAGGCACGCCATTTCCACGGCGGACTGCAGAATCGAGGCTCGAGTACGGGCGCCTTTAGACATGACGCCTAAATTAGCACGATCGGTCAGACTGCGCAGAGTCTGACCGATCGACGCCGGTTCCTGAACTTACTGGCAGGCGCTCTCGCCGTCCTTGAAGCTCAGCTTCGACTCGCCGGTCGCCGGGACGTCGTGTTCGCACGTCGCCACGCCCGACGGCAGCATCGCCGTGAACTTCCACTTACCCGGCGCCATCGGAATCGACGCCGCGGTGCCCGAGCACGACACGCCATCGGCACCCTTGGTGAGCGTGACCGGCGTGATGAATTCCTTCGAATTCGACATCTTCGGCGCATCCGGCAGGATCTGTACCGGGCTGACCTTGACGTTCACGTCCTCGCAGGAACCTTGCTGCGTGATCGAGTCCACCTTAACGGTTGTGTGCATCAGCTGGGAAGCATCGTCGCTACCGCCGCAACCGGCCAAGCTGCCTACGGCAACCGCAGCAGCAGTCAGAACAAAGAGGCGCGCCTTACGGCTGGTCGTCAGAAGCATGGATATCCCCCTGGGAACTCTGTAACTGGGATGAAAAAGTGCATTATGGGCACCGCCTGATTGTAGCCTGAGCCGAGGCGTCAAAAGCAATCCGGAGGTTTACGCCCAGGGAGTTTCAAGCTCCCAGAGGATGGGGTTCAGGTCCCGCCGGAAATGCAGGCCGGACCCGACGTGCCGAAATACCCGCTTCAGTCGCCGTCGATACCACTCACCCGAACGCTGGTGTACCGAATCATCGGTCCGCGACTGATCCGCGGCATGACGCCAATCGGCTTGCGTCAAAACGCTCAAATAGATAGCGCCTCGACTCAACCGGCTCAAATTCGCGATGGCGCGCCCCGCGGATCGATCGTCGAGATACTGGAGCACGTCGTGACATACCACGAGGTCATACGGGGTTTGCGCTGCGTGGTCGGCCACGGAACCGCGCGTCCACCCAAATCGCTCACAGAGATACTCACTGACCTCGAGACCCTCGTAGCGCGCCTTCGGAAAGTGCCGCAACAACGGCTCGCGCAGCAATCCTATTCCGCAGCCGGCATCCAAAATGCGTCGCACCGGCAGTTCAAGGTAGTTGACGATGCCGCCAATGAGACCGGCCAAACGCTCCGCATCCCCCTCATCCGCGACCCGTGTCTCGGGGTCACCGTAGTACCGCTTGAAGAAGGCCGCATCGAATCGATCATGAGGATCGGTCATAACTCATCCTTGGCAGTCGACGCCATGCCACAGCGACCAAGGTCTCCGTGCGCTAGCATTCGCCGTCATGATAACGCCCCCATCCTCCGCTCTGGTACGCGCGCTCTACGGCGGCCTACTGACACCCGGCGCTGTGGCATCGGCCATGCTGACATCAGAGACGTGGTTTCCGACCGCTACCGTTCGCCGAGGGGCTGCAACCCAGCCTTTGCCGCCGGGTGCACCGCTGCGCAACGTCAGCATTGAGCACGGCGGACGGACGTACGACCTCGTCGACTACCTTGCCGTCAACCGAGTCAGCGGTCTTCTGATTCTCCATCGCGGGCAGATCGTGCGCGAAGACTACGAACTCGGTCTCACGCCGTCGCTACGTCATGCGTCGTTTTCGCTTGCGAAATCTGTCTGTTCCACGTTGGTGGGCTGCGCGCTCGTGGACGGTTCTCTGCGATCTCTGGACGAGCAACTCGGACAGATCCTCCCGGCGCTCGCGCACAGCGCGTACGCGACCGTGCCGCTGCGTTCACTGCTGGCGATGCGCACCGGTGTGGCGTGGGACGAAACCTACACGAACCCGCTCTCTGACCGTCGCCGCTTTCTGGACGCACAACTGGCAGGCGAGCGCGGTGCGCTGCTCGCGCTGATGGCGCAATTGCCGCGCCGCAGCGCCATCGATGCGACCTTCAACTACAGTACGGGAGAAACGTTTCTGGTCGGCGCCGTGCTTGAAGCGCTGACCGGTAAACCGCTCGCGGAATACCTCACCGAACGGCTCTGGGCGCCGCTCGGGATGGAATCGGATGCCACGTGGTGGCTGGAATCCGACGGCGGCATGGGCATGGGAGGCAGCGGACTCGCGGCCACGCTGCGTGATTACGGGCGATTTGCCCAGTTCGTGGTCGACGGTGGCCGGTTGAACGGAGCGCTCCTCGTACCCCCGGACTGGTTCCGCGAAGCCACCCGACCGGCACACGACGGTACACGCTATGGCTATCAGTGGTGGTTGCCCTCCGCTGACGATCCGCGCCATGCCGGCGCATTTATGGGGATGGGTATCTTCGGGCAGAGACTCTATCTGCACCCAAGCCGAAGGATCGCCATCGTCGTCCTCGCCGCGCGATCCAAGCCCTCAGACTCCCATGTCATCCCCGACGAAGCGTTTTTCGGCAGCGTCGTCGATGCACTGGACTCATCCGAGCCGCCGGCACCGACGGCGATGTGAGCGAAGGGGCCGCGAATGACCGGTTCAACACCGCTGTGACCGGCTATCCGGGCCTTCCGCTCCGTTATTCGACAGTCACCGATTTCGCCAAATTGCGCGGCTGATCGACATCGGTCCCACGCATGGTCGCCACGTGATACGCCAAGAGTTGCAGCGGTATCGTGTAAATCATCGGCGCCTGAAATTCCGCGACGTGCTTCGGCATCGTCATGACGTGCACGCCGTCGCTTTCGATCAGGCCGGCATCCGGGTCCGCGAACACATACAACTCACCGCCGCGCGCTCGCACTTCCTGCAAATTCGATTTTAATTTTTCGAGCAAATCGTTGTTGGGTGCAACGGCAATCACCGGCATATCCGCATCAATCAGCGCCAACGGTCCGTGCTTCAATTCGCCGGCGGCATAGGCCTCCGCGTGGATATACGAAATTTCCTTGAGCTTAAGTGCGCCTTCCATCGCCACCGGTGACAGGGCGCCTCGCCCTAAGAAGAGGGCATGATGTTTTTGCACGAATTTCGCAGCCAGTTGCTTCACTTGGCTGTCGAGTGCCAGGGTTTCCTCCACCAGCCGCGGCGTTTCAAGAAGCTGCGTTACGAGATCGTGCTCCCGTTCACGCGAGAGCCCGTGCAATTTGCCCAGTGCGATCACCAGCATTCCGAGTGCCGCCAGCTGCGTGGTAAACGCTTTGGTCGATGCCACGCCGATCTCAGGCCCCGCGCGCGTGAGCATGACGAGTTCGGACTCACGCACCAACGAGGACTCAGGGACGTTACAGATCGCGAGCGTCGACAAGTAGCCCGAGGTCTTCGCCTGACGAAGCGCAGCCAACGTATCGGCGGTCTCACCGGACTGCGAAATCGACACGAAGAGCGTGTTGGCCGGTACGACAGGGTTTCGATAGCGAAACTCGCTCGCGATGTCGACCCAACAGGGAAGACGGCAGATCTGTTCGATCAGGTATCGCGCGACGCTGCCGGCGTGCCAACTGGTACCGCAGGCAACGATCTGGACCGCTTGCGCCTGTCGCAAGACCTCGGTGGCCTTTGGCCCGAATGCCGCCTCGAGCAATCGCCCGCCGGCGATACGCTCTTCCAATGTCTGCGCAATCGCGCGCGGCTGCTCGTGAATCTCCTTGAGCATGTAGTGCGCGTAGTCGCCCTTTTCAACAGCGTCTGCAGAGAGTTCCGACGCCTTTATCGGACGGTCGACGACGTCTCCTGCCGCGTCACGGATGATGACGGTGTCACGGCGTAACGTGGCGACATCGCCTTCCTCGAGAAACTGAAATTGGCGCGTGACGGGCAGCAATGCGGACACGTCGGAGGCGACGTAGTTGCCGTCGGTGCCGCGCCCAATAACGACCGGGCAGCCGGCGCGCGCGACGTGCAGTGTGCCGGGATCCTGTTCACCCAACACGACCAGTGCGTACGCACCGTGCAGCTCGCGGACGGTCAGCGCCACGGCCGACTCTAACGTCGCGCCTTGATCGACATGAAAATGAATCCGGTGCGCCACCACTTCGGTGTCTGTTTCCGATTCAAACACATAGCCTGCGGCCATTAACTCGGCGCGCAGCGCTTCGTGATTCTCGATGATGCCGTTGTGAACCAGCGCGATGCCGTCACGGGAGATGTGCGGATGCGCATTGCGCTCGCTCGGGACGCCGTGCGTCGCCCAGCGCGTGTGGGCAACCCCGATGCAGCCGGAGGTGGGCTCGCTCTCTAACGATTCGCGCAGGCGGGCCACCTTGCCGACGGCGCGCAATCGGCGCAGATGCCCACCGGCTTCGATCACCGCGACACCCGCGGAATCGTAGCCTCGGTATTCCAGCCGCGATAACCCTTCGATCAGTACGGGCAGGATGTCCTTATCGGCGATCGCACCTACGATTCCACACATAACGTTCTCCTTAGAGCCGCGGCCAACGCGTTAGTCGGCCGTGGGCGTCTCGTCCTTGAGTTGGGTGCGGGCGATCGTCTGCGCCCGTTCGGTCGGCGTGGCTTTGGAGGGGCGTCGCCAGGCGAGGTACGTCTGCTGGCGTCCGCGCTCCAAGGTGAGCCCACCGGCTGCCACCGACTTGGTGATGGTCGAGCCTGCACCGATCGTCGCACCGGCGCCGACGGTGACCGGTGCCACGAGCATGGAGCCCGAGCCGATAAATGCGTCGTCTTCGATCGTCGTCGGCCATTTGTTTTGGCCATCGTAGTTACAGGTGATGGTCCCTGCGCCGACGTTCACGCGATCGCCGATCTCGGCATCGCCGAGGTAGGTCAGGTGATTCGCTTTGCTGCCGCGGCCGAGTGTGGCGCTCTTCAGTTCCACGAAGTTACCGACGTGGGCGCCCGCGAGCAGACGACTGCCGGGTCGCAACCGGGCATACGGCCCGATCACGCAGCCGGCTTCCACGGTCGCGCCGTCGAGAACGCTGTAGGGATGGATGAGGGTGTCCGAACCAATCACGACATTGCGCAGCACCGCGCCCGCGCCGACCGTAACCCGGTCACCGAGCACGACAGAGCCTTCGAGCACAACGTTGACGTCGAGGCGCACGTCACGGCCCGCGGTCACCTCGCCGCGCACGTCGATGCGTAACGGATCCGCGAGCGTGACGCCGGCCAGCAGCAACCGACGGGCCGCCATGGCGCGATAGGCAGCCTCCAACTCGGCCAACTGGACGCGATCGTTGACGCCCAACACCTCCGGCACGGTGGGTGCCGGGATCGCTTGCACTTTGATGCCGTCACGGACCGCTGACGTGATGACGTCGGTGAGGTAGTACTCGCCCTGCGCGTTGTCGTTCTTGAGATTCGACAGCCACGCTTTCAAGCGCGCTGCCTGGGTCACCAGCACGCCGGTATTTGCCTCACGGACGGTCTTTTCCTTTCGATTCGCGTCCTTCTCCTCGACGATGCGATACACGTTGCCGGCGTTGTCGCGCAACACGCGCCCGTATCCGGTGGCATCGTCGAGTTGCACGGAGAGCAGCGCGAACCCCTCGGGCCCTGCCACATCGATGAGTTGCCGCAGGGTGTCGGTATTGATCAGGGGCACGTCGCCGTACAAGACCAGCACCTGGTGATCATCCGGAATCGCCGGCATCGCTTGCGCGACGGCATGACCCGTGCCGCACTGCTCGGCCTGCAAAGCCCACTGTAGGTCAGCGTCGGGGAACGCGGCACGCACCTGCTCGCCGCCGTGCCCGTAGACGACGTGGATGCCGTCCGGTTGGAGGGCTCGGGCCGCCGCGAGGACATGTCCTAACAACGGACGGCCCGCCAAGGGTTGCAACACCTTGGGAAGGTCACTGTGCATACGCTTGCCTTGACCGGCAGCCAGAACCACGAGACTCAGCGGCATGAAAACCTCTGCGCGAAGATGCTGTTATTTTCGCACAGCCGATCCCCTCTACGGATCGGGTATCGTCGTCTTTACGAAATAAGAGGGCTCGCCCGATGTTGACCTGGACCGCCGCTTCCATTGCGCTTTTGAGCGCCGCCGTCAGTGCCGCCACGCCGGTGGCACCGACACCCGCGCGCCACCCCATTACCCACGAGGACGTGTGGCTCATGCGGCGCGTCGGCGCGCCGGTGCTCTCCCCCGACGGGCGGCTCGCCGTGGTTTCGGTGACGGAACCGGCATACGACGCGAAGGAACAGGTGTCGGACCTGTGGCTGATCGCCGTTGACGGCTCCGTGGGTCCGCGGCGGATCACCCACACGAAAGGCGCGGAATCGGGTGTGAGTTTTAGTCCCGACAGCCATCGGATCGTTTTCAGCGCGAAGCGTGACGGCGACAGCGTGGAGCAGATTTATCTGCTTGACCTCGCACAAGGCGGCGAGTCCGAGCGCCTCACCGACGCGCCGTTAGGCGCTCGTTCGGCGAAGTTTTCGCCGGATGGCAGCCAAATTGCCTATGTTGCGGATGTTTGGCCCGGCGCCCGTGACGACGCGGACAACCGCCGACTGAACCGCGAGCATGAGGAGCGCAAGTCCAACGTGCGCGCCTACGACAGCTTCCCGATCCGCAGTTGGGATCACTGGCTGGATGAGCGGCGCGCGCACCTGTACGTGCAAGCCGCCCACGCCGGCGCGCCGTCCCACGACCTGCTCGCCGGCACCGCGCTCGCGGCCGCCCCGGGCTTTACAGGACGCTCGGAAGACGACGGCGTGTCGCTCGATCCCGCTTGGGCGCCCGACGGTCAGTCCCTGGTCTTCGTGGCCGGCACAGACCGCCAGCAGTCTGCGCGTGCATTCACGAGTTTGCAGCTCTGGTCGGTACCGGCCGGCGGCGGGGAGCCGCGCGCGCTCACGCGAGCGCCGGACTCGTATCAACATCCCCAATTCGGACCCGCCGGCGATCGACTCTACGCCGAGCACACCCGCGCGAGCGGTCACGTGTACGAGGGAACCGGGGTAAGCCGCTTCACCTACCGCGACGGCACCGTGGGAGCACCGGAAGAACTGACCGAGGCCGTCGATCGCAGTGTGTCGAGTTGGGGTGTTGGCGCGGACGGCTCGGTCTATTTTCTCGCAGAGGACGCGGGACATGAGCACCTGTACGTCGCGCCGCCAAAGGGCCCGGCCCGTCTCGCGCTGGCATCCCCCTCGGGCGTATACACAAACCTGTCCGTCGCCGCGCGTGGCGGACAGACGGTCTTGGTGGCACGGCACGAAAGTGCGGTTGCGCCGGGGGAGATCGTTCGACTGGAACCGTCCAAGGGCGCCGTGGCGCTCAGCCAATTCAACGCGGGGCGCACCGACGCGATCGACTGGCAGCCCGTCGATGAGTTCACGTTCACGGCCCATAACGGTCGCGCCATCCACAGTTTGCTCGTCAAACCGCCGGGGTTTGATCCTGCACGCCACTATCCGCTCCTCGTCTTGCTGCACGGTGGGCCACACAGCGCATGGCGCGATAGTTTTGGCTTGCGCTGGAATTACCATCTGTTGGCCGCAGGCGGTTACGTTGTACTGCTGACCGACTACTCCGGCTCGACCGGGTATGGCGAGCATTTTGCGCAGGCCATCGAGCGGGATCCGCTGGCCGGCCCCGCCGACGAGGTCAATGAAGCGGCCGATGAGGCGATTCGGCGGTATCCCTTTATTGATGCGTCGCGCCAGTGTGCGGCGGGCGCCAGTTACGGCGGTCACTTGGCGAACTGGCTCGAAGGCTCGACGCGGCGCTATCGCTGCCTCGTCAGCCACGCGGGATTGGCGGAACTCGAAATGCAATGGGGAACGAGCGACGGCGCGTACCACCGCGAGGTCATGATGGGTTCGCCGCCCTGGGCGGGCGACCCGGCTTGGCGCGCTCAAAGCCCGATAGCGCACGCCGCCGATTTCGCGACACCGATCCTGTTGTCGGTGGGCGAACACGATTTTCGGGTACCGCTGAACAACACGTTGGAGATGTGGACGGCGCTCAAGCGCCTCGAGGTGCCGAGCCGACTGCTCGTTTTCCCCGATGCGAATCATTGGATCACGAAAGGCGAAGACAGTCGGCTGTGGTACGGCGAAGTGGCGACGTGGTTGGCGCGCTATTTGGGGGATGGGACGACGCCGCCGTAACGCGGCATCGCATTCCGCTGGGGAGACGGTCGCGCCGACCCGACGCGACCGTCGCGCGGCAAGATGAACCAGGTCATGCGGGAACGTATCGCCAGTCTTGCCGGAAAAGGCGATTCGGAAGCCGCCACCGCGGCCTCAAAAACAAAGCCCCGCTCGGAGCGGGGCTTTGTCTGTTTCGATCCTGACGACTACCGAACGCTCACTTGCGGAGCTTACGAACCTTCTCAAGCATCTTGAGCTGGGCCGCAGCACGCAGCAACTCGGCTTGGGCTTCGGCGAGGCTCATTTCGTCGATCGTGCCCTTCATCGCTTCTTCGGCACGCTGCTTCGCCGCCATGGCTTGCGCCTCATCCAGGTCGTGCGCACGGATCGCCGTATCCGCCAGCACCGTCACGCGCTGCGGTTGGATCTCCAAAGCGCCGCCGCCGACGTAGAAGCTCAACTCCTCGCCTTCGACAGTCTGGACGCGGATTTCACCGGGCTTCAGCATGGTGAGCAGCGGGGCGTGGCGAGGCGCAATGCCCAACTCACCCTGTATAGCGGGCACGAAAACCATCGTGGCCACGCCAGAGTGAATCTCACCCTCGGCGCTCACGATGTCGACGTTGATGGTCGAGGCCATGGTTCAGTCCTCAGGTCAGCGTCTTCGCCTTCTCGGCGGCTTCTTCGATCGTGCCGACCATGTAGAACGCCTGCTCAGGCAGGTGATCGTACTCGCCAGCAATAATCGCCTTGAAGCCACGAATCGTTTCCTTCAGCGGCACGTACTTGCCCTTCGAGCCCGTGAAGACTTCGGCGACGTGGAACGGCTGCGAGAGGAAACGCTGGATCTTGCGGGCGCGCGACACGGTCAACTTGTCTTCGGCCGACAATTCGTCCATACCGAGAATCGCGATGATGTCCTGCAGCTCCTTGTAGCGCTGCAGAATCGCCTGCACACCGCGGGCGGTGTTGTAGTGATCTTCGCCGATGACCAGCGGGTCCAACTGACGCGAGGTCGAGTCGAGCGGGTCGACGGCCGGGTAGATGCCGAGTGCCGCGATCTGACGCGACAACACGACGGTCGCATCCAAGTGAGCGAAGGTCGTCGCGGGCGACGGGTCGGTCAAGTCGTCGGCCGGCACGTAGACGGCCTGGATCGAGGTGATCGAACCGGTCTTCGTCGAGGTGATGCGCTCCTGAAGAACGCCCATTTCCTCGGCGAGGGTCGGCTGGTAACCGACGGCGGACGGCATACGGCCCAAGAGCGCCGACACTTCGGTACCCGCCAGCGTGTAGCGGTAGATGTTATCGACGAACAGCAGCACGTCACGGCCCTTGCCCGACGCCTGCTTCTCATCGCGGAAGTACTCGGCCATGGTCAGGCCGGTCAGCGCGACGCGCAGGCGGTTGCCCGGCGGCTCGTTCATCTGACCGTACACCATGGCAACCTTCGAGTTCTCGAGGTTTTCCTTGTCGATAACGCCCGAGTCGCACATCTCGTGGTAGAAGTCGTTACCTTCGCGGGTACGTTCACCGACGCCGGCGAACACCGACAGACCCGAGTGGGCCTTGGCGATGTTGTTGATCAGCTCGAGCATGTTGACGGTCTTGCCGACGCCGGCACCACCGAACAAGCCGATCTTGCCGCCCTTGGCGAACGGCACGAGCAAGTCGATCACCTTAATGCCGGTCTCGAGGAGATCCTGACCGCCGGCCTGCTCGTCGTACGACGGGGCGGCGCGATGGATTTCCCAGCGATCCGGGGTGTTGACGGGGCCACGCTCGTCTTGCGGATCGCCGAGCACGTCCATGATACGGCCCAACGTGCCGGTTCCGACGGGCACCGAAATGCCGCGGCCGGTGGCGTGCACGGTGATGCCACGCTTGAGGCCTTCAGAGACGCCCATGGCGATGCAGCGGACGACGCCGTCGCCGAGCTGCTGCTGCACCTCGAGGGTGATCTCGCGGCCGCTGTCTTCGAGCTTCAGCGCGTCGTAGACATGGGGGACGGCGTCGCGTGGGAACTCGACGTCGATAACGGCGCCGATGATCTGGACGATCTTGCCGGTGGCAGAAGCGGTTGCGGTGGTCATTGTTTGAAACCCTTACTCAAACGGCGGCAGCGCCGCCGACGATCTCGGAAATTTCCTTGGTAATCGCCGCCTGCCGCGCCTTGTTATAGATCAGCTGCAGTTCGTCGATCAGCTTACCTGCGTTGTCGGTCGCGCTCTTCATGGCGACCATTCGAGCGGCCATCTCACAGGCGACGTTTTCGACGGCGCCCAAGTAGACCTGCGACTCGATGTATCGCGCCATGAAGCCCTCAAGGAGCTCGGCGGCCGACGGTTCGTAGATGTAATCCCACATATCCTGCAGTTCCGAGCTCTTCACAGGCTCGGCCGGCAGGAGCTGCCGGGTAATCGGCTTCTGGCTCATCGTATTGATGAACTCAGCATGCACGATGGAGAGACGGTCAATACGCCCCTCGGTGTACGCATCCAACATCACTTTCACCGCGCCGATCAGCGTGGCGGCGTGTGGCTTGTCACCGAGGTGCGAGATCGTTGCCGCGATGGGGTACTTCATGCGGCGGAAGAACTGCTGCGCCTTGGCGCCGATGAGGCAGAGCTCAACGGCCACGCCTTGTTCTTCGTACTGGCGAATTTCCGCTAGGACTTGCTTGAAGACGTTGACGTTCAAGCCGCCGCAGAGTCCGCGATCGGTGCTCACCACGACAAGCCCCACGGCCTTTACCGCGCGGTCCGTCAGATACGGGTGGCGATAATCCGGGTTCGCGTGTCGCAGATGACCGATGACATTGCGGATCTTCTGTGCATAAGGAGCGGCCGCACGACGGCGCTCCTGAGCACGACGCATCTTGCTCGCCGCGACCATTTCCATGGCCTTGGTGATCTTTTGCGTGCTCTTGATGCTCGCAATCTTCGTGCGGATTTCTTTTGCGCCGGCCATGGTTGCCTGCTGTCTTAGAAGCTCGCCGCGGAGAAGAAGTCTTCACAGAGCTTCTTCAAGCCCGCGTCGACTTCCTTGGAAAGTTCCGGCTTGTCGTTGATCGACTTGACCAGTTCCGCCGCATTCGTTTTCGCAAACGCCTGCAGCTGACCTTCAGCCGATACCACCTTCTCACGCGGAACCTTATCGAAGAACCCGTTGTTGACGGCGTACAGCGAGAGCGCCATTTCCGCCACCGACATGGGTGAGTACTGCTTCTGCTTCATGAGCTCAACGACGCGCACACCACGGTCGAGCTGGCGGCGGGTGGCCTCATCGAGGTCCGACGCGAACTGCGAGAACGCCGCCAATTCGCGGTACTGCGCCAGCGCGAGGCGGACACCGCCACCGAGCTTCTTGATGATGCCGGTCTGAGCGGCGCCACCGACGCGCGACACCGAAATACCGGCGTTGATCGCAGGGCGGATACCCGAGTTGAACAGGTCGGTTTCCAAGAAGATCTGGCCGTCGGTGATCGAGATCACGTTCGTCGGAACGAACGCCGTCACGTCACCCGCTTGCGTTTCGATAATCGGCAGACCCGTCAGCGAACCGGTCTTGCCCTTGACGCGACCGCCCGTCGCCTTCTCAACGTACTCCGCGTTCACGCGAGCCGAACGCTCGAGCAGGCGCGAGTGCAGGTAGAAGACGTCGCCCGGGTACGCTTCGCGGCCCGGCGGACGACGCAACAGCAAGGAGATCTGGCGGTAAGCCCAGGCCTGCTTGGTCAAATCGTCATAAATGATCAGGGCGTCTTCGCCGTTGTCCATGAAGTATTCGCCCATCGCGCAGCCCGAGTAGGGGGCGAGGTACTGCATGGCCGCCGGGGTCGAGGCGGACGCCGCGACGATGATCGTGTGATCCATCGCGCCGTGCTCTTCGAGCTTACGCACGACGTTCGCAATCGAGCTCTGCTTCTGGCCGATGGCGACGTAGATGCACTTAACGCCCGTGCCCTTCTGATTGATGATCGTGTCGATCGCCACCGCCGTCTTGCCGGTCTGGCGGTCGCCGATGATCAACTCACGCTGGCCACGACCAACGGGGACCATGGCGTCGATCGCCTTGAGGCCGGTCTGCACCGGCTGCGAGACGCTCTGGCGGTAGATGACGCCCGGGGCAACGCGCTCAATCGGAGCACGCTGGCTGGTCGCGATCGGACCCTTGCCATCGATCGGGTTGCCGAGAGCGTCAACGACGCGGCCCAGCATTTCCGGACCGACCGGCACTTCGAGGATGCGACCGGTCGTCTTGACCTGGTTGCCTTCGGTGATGTGCTGATAGTCACCGAGAACGACGGCGCCGACCGAGTCGCGCTCGAGGTTCAGTGCGAGCCCGAAGGTGTTCTCCGGGAACTCGATCATTTCACCGTAACGGACGTCGGCGAGGCCGTGGATGCGCACGATGCCGTCGGTGACGCTGACCACCGTGCCGACGTTATTGGCCTCAGCGGCCGCATCGAACTGCGAAATCCGGGCCTTGATGAGATCGCTGATCTCGGAAGCCTTGATGGACATGCTGCTTTCCTTACCTAACCAGTACGGCCGTGCGCCCTAAGGCACTTACGGCTGGGACAACTGTTGCTCGAGACGCGCAAGGCGCCCCGTGAGAGAGCCGTCGAGCACGAGATCGCCGGCTCGGACGATGGCACCGCCCAGCAGGTCGGCATCGATCGTCTCGTGAAGACGAACCGTACGACCAAAGCGCTGCGCCAACGCATCCGAGAGCTTCGCTCGCTGCGCGTCGGTGAGCGCCATCGCTGTCGTGACCTCGACGTCGATCGAGTGCTCCACTTCGGCTTTCAGCGCCTCGAACTGAGCCGCGATCTCCGGAAGGAGTTCGAGGCGGTGGTTCTCTGCGAGCAGCGCAATGAAGTTGCGAGCATCGGGGTCGACCGACGCGCCAGCGGCCGCCGCGATGCTTGCCACGAGCTCAACGAGCTCGTTGGCCGTGACGCGCGGGTTGCCGAACAAGTCGGCAGCACGCTCATCAGCAGCGACTTCGGCGCCGGCCGCGAGCAGCGCCGACCAAGGCGCTAACGCGTTGTGCTCAACCGCATGGCGGAAGGCAGCGCGAGCGTACGGACGGGCGATGGTTGCGGTTTCGGCCATGACGTCTCCGGATCAGCGGGCGGCAATGCGCTCAGCAAGCTCGTCGAGCAACGCCGCGTGGGCGCTGGCATCGACTTCGCGCTTGAGCACTTGCGTGGCACCGGCCACGGCGAGCTTCGCCACTTCGGCGCGCAACTCGCCGCGAACGCGAGCGGATTCGGTTGCCACTTCGTTACGAGCGGCCGTCACGATCCGTTCGCCTTCGGCGGCGGCAGTGCCACGAGCTTCCTCGACCATCTCACCGGCCCGGCGGGACGCCTGGTCGACGATCTGGGTGGCCTTGCCGTGCGCCTCACGGACGATCGAAAGCGCCTCATTCTTGGCGTTTTCGAGGTCCTGCTGGCCACGGTCAGCCGCCGCGAGCCCTTCGGCGATCTTCTTCTGACGAGTCTCGATGGCGCCCAAGAGCGGCGGCCAAACGAACTTCCAGGTGAAGGCGATCAGGATCAGGAAGGCAATGGCCTGACCGATCAGAGTCGCATTGATCTGCATAGCGGTTCTCGCGTTCCGAGGTGTGCCCGAGGGGGGTTCGATTAGCCGACCTTGACGCTCGACAGCAGCGGGTTGGCAAACGCGAAGAACATCGCGATCGCAACGCCGATGAGGAAGGCCGCGTCGATCAGACCGGCGAGCAGGAACATGCTGCCCTGCAGGCGGGGCATCAGCTCCGGCTGACGCGCAGCCGATTCAAGGAACTTCGAGCCCATGATGCCGATGCCGATGCAAGCACCGATCGCGCCGAGGCCGATGATGATGCCGATACCGAGGGCGGTGAAGGCCTGGATGTGAGCGATGTTTTCCATGTTCGTCTCCAATGGATGGTCAGTCTCAAGTCGTCAACAGCGCCACCGTCCGTATGACGGGAGGTCGCCAATACCGTGGTTAGTGGCCTTCCTGTCCCATCGAGATATACACGACGGTCAGGACCATGAAAATGAAGCCCTGCAACAGAATGATCAGGATGTGGAAGATCGCCCACAAGGACGCCATCAACACCTGACCGAGCAGAGCGAGCACGCCGGCCGCCGCCGCACCGGACGCGAACGCCCCGGATGCCGCGAAACCCAGCAATGCAATGAGCATGAACACGAGCTCGCCCGCGTACATGTTACCGAACAGTCGCATCGCCAGCGAAACCGGCTTGGCGAGCATCTCAACCACGTTGAGCGCGAAGTTCGGAATCCACAACAAAGGATGTCCACCGAACGGTGCCGCGATCAATTCGTGTCCAAATCCACCGACGCCCTTTGCCTTGATGCTGAAAAACAGCACCAGTACGAGCACGGTCAAGGACATCGCAAAGGTCGTGTTGATATCGGCGGTCGGGAGCACTCGGAAATGCTCGGCACCAAACGCGCCACGCGCCACCAATCCCGGCACGTCGACCGGCAGGAAATCCATGGCGTTCATGAGAACGACCCAACAGAAGATCGTCAGCGCCAGGGGCGCGAGGAAGCGACGATCGCCGTGAAAGACTTCCTTGACGCGATCATCCACAAATTCGACGACCAGCTCGATGAACGCCTGGAACTTGCCCGGTACGCCGGCGGTGGCGCGGCGCGCAGCCAGCGTGAAGATCAACAGGAACACGATGCCGAGCGCCGCAGCCATCAGCATCGAATCCACATTGATCAAGTGGAAGTTGACGATGCCCTCGGTGCCGTGCGCCCACTCACCCTTCGACAGGTCGTAGCGCAGGTGCTCGAGGTGATGCGGGATGTACTCGGTGCTGCCGGCCATCGTCTTTCTCGTCCCCAGTCCCTAAACCAATCCGCGCCTCAACGTATCCAGCGATTCGCTGGGCCCGTCGGCGCCGACCAGTAGGCGACATACGTCGCCAGATAACCCGCTAAAACCGCCCAAGGGGCCGGCACGCGGGACCTAAAAACCAGCGCTAGGAGACCAATCGTCAGCCCGACCTTGATGGCCTGACCGAGATACAGACTCCAAGCGACCCTCGCGGGTGACGTCCCCTCCGGATGGCGGAAGAGCGCCCACGCGAACACCGACGTGGCCACCACACCGATGGCGCCACCGGCCATCGCCGATCCGGCCGCTCCCAACCCCCACGGGGTCAGTAGCGCCGCGACGGCGAGGGCCACCAGTCCCTGACGGGCAACAACTCGCAGGGCGGCTCGCCGTTCGGCGGTCACCGCGTTCACGAGGTGCGGTACGGACTGGCTCATGCACTCCCCTCTGGCACATTGACGAACCGCGTCGGAGCGCAAAAAAACCACGACCGAGGAATCCTCCGGCGTGGCGATCATGCCTCTACGGCGGCTCGACAGCATCCCGGCTGCGAGGCGCGCGCATTATAGGCACGTTTTTGCAGTGCTTCAAGAAACCTTGACGCAGTTTCTCTTAATGAATGCGCGAAAGGATCCCGTCGAGCTCTTCCAAGCTCGAATACTGGATCACCATTTGGCCCTTACCGCCGGCGCCGTGCTTAAAGGTCACCTTGGTTCCGAGGCGCTCCCCGAGCTCCGTTTCCAGCCGACGGACGTCCGCGTCCGCCGGGGCCACCGTCTCCGCGGGCGCGGGCTTTTGGAGGCGGCGAACCAACGATTCCGTGTCGCGCACCGACAAACCGCGCTGCGCGACCAAGGCCGCGACCTCGACCTGTTGGCGGCGGTTGGTCAGACCGAGCAGCGCACGCGCATGACCCATTTCGATCTTGCGCTCACCGACGAGGTTTTTGACCTCGTCTGCCAATTCCAGCAGCCGCAGCAGGTTGGTCACGGCCGTTCGGGATCGACCGACAGCATCTGCCGCCTCTTGATGGGTGAGGCTGAAATCGCCGACGAGACGCTCTAAGGCGCGCGCCTCTTCCAGCGGATTGAGGTTTTCACGCTGGATGTTCTCGATCAGCGCCATCGCCACAGCGGCATCGTCCGGCACATGCCGAATGACCACCGGGACGGCGTCGAGGCCGGCCATCTGGGCGGCCCGCCAACGCCGCTCACCGGCAATGATTTCATAGCGTTGTGAGGCGCCAGCGGCCGGTACGCCCACCGGCCGGACGACGATCGGCTGGACGATGCCTTGCGCCTTGATGGAATCCGCAAGGTCGTTCAGGGAATCCGCGCGCATATCGCTGCGTGGCTGATACTTGCCGCGCTGCAACAAATCGACCGGCAAGCGGGTCAACTCATCCACCGGCGGCTTCGACTGGGCCACCGCCGCCGCATTCGCGGTCACCTGGCGGGCCGTGGCCTCACCGAGCAGGGCGCCGAGCCCACGACCGAGTACCGGCTTTTTCGTCGTCATGGCTCCATTTCCTCCGATTCCGCGTTCGCTGCCGCACCGGCCGGCTCTTCCTCCCGGCGCAGCATCTCTCCAGCCAACGCCAGATAGGCGAGGGCACCGCGCGAATCTTTGTCATGGTAAAGCGCTGGACGCCCGAAGCTCGGCGCTTCCGCCAAGCGTATGTTGCGGGGAATGATCGTGCGGAACACTTTTTCGCCAAAATGCTCGATCAGCTGCGAACTGACCTCATTAGCGAGGTTATTGCGAGGATCGTGCATCGTGCGCAAGATGCCTTCCAACGCGAGCTCTGGGTTGATGCTCTCGCGGATCTGCTCAACGGTGTTCAACAGTGCCGACAACCCTTCCAAGGCGTAGTACTCGCACTGCATCGGCACCAACACCGAATCGGCGGCCACGAGCGCATTGACGGTGAGCATGTTCAAAGCCGGCGGGCAGTCGATGACGATGATGTCGTAGCGATCCCGCTTGAGTGGCGCGAGCGCCGCTTTCAGCTTGAGCTCCCGACCCGCCAACAGACTGAGCAGCCTGACCTCAGCGGCCGTGATGTCCTGATTGCCACCGATCAGCTCGAAGCCACCCACCGCAACGGGCAAAACGGCGTCGGCCGCCGGGCAGTCGCCCAACAACACGTCCGTAATGGACCGTTCAAGGTTGTTCTTGTCGATGCCGCAGCCCATCGTCGCGTTGCCTTGGGGATCGAGATCCACCAACAGCACGCGCCGCTTCGTCGCGGCGAGCGACGCGGCCAGATTGACGGCGGTCGTGGTCTTGCCGACCCCGCCCTTTTGGTTAGCGATCGCGATGATGCGGTTCATAGGTCGATCAGAATAACACCGCACCGGGCGTGAATTCCCCTTCCGCGTGTTGAGCCGCTGCAAAAGCGAGGCGCGCCGCCATCGCCTCGACCACCCCCGACCAGTCCCCGGGGGCAGTTTGCCGAAACAATCGCAACGTCGGGTACCAGGGTGAGTCGGTCCGATCGCGCAACCAACGCCAATCCGGCGTGTGGTGTAGCGCGACCCATGCGGGCGTGCCGAGGCCACCGGCCAGATGGGCGATGGACGTATCGCAGGTGACCACCAGATCGAGCGAGGCCATGACGGCGGCTGTGTCGACGAACCCGTCGGCACCACTGTCGAGGTCCGGCTCGGGGTGGCGAATCTGCGCGGCGTCCGCCACCTGCGCGATCTGATCGAGGCCGTGCTGCCGCTGCAACAGTACCCATTGCAAACCCGGGATCCTCAGCAAGGGTGCCAAGGCGGCGAGCGGCACCGATCGGCCGCGGAGATCGTCGAGCTCTGACTGGGGGTTACCGGCCCAGGCCACCCCGACGCGCATCCCGTGGACGCGCGATAACCAATCCGCCCACCGCTGCACCCGCGGCGCGTCGGCGTGCAGGTACGGTGCCGAGGTGGCGACCGTGTCGAGGGTCAAACCGAGCACATGGGGTAGGCTCATCAGCGGCGCCCAGCAGGCATCGACACCGAGCGGCGCACGACCGTAGGGCACCACCTCGTGGAATCCGCCGCTGCGCTTCAGCAGGCGAACCAAACGCGGGTGCACGTGCAACACCGCGGCGATGCCGCGTTGCGCGAGCACCGCGCCAAAGCGGGCAAACATCAACATGTCCCCGAATCCTTGCTCGGCGATCACGTGCAGCGTGCCCGGGCGACGCCGACCGTCCCAGCGTGGCAGTCGCGCCGACAGACCGCTCGCGTCTTGAATCCGTCGCCCTTCAAAGGCCTGAAAGCCGCGCGGATAGTCGCCCGTCGCGAGGTAGGCGTGCGCGAGGTTGTCGCGTGCGGCCTGCAGGGACGGCGCGATGCGCCGCGCGGACTCGAAGCAGTCGATCGCCTCCGCCAGACGCCCGGCGTCGCGCAGCACCGTGCCGAGATTGGTGAGGGCCTCCGCATCCTGCGGATCGCGCTGCAAGATTTGCCGCAGCATCGCCTGCGCCTCGTCGAGGCGGTGCGTATCCTGAAACGCTCGCCCGAGATTGAGCAGCAAAGGACGCACCGGCTGCACGGCGAGCCAAGGTTCCAGACGCGCAATAGCACGCGCCGGCTCGCCCAACTCAAGCCACGCGGCGCCTAAATTAATGGCCACATCAAGGTCGTCCGCAAGCCGCTCGGCCGCCACTTCGAGGTGCATCACGGCGTCGCGAGTCGCGGCGGCACGCAGGGCGGCTTCGCCGGCCAATCGCCGTAGCTGCGGATCCTCGGGCGCACGCTCGACGGCGGGCTCTAAGACACGACGCGCCTCGCTGACGCGGCCTGAGGCAAGCAGATCCCGGGCAGCGGCGATGACCGCCGCTGGCGATCCATCGGTCACGACCGCGGACGCTCGAGGATGGCCAGATGACGCTCATCGGCAAGTCCCGGCACGTGCAGACGCTCTATCCCGGCCAGCCGCCACGGCCGCGGCAGCTCCATGCACTCCGCCGACGGATCCTTGCCCTTCATCGCCAACAATCGCCCATCCGTTGTCGCCAAGTGACTGGTGTTGCGGACGAATTCCCCCACGTTCGACAACGCGCGCGACACGATCGTCTGCGCACGTTCGTCGGGCTGGAAGCGCTCTGCGCGACTGCACACGGGCTCGACATTGGCCAAGCCGAGGACACCCGCCGCGTGGGTAACGAAGCCAATTTTCTTGCGGATGGAATCCACCAACTGAAAGTGGATCTGTGGATTCAGGATCGCTAGCGGGAGCCCCGGAAAGCCTGCGCCCGTTCCCACGTCGATCACACGAGGACCGCGTACGTACGGCTGTACCGTCAGGCTGTCGAGCAAGTGCTTGCGCACCATGGCCTCAGGCTCGGTAATGGCAGTGAGGTTGAAGCGTTCATTCCACTCGACCACAAGATCCGCCAATGCACACAGCCGATCGACAACGGCATCCGTTGCGTCGATGTGCAGGTCGGCGAGTCCGTTGATCAGCAGGGTTCGGGCGTGTGCGTCCATGGGGCCGGCAGTGTAGCGGTAACCGATGACCATCGTCTCGGTTCGGGCCGCCGTGTCAGGCCGCCCGCCGCAGCCACGCGGCGAGACCGTCCGCATTCAGGCGTATGTCCGGCTCTAATAGCGCACGTCGCGCCGCCTCCGGCGTCCGGTCACCGTGGCGATCCAATGCCGCAAACGTCCACTCGGCGAGATCGGCTTGCATCGCGTGAGCGGGGTTCGTCGCACCGGCGTGGCGCCGCGCTATATCCACGTACGCTCGGATGGCCCCCTTCAGATCAGCGCCCAATCGAGGCACCTCCGTCACACGCCCGTAGTGGGTCAAGTAAACCGCGGGCGGCGCCAGTGCCAGCACGCGGTCGATTGAGTGAAGCAGTTGGTCGGGGTCGAATTGGGTCGGCGTCGTGGTCGGCATGATGAAGGCGCGGCCGTCGACGTCGAAATCTCGGTACGAGATACCAAACGTATCGCCGGTGAAGACGCCGCGACTGCGCTCGTCCACAAAGATCTGGTGATGCAGCGCATGCCCTGGGGTGTGAATCGCGCGAAAACCACGACCCGCCAATTCGACGGTTTGGCCGTCTGCGGCCGCGACGATACGATCCGCGGGAATCGGCCGAATCTCCCCGTACAGGCGCTCGTACGCTGCATCACCGTACACGGCGCGCGTGGCCGCGATCAGACGGGTCGGATCGACGAGGTGCGCGACACCGCGCGGGTGCACGACCACCGTCGCGTTCGGTAAGTGCTCTAACAGCGCGCCGGCGCCGCCGGCATGATCGAGATGGATATGGGTCAGCCAGATCCAGTCCACGCACGCCGGCGTCAGGCCCTGCGCTTGTAATGCCGCCAGCAGCAGCGGTACCGCGGGAGCGGCGCCGGTGTCGACGAAGGCGGCGCGGCCACGCTCGACGACGAGGTGGCTCGCATCGAGCGCAGGCCGCACGTAGTGGGTGTCGATCGCACAAATGCCATCCGGGTAGGCGCAGACCCCCGAAATGACAGGGCCGGCTTGCGCCGGCCCTTCATGGACAGTATCCGTCACAGGCAAGGACGGATCAGCGTGGCGCCTTTGGCACCCACAGACCCGGTGATTGCTGCGAGAAATACTGCGCGACCGCATGAATGTCTGCGTCGGTCAGCGCGGCCGCCATGCCGTTCATGATCGCGTTCTGGCGCGTGCCCTTGCGGTACGCCTTGAGCGCCTGCTCGATGTAGTCGGCGTGCTGGCCGGCCAACGTCGGGTAATCGGGCGTGATACCCACGCCGTCCGGGCCGTGGCAAGCCACACAGGTGGCGGCGGCGGCAGGAGCGGTGCCTTTCGGCGCGCCGGACGAGGTCACCGGCGTCGTCGTCGCAAAGTACGCGGCGATATCGCGCGAGTCCTGCTCACTCATGCTGCCGGCCTGGCTGCGCATGGTGGGGTGGGGGCGGGCACCGGAACGGTACTCGGCCAGCGCTGAGGCCAGGTACGCCTCGTGCTGTCCACCGATCATCGGAACGTGATAGTTCGGATAGGCGTTGCGATAGTTGGTGATGCCATGGCAGCCAAAGCACGTATAGGCCAACTTCGCGCCGTGCGCCGCGTTCGCGCCATCGGCCAACGCCGGCAGACCCACGGCCGAACCAAGGAATGCGGCGGCAACAGCCACCCAGCGGATCCGATTGAACAGCATCTGTCCCCACCTGCCGGAGCTCTGCCCGGTCTCATCGTTTGAAAGGCCGCCGAATGGTACGGATGCGCCCCGAAAAATTCCACCCATAGCGAAAGAACTTGCCGCAAAGACGCCCGGGGGAGCCCCACATACCCTCCCGCCGCGACCACCCTCGGCCCCACCGTGCCGCGGCGCCAACGCGCGACCACGCCGGCCCGCGCGGGTCGATCAGGGGGTCAACGACAGGTCCTTCGTATAGACAACGTTCATCACGTTGTCCGTCCAGCCCCGTACGCGCGGGGCGACCAAATGTTTGTTGACGTAAAAATACAATGGAATCAGAGGAGTATCGTCGAGCGCCTGTCGTTCGGCGGCCTCGAGTCGCTCGCGTCGAAGCGCCGGATCCGCGGTGCTTTCCGCTGCCGAGAGCAAGGCGTCGTAGCGGGGGTTGCGGTAATGCACGAGGTTGATGCCGAAGTCACCGCCCAACACCGATGCGAAGGTATACGGATCGTTGTAATCCCCAATCCAACTGGAGCGAAAGAGCGTGGCTTCGCCGCGATTGATCGACTCCAGCAAGGACCGAAATTCCTCGCCCACGGGCGTCACTTGCGCACCGAGCGCCTCTTGCCACATCGCCGTGACCGCCAACGCGACCTTTTCATGGGTGGCCCCGGTCGGATAGCGCAACTCCACGCGCAGCGGGTGCGCCGGGCCGTATCCGGCCTGCGCGTAGAGGGCCCGAGCCTCCTGCAGGCGCTCTGCCGCAGACTGCGACTGCCAAGCGAAGCGCTGCGGCGTGTAGCCGTCCACGCCATCCGGCACCCAGCCGTACGCCGGCGTTTCCCCCAGCGCTGTGACGATGGACACGATGCGCTCGCGATCAACGGTGAGCGCCAGAGCGCGGCGTAACCCCGGCGCATCCCGAAACGGCGGTTTTTCGAGGTTGAACCCGTAGAAATACACGCCGAGTTGAGGCGCGCGATGCACCTGAGCGCCGTGACGCTGCTGCAATTGCGCGAGCGAAGCCGCCGGCAATGCGTAGGTCACGTCGAGCTCACCCCCGCGATACCGAGCGTATTCGTCGCGGGGATCGGTGACGTGCAGGTAGCGGACTTCCCGAATGGAGACGCGCGCAACCGCGCGGTACGCCGGGTTGCGGCGCGCGATCACCTGCGCGCCCACGGTCCAAAGTGACGGCACATAGGCGCCGTTCGACACCGTGCGCCCCGGCGCGAGCGGTGGGGCGCCGTGTGGCGTCGGAAACGTACTCCAATGCGCCGTCAACGCCGGGAAATACGCTGTGGGCGCGCGCAGGTGTACGACCAGCGTCTGCGCATCCGGCGCCTCCACCCCCAAAGCGGTCGGCGGTAGACGGCCCGCGACGATATCCTCTGCGTGCTCCACGGGCGCAAGGACTTCCGCGTATTGGGAACCGGTCGCCGGATCGACGAGGCGCCGCCAACTGCGCACAAAATCGTCGGCCGTCACGGACTCGCCGTTGGACCAGCGCGCTTCGGGGCGGAGGTGATAGCGATAGGTCCGCCCGTCGGCGCTCACCGTCCAGCGATCGGCCACGGCCGGGACCGGTCGAGCCGCCGCATCGAGGCTAGCGAGCCCCTCGTAACAGTCCCGCAGAATGGTCGCCGCGGAATCGCTACGGGCTAAGGCCGGATCGAGCGAATCGGGTTCGGGGCCGTTCCCACGCCGCAAGACGTCCGTCGGCGCGGGCGCCCGCGTACACGCCACGAGAACGAAAACGGTCAGGACCGCCAACAGCCGTGTGGCGCGGCGCGCCGCCTTCATCCGGCTCGGCCAATCTTCTTCAAATGGACGAGGAGCAGCGATACGGCGACGGGCGTGAGACCGGGTATGCGACTGGCTTGGCCCAAGGTACGCGGACGCACCTCCAGCAGTCGCTCACGGATCTCACTGGAGAGTCCCCGGACATTCGCAAAATCAAATTCTTCTGGAAATTCAGTAGCTTCGTGTCGCTCCAAGCGTGCCACTTCCGCATCCTGCCGGGCCAGATACCCGGCATATTTGCGCTCGACCTCGAGCGCTAATTGCACCTGTTGCGCGAACTCCGGATCGGCGTCCTCGGCCGCGCGACCGGCGGCAATCGCGTCGCGCTTGCGCTCGAAGGCCTGCCAGCGCACCGACTCGACGAGGCCGAGTTCGCGACCCACCGGCGTGAGGCGCTGATCGGCGTTGTCCTCGCGCAGGCTCAAGCGATACTCCGCTCGACTCGTGAACATGCGGTACGGCTCGGGCGCACCGCGCGTAATCAGGTCGTCGAGCATGACGCCGATATAGGCCTCGGCGCGCTTCGGCCACCACGGCGCGAGACCTTGTACGGCGCGCGCGGCGTTCAATCCGGCAATCAATCCCTGCGCACCTGCCTCTTCGTAGCCGGTCGTGCCATTGATCTGGCCCGCCAAGTACAAGCCCTGCAGCGCACGGGTTTCCAAGGAATACTCGAGGTCCCGGGGATCGAAAAAATCGTATTCGATGGCGTAACCCGGTCGCGTGATGTGCGCCCGTTCGAAACCGCGAATACTGCGTACTAAGTCCAATTGCACGTCGAACGGCAGACTGGTGGAGATGCCGTTGGGATAGAGCTCGTGGGTATCCAAACCCTCGGGCTCCACAAAAATCTGGTGCGTCGTGCGCTCGGCAAAACGGACCACCTTGTCCTCAATCGACGGGCAATACCGGGGTCCACGACCTTCAATGACGCCGGTATACAACGGCGAGCGATCGATGCCGCCGCGGATGATCTCGTGGGTACGCTCGCTGGTGGCGGTGATGTGGCACGGCACCTGGCGCGGGTGATCCGCGACTCGGCCGAGGAAGGACAGCACTGGCAACGGCTCATCGCTCGGTTGGGTGCTCATGACGGAGAAATCGACCGTGCGCGCATCGATGCGAGGCGGGGTTCCCGTCTTCAGGCGACCGACTCGCGGCATGCATTCGCGCAGACGCTCAGCGAGTCGTTGCGACGGCGGCTCACCGGCCCGCCCGCCGCTCGAACGCTCCAGGCCCACGTGTATCTTGCCGGCCAGAAAGGTACCGGCCGTCAGCACGACCGCGCCCGCCTCGAAACGCACGCCGCTCGCGGTCACGAGGCCAGTGACTCGACCGGCGTTGACGGTCAAGTCCGCCGCTTCGCCCTGGAAGATCGAGAGTCCCACTTGGTTCTCGACAATCGTGCGGATCGCACGACGATACAGTTGCCGATCCGCTTGCGCGCGCGTCGCGCGGACCGCCGGACCTTTACTGGCGTTCAGCACCCGTAACTGAATCGCGGCGCGATCCGCCGCGTGGGCCATGGCACCGCCCAGCGCATCAATCTCGCGCACCAAATGACTCTTGCCGATGCCCCCGATGGCCGGATTGCAGCTCATCGCGCCAATGGTCTCGACGCTCTGGGTCACGAGCAGTGTACGGGCACCGGCGCGGGCCGCGGCGAGCGCAGCCTCCGTGCCGGCGTGTCCACCCCCGATGACCAACACATCAAAGCGATCCGGATGTCGCATGGCGAACCCCACTCAACCGGTCAACTGGCCACTGCGATAATCGCGCACGGCCTGTTCGATCTCGGCGACCGTGTTCATGACGAACGGGCCGTAGCTGACCACCGGCTCTCGCAACGGTCGCGCCGCCAACAGCAAGACTCGACCCATTTCCGTGCCGGCCGACAACTGCACGCTGTCACCGTCGTCGAGCTTACCGAGGCAGCCCTTGGCGACCCGTTGTCCGCCGATCTCGACGGCCCCCTCAAACACGTAGACGAGGGCGGTGTAGCCGACCGCCGTCGCCACATCGATCTGCGCACCGGGAGCCAAGGCGATGTCGAGGTACAAAGGATCCGTGGCCCCGCCGCTGATCGGGCCTTGCACAGGCTCGTGCCCCGAAGAACGGAACGTACCGGCGACGACCGTGACTTCCGAGTCCCCCAGACGCACCCGAGGAATTTCTTCCGGATCCAGATCGCGGTAACCGGCCGGCTTCATTTTTTCGTTCGCCGGCAGATTCAGCCAGAGCTGGAAGCCGCGCATGCGGCCCGCGATTTGTTGGGGCATCTCCGAGTGGATGATGCCGCGCCCGGCGGTCATCCATTGAACACCACCGGCGACCAAGTCACCGCGATTGCCGAGGTGATCCTCGTGCAACAGGTGCCCGTCCAGCATATAGGTCACCGTTTCGAAGCCGCGGTGTGGGTGCGACGGGAACCCGGCGATGTAGTCGTTCGGTTCGTTGGAATCGAACTCGTCGAGCATTAAGAACGGGTCGACCTTGGTGTCGGGCGTGATCACCCGGGTCAGTCGAACGCCGCCGCCGTCAGAGGTGGGTCGGCCGGTGAGTATTTGGATAACGCGCCGCGAAGCCATAAGTCGGATCCTGTCTCGGGGCCTACAGAGTAGCGCATCAGGGCCCGATCGGAGTGTCGCGGCGACGTGCCGCGGCGCGCTCTACTTCACGGACCAAGCGTTCCACCGTCTCCCGATCCACGTCCAGGACCTCGCCCACCTGTGCGACGGCCGCGTCGATGTCTTCGGGGCGGATCTCTGGGAACACGTCGCGAACCTCAGCCAATGCGTCCGTCGCCGGCGCGGGCGTATAGGGATAACGGTGGCCGGTGACCCATCGGTGGTACGCCATGCCGAGTCCGGTTAGTAAGAGTGCGTTGCAGCCGATCGGCAGCCAGGCAAATCCGTAGCCGGCGGCGGTGACACTGGGCCCACCCAAGACCGCCACGAGGGCCGTCGCCCCGCCTGGCGGGTGCAGGCTGCGCGTTTGGGCCATCACCCAAATCGCCAACCCCACGGCCAACCCGGACGCGACGATGAGATTGGGCACGTACCGTGCGACGGTAACCCCGACGAGCGCCGACACAACATTACCGACGACGATTGCCCACGGCCGTGCAAGAGGACTGGCCGGCAGGGCAAACAAGATCACGGAGGATGCCGCCATCGGCGCCACGATGACCGGTACGTGCCCATCGGCCCCCACGAACGTGGCGGTCAGCAGACCCGTACCGGAAATACCGAGTAGCGCCCCCAAGGCCGCTAGCCCGTCGCCGCGCAGCGAGGAACCCGGCAGCGGCAGCAGTTGCTGCGCGAAGCGTCACCACCGCTTCACCGTCTCAACCGGACGCCGTACGAACGTGGTCCAGAAACGCGAGCACCGTCTCGGACGGCCGACACAGTCGAACGATGGCCTCGGTGACCACGATAGGACGATTGATCAGGATGGGATGGTTGAGCATGTGCTCGATGAGCACATCGTCCGGCAGGCTCGGGTCGCCAAGTCCGAGTTCGGCGTACGGGGTGCCTTTCTCGCGCAGCAACCCCCGCACGGGAATACCCATCCGGTGGATCAAGGATTCTAACGTCGCCCGATCCGGCGGCGTGGACAGGTATTCGATGACGTTCGGCTCAATCCCGGCCTCACGAAGCAACGTCAAGACGTTGCGCGAGGTCCCACAGGCCGGATTGTGGTAGACGGTGACGGCGAGTGACACGAGGGATGCCCTCCAGCGTATGCGGTGAATGATAGCCGGTTACGAGCAGCGTACCGGCCGCCGCGTGGTCCCATGTCATAAAAGAATCACCTTGCCCCCTTAGGCTTCGCCTCCTGAATGCGACCGCGCCGCCTGACCCCCTCGATGTGTGGGGATCTTGGAATGCGGCCCAGGTCGCTCCCGGACGCCGCTCGGCGCCCGCACGCTAGGGGATAACACGATAATGAGCCGATTCAAGGCCTTGAAGATTGCCATCGCGGCGACCTGTGTGCTCGCGGGGGGCGTTGCCCATGCCGCTGACAGTGAACGCCAGTCGCTGGAGGAACTGCGCAACACGGTCGTGAACTTGCTGCAAGCGTTGGTCGAGCAGAAGGTTATGACGCACGATCAGGCCGAAGCATTGGTCAAATCCGCGCAGGATCAGGCTCAGAAAACAGCTCAGGACGCCGAAAAGCGGGATGCCGGCGCCGTCCGTGTGCCATACGTGCCGCAAATCGTTCGCGATCAGATCCGCCAAGAAGTCGCTGCCGAACTGCGGCCGGAAGTGGTGAAAGACGTGGTGGCCGAAGCCAAACAACAAGGTTGGGGCGTGCCGGCTGGCCTTCCGGATTGGATCTCCGGCGTTCGTCTGACCGGCGACGTCCGCGTCCGCGCGCAGGAAGATTTGTTTCCGGCGGGCAACCAAGCGAACGCAGTGCCTGATTTTCAGGCCATCAACACCGCCGGTTCGATCACAAAGCCGGGTTTATCGGCGTTCCTCGACACGACCGAAAATCGGACTCGCCTGCGCATTCGCGCTCGCCTCGGTGCCGAAGCGCAATTGGCGTCGGATTTTTCGGCCGGTATCCGCCTCGCCACCGGCTCGTCGCTGGATCCGTCGTCGGAGAGCCAGACCTTGGGCACCAACAGCGCCCGCTACGGCGTCGGTCTGGATTTGGCCTATCTGCGTTGGGAGCCGAAGGCCGCCGACGGCTTCCGTCCGATCACCGCGTCGGCCGGTCGTATCGCTTCGCCGTGGTACAGCCCCACGGAACTCGTCTTTGCGCGTGACCTGACGTTTGAAGGCATCGCAAGCACCTTCCGCCATTCCTTGAAAGCTTTCGACCAGGACGGCTCGAACGTCTACGCAACTCTCGGCGCGTTCCCGATGCAGGAAGTGGCCCTGAATCACTCGGGCAACAAATGGATGCTGGGCGCCCAGATGGGGGCTCGATGGGATTGGAAGGATGGGGACAAAATCCGCGCGGCCGCTGCGTACTACGACTTCATTCATGTGACGGGGATTCGCAACGTTGCCGGCTCGTCGGTGCTGAACTACACGGCACCGGCGTTCGTACGCTACGGCAATACGATGTTTGACATTCAGAACGACCCGAACCAATCCGCGTACTTGTTCGGCTTGGCCTCCAAGTTCCGGCTCGTGAACGTTGCTGCCTCGTACGAGCATCCGATGGGCGACAAGACCCTCGCGGTCACCGCCGATCTCGTTAAGAACGTCGGCTACAACGCCGCCGATATATTGGCGCGCACCGGCTTGAGTCAGGGCGACCGCAGCCGCGGCTACGTCGGCGAAATCGCGTACGGCGACGCCGACGCAACGAGTCGCGCCGGCGCTTGGCGCGTCGCCTTTGGTTACCGCTATGTTCAAGGCGACGCCGTGCTCGACGCATGGACGGATGCCGACTTCCACGGCGGCGGCACCAACGCCCGCGGCTACTACCTCAGTGGCAATGTCGGCGTGGCGAAGAATATCTGGGCCCAATTGCGCTACCTGAAGGGCGATGTGATCGATCTGCCGCCACCGTTCTTGTATGGCCTCGACATCGTTCAGCTCGACCTGAACGCGCGCTTCTGAGGCCCGTCTCATGAACACGAAGCTGGTTCGCGTCGTTGGCGGAGTGCTCTTGGTCGCGTTGGCCGGTGCCGCAGTCGGGCAGACTGCGCGCTCCGGTGGCGGCTCCAATGGCGGCGGCTCAACCGCCCAACAGGTCATCGCACAGATGCAGCAGGTCGCGCGCGAGCGCACCGAGGCGCAAGCCGATGCGGCGAAAGCGAAACAAGATCTCGCCAGCGCGCAGGACGAATTAAAGAAACTGCGGGCGGAGCTGGAATCGGTGAAAGCCCGTGCGGCCGACCCGGAACAGTTAGCGCGTGCACAGCGGGAGGCCCAACAGGCCACCGCGGATTTGGAGCGCGTACGCAATAACGTCAACGAATTGAACCGCCAGTTGCACGATGCTGCCGTCCGGCTGCGCGACAGCGAGAATGCGGGCGCAACGTTAAAGTCGACATTGGCCAGCGAAGTTCGTGTTCACGAAACGTGCGTCCGGGACAATGCCGAGCTCGGTGCCTTGGCCGTCGATACGCTCGCTCGCTACGAACAGCGCGCCGGTAGCCACGAACCGTTCTTCAAAATTTCCCAGACCCGCGCTCAAAACCTCGTTGACGAGTATCGAAGCAAGGTTGAGGATTTGAAGGCGCCACGGCCCACGGCCGACGCGATCAACGCGACCCACTAGACCGAACCGGACTTCTCCATGCGCACACCTTACGCACTCGCCGCTGCGGGCTGCCTCGTCGTCCTCTCGTGGGGCGCACAGGCGGCCTCAGCCAAAGACAGCCCTGACCCGGTCGCGGCGCTCGTCGACGGGCACGTCATCACGGTGGCGGAGGTTGAAGCCAAAGCCAAAGACGATTTGGCGCGCGAGAACGCGAACTATGCCGAAGCGCAGCGACGCGCGGCCAACGCGCATCGCGCAACCCTGCAAGCCCTGCGCGAAGCGACGCTTGAAGGCATGATTCGCGAGCGCGCCTTAGCGGCCGAAGCCTCTGCGACGGGTAAGTCCGCCGATGACATCGTCGCCTCTTTCGCGGCGCACGACCCGACCGACGAGGAAATGCGCGCGTACTACAAAGCGAACGCGACGCCGAGCGCCCCACCGTACGATCAGGTGGTTGGCGTCATACACGAGCGGCTGCTGGCCCAGGCACGTGAACAGGCTGAGGCAGAACTGGTTCGGTCGTTGCGCGCCCATCATCCGGTTGAGTGGCGTCTCGCGCGGGAGCGCTTAGAAGTCGCCGCCGTGGGTCCGACCCGAGGGCCTGCCGACGCGCCGGTGACCTTGGTTGAATTCGCGGATTTTCAGTGCCCATACTGTGGGCGACTGGAAGCGGTACTAAAGCCGGTGTTGGCGCGGTACCCCACGACCGTGAAGTTCGTCTATCGACAGTTGCCCATTCCGCAATTGCATCCGAATGCGTTGCTGGCGGCGCAGGCGAGCGTGTGCGCGGAGCAGCAGGGCCAGTTTTGGCCGGTGCACGACGCCCTGTTTGAGCTGTTTCTCGGTAAGGGCACGCTCGACGCGACCACCCTGCCGGCGATCGGCGAAGCAGCCGGCCTGGACTCGACGGCGTTCCAGGCCTGCTTGGCGTCGGGCAAGGCCGATGCGGTGATCTCACGGGATACGACCGATGCGGATCAGATCGGCGTCGAAGGAACCCCGGCGCTCTTCGTGAACGGTCGTCCGCTGCGCGGCGTCGTGAGCGAAGACACCCTTCGGGATGCGATTGACGAGGAGTTGGCGCGCGTGTCGCGCACACGCGGATGAGCGAACGGTCCTCGACGCTGCTGAATGAAGCCGCGGCGGCTGAAGCGCGCCGCGATCTTGAGCAAGCCCATGCGCTGTACGTCGCCGCGTTGGCGGAGGACGCATTGGATCTTCGTGCGCTGGTGCGGCTTGCGGCGCTGGAGTTGGCTCTCGGTCGGCCGGCGGATGCGGCGCAGCGCTACGCGGCGGCGGGCCGGCTGCGCCCCGACGTCGCGCCCTTGGCCTACAACGAGGCGCTGGCGTGGATTTCCGCGCAATCGGCAGACTCCGCGCTCACGGCATTGTCGCGGGCGCTCACCATCGATCCCCGCTATGTCGAGGCGCATTTGGCGCGGGCGGCAACGCTGCGCGCACTCGGGCGCCATGCCGAGGTGGTCGACCACAGTCAGGCAGCCGTTGCGTTGGGTGTGGATTCGGCGGCGCTCGCCGCGGAGCACGGGCTCGCGCTCGCCGCGTTGGGACAGCACGAAGCCGCGATTCGGCGCTTTGGCGATTCGGTACGGCTCGGCGGCGACGTGTACGAAATGCGTTTTCAGTCAGGCTGTTCGGAGTTGGCGCTCGACAATGCGAAAGCGGCACTGGCCGCCTTCGACGGTGCGCTCGCTGGCCGTCCGGATTGGGTCGAAGCCGCGGCGAATCGTGCCATTGCCTTGAACGGCTTGTCTCGGCACGAGGAAGCACTCGCGACCTGCGACGCCTGGCTTAAGCGCGGCCCGCGGGTGGATCTCCTGCGTACCATGGGACGGTCCTTGCAGGCGCTGCATCGCTACGACGAGGCGGTGGACCGCCTGCGTGCAGCGATTGAGTTGGACCCCAATGATCACGAGTCCTGGGAAGCACTTGCGACCGTCTATTCCGAGGCGAACGTCTCGGGGCCGTTGCTGCTGCACTGTGTCAACGAAGCGCTGCGAACGTGGGTTGGCGGCACGCCGGGGCGCGACGCGGGTCGAGTTCGCCTGCTCTCCATTCGCGTCGGTGCACTGTACGCCGTCATGGACATGGACGAAGCGGAGCGCACCGTCGACGAACTCGTCGCGTTGGCCTCGGATTTCCCGCTGGCACTGGGGCATCAAGCGTTCTCGCACAGTGCGAATTTGGATTGGGCCGGCTTCGCCGAACGGCGCGAACGGCTGATCGACGGCGTTCGCGCAAATCTCCCCGTCACAACGCCGTTCCAGTTCTTGCCGCAGTGCGACGATGGCGCCTTGCAGCGTCAGTGCGCGGAATACTACATGGCGTTGGTGCACCCCACACCGCCGCCGCTGGCACACCCCACAGACCCGGCGCACGGCAAAATTCGTCTCGGCTATTTGTCCGCAGACTTCCGGGATCACCCGGTCGCGCACCTGCTGGCGGCAACGTTGGAGGCGCACGATCGCGAGCGGTTTGAGGTATACGCGTTCAGTTCGCATCTGGTGAACGACGCGGACCCCACGACGGTGCGCATCAAGCAGGCGGTGGATCACTTTGAGTTGCTGTCGGCGATGTCGAACGAGGAGGCGGCACGTCGGATACATGCCGCCGGCATCGACATTTTGGTCGAGCTCAACGGTCTCACCGCCGGCGAGCGGCCCGGCATCGCCGCTGCCCGCCCCGCGCCGGTGCAGGTCAATTTTCTGGGCTACCCCGGTACGGTGGGAGCGGCCTATTTGGATTACATCGTCGCCGACGCCGACGTGATTCCGCCGGGCACCGAGAGCCACTACACCGAGCAGGTCGTGCGCATCCCGGCGCCGTTCCTACCACCCGGTGACGCGCGCGAGCGCGGTCCGTCGCCGGGTCGGCGTGCCTTAGGGCTACCGGAGGATGCGTTGGTGTTGGCTGCCTTTCACAGCGGCTTCAAGCTCTCGCCGGAACTGTACGCCGTCTGGATGCGCCTGCTCACGGCCGCACCGCGGGCCGTTCTGTGGATGAGTGTGGGCTCGGAGCGCGCGCGGCAGCGCGTGCGGACGGCGGCACGGCACGCCGGCGTTGATCCGGATCGGATTGTGTTTGCCGAGCGCATCCCGTCACGGTCAGAGCATCTCGCTCGGTTAGGGGAAGCCGACCTCTTGTTGGACACGCTGACGTACAATTCGCACTCGTCGGCGCTGGACGCGCTGTGGTGCGGCGTCCCCATATTAACGGCGCGCGGGAACGCGTTCGCGAGCCGCGTCTGCGGGTCTCTGTTAGATCGGATCGGCCTGCCCGAACTGGTCGCCGACTCACTCGACGACTACGCGCGGCGCGGATTGGCGCTCGTCGAGAACCCGGAGAAATTAGTTGCCTTGCGCGAGTCGGTACGCCTCGGGGTCGAGGCGAACCAACTCTTTGACTGCGTGCGTCAGACGCGTCGCCTCGAAGCCGCCTTCGAGGGGATGCACCAACGCCGCCTGCGCGGCGAATCGGCTTCGAGCTTTGACATCACCGATCCCGTCTAGGCTTATAGCCTAGACGAGACCTTTAACTTCACCTGCGCTGGCATCTCGCGCGGGCGTTCCTCTCGCAGACGACCGAGCTTCGCGATCGTTCGCTCTATGAGCGCATCGATGTCCTTGCTGCCCGTGGACGAGAGCAAGTGGGCATCCAGCACGGTCCCGTCGACCCCAACGTGTACGGTGACCATGACGGAATAGCGGCGCGTCCGCAGGTCCTTTTCCGTCGCTAAGCGATCGTTGATCGCGTCGCGCAGGATTTGCGTGTACCAACCGAAAATGGCGCCGCCGGTGCCGGCGATATCGCGACCGCCCTTGCGCGCGACCAAGCCGAACGCATCACCGCCCGAACCGCCGTCGGAATCCAATCCTAAAGGGCCAGCCTGAGCCTGGCTGTTGTCCGGAGACGGCTCCGGTTCATTTTGCGGGAGCGGCTCCTGCTCATGGTCGGGCGGTGGCGGGGGCGGTGGCGGCTGATTCTCCGGCGGTGGCGGGGGCGGACGAACGATCTGTACGTTTTGGACTTCACGCGGCTTCTTCTGCGCCGGGGCCATCAGAATCGCGCGGACCGCCCAGCCCACCAGTAATAGCAGCACGACACCGATCACGATGCCGACGATTACCGGGGTGGGCGGCTTTTGACGCGGCGTGCTCATGCGCTTACTTCACCACGCGCTGCGTCACGAGGCCCAATTGGCTGATCTCAAGGCGGTTTACCAGATCCAACACGTCGATGACGCGCTGGTACTGGAGTCCAGAGTCCGCCTTGATGATGACCGGCAGGTTGGGGTTGACGCCCTTGTACTGACGCAGAAGCGATTCCAGTTGCGGCAGACTGACCGGGAACGTATCCAAGAAGATCGTTCCGTCCGCCGTGATGGTGATCGCTTTGGTCTGCGGTTTCGCGAGCGTGGGGGCCTGGCTCGCTTTCGGCAGATTGACCTTAATACCTTGCACCGTCGCCGTGCACATGATGATGAAGATCACCATGAGCACGTACGCGAGGTCCAACATCGGGGTGATGTTGATATCGTCGTAGACGTCTTTGTCGCCGCTATCGATAGAACCGGCCATGTCGTATTACTCCCGGCTCAGGAAAACTGTTCGGCGATACGCGTCACGACTTCGTCGGTGAACACGCGGTTTTCGGTCGTCACGGACTTGATACGCGTGTTCAACCAGTTGTAGCCGAACAAGCAGGGAATCGCGACGAGCAGACCGGCAACGGTCGCAGCGAGTGCGGCGGCGGTGCCCGGAGCGATCGCATTGACGTTGACGTCGCCGGACGCGGCGATGGCAGCGAAGGTGATCATGACGCCGATCACGGTGCCAAGGAGGCCGAGGAATGGGCCGCCCGAGATGGCGATGGTCAGGAGCACCATGCGGGCCGACAGCTTCTGCTGAATACGCGCCTGAGCCGCGTCCATCGAGGCGCGGATCGCTTCGATCATCGGCTCGGAGATCATCGTGCCCGCCGGCGCATGGTGCGGCACGCGCTTGTACAACTCCTTGGCACCGATGTCGTACAACTCACGCAAGGTGCTGGCCTTAAAGGCCGCATCGTCCGTGTTGTCGATCCCGGTGATGTCGGTCGCCTCGGCATAGGTCTTGCGGAACGCCGCATTGGCCTTCTCGACGGAGCCGAGCAGCACGGCCTTCATGACCATCACGACGATCGCGCAGGCCAGCATGAACATGCACAAGCCGATCACGAACCAACCGTCCGCGGTCAGGTTCTTGGCGATGGTGACAAAGTACGAACCGCCGCCGGACTCTTTTTGGCCGTCAGCACCGTAGCCGACGAACCCACCGTCGAGGCCACCCTTGGCCATGGCCTTAACCCACTCCGCGGCACGCGGGGCTTTAGAGAGACCCACTTCATCGATTTCGCCGGCGAACGGCCGCGCACCGCTGGCGTCTGCACCGATCGTGACGACGCCGTTCAGATCGGGGATGGGCGTGTTGGCTTTGCCCGCCTCGACGCCGTCCACATAGAGCAGGAGTTGACCGCCGACGGCGGTGGCGGCGAGGAAGTGCCACTCGCCGACCGGCAGGTCCGCCGTCGCGGAGACCGTCGCCGTCCCGGTTTGTGCATAGGGCTTCGTGCCGTTCACGCCAAGGACGAAGGCTTTCGCACCGTCCGTTGCGGCAACCACCGCGGCGTTCGGCTGCGCCGTGTCGATCTTGACCCACGCCGTCGCCGTATAGCCCTTCGATCCCGTCAGTGCGAGGGCCGGCGCAGGGCCGACCTTCACCGACCGGCCTGCACCGGTCGAAATGCCCGCACCCGCGAACGACGCCGGAACCGCGGTCGCGGTCGAGGCGGTGGCATTGTTGTGGTAGCCGGTCGCGTCTTCCGGCAACCCATCGCCCCCGAAGTGCAGCGCGAGCACTTGGTCGGCATCGTACGTGCCCGGAATGTCGCCGCCGTTCGGGGCGTCCGAGTTGCCGTAGTACAGGAACGCTTTGCCTTGCTTGCCGCCGGCGATCTTCGGCAGTCGCACCCAAATGAAGGCCATCTGCGATTGCGGGTCGTACTTTTCGACGTGGTACTTCAGTGGCGTCTTGTCGTCGTCGGCGATGACCCGCAGGTCGGTACCGTCCGGCTTGGTATCGCCGAAGTACGAAAAGTTTGCCGTCGAGAGGCGCAGTAGAACCGGCGCATCACCCACACCGGCGGCGATGTCGGCACCCGTCGGGGCGAGGTCGAAGGTCAGTTCTTTGCGGAACTTCCAGTCGTTGCTCCACCACGAGGCGGCGGCAAGCCCCGGCATCAGAGCAAGACCAATGGCGATGGCGCTAATCAGTTTTTTCATCGTGGTTCCTCGAATCTCGCGGCCTTCCCTGCGGTAGGCCCTCAGTGGGGTTTGGGTCCTGGGGACGGGTTCAATGCTTCTGGCGGCGCAAACACTCGGCGTCGTCTTGCTTGCAGTCGTCTTCGCCTAAACTGACGACAGCGACGTCGAGCAGGCCGACCGGCAAGTCGGTGACTTGGGATTTTTGGGCCCGCTCACTGCTGTCGGTCGATGCGGTCGCGCCGCTTGACGCCGCGGCTCCCGTGCTGGATGCGCCCGAGAAGCCGGCGCCAACGCCGGTGACCGCAACGGGGACACCGACCGAGGTGCCGCTGAAGCTGATGTTGTTGGCACCGAGCACCGCGGTTGCGCCGATCGTGATGTTGCCGGCGACGATGCCGGCGTCGTTCGCGTTCACCACACCGTGTGGGGCGAAGAGGTCGACATCGCCCGGCGTGACGCCACTGGTTGTCGCCAACGCCTGGATGCCCGACCCGGTGAGCGCGGCCGGGAACACCTGCGTGACTTGGCCGTTGGCATTGACGGTAATCACCGGAGGCGGCGCGGAGATTGCCGTCTTCGCGCCACGACCGGCGTCGATGTCGGCGGTGGTGGACCAGATCAGAATGTTGCCGCCGTCGGCCGCGAAGATGCGTGACTGGTTCACTTGCACGTCGGTGTTGGCGACGAGCGCCACGTTGCCGCTGTTCTCGGCGACGATGCCGAGCTCGGAGGGGTCTTTGTAGACACCGAAGGACGACGGCGCAGCCGCCAAGCCCACGTTGATCTGCCCGCCCGGGGCCAGCAGGTCAATGTCACCGCCTTGCAGCGTGTACACCCGGCTGAAGTAGAGCAGCAAATCGCCCGCGTACGTGGAGGTCGCCGTGCCTTGCTGGGTGTCGGCGCCGGGGAACAGCGTCGTCAGAGCGGTAAAGGCGCGCGAGTAATCGTTGTGTGTTTTGCCCGGCGCGGCCGCAATGCGGCCACCGTCGCGGAGCTCGGACACAAAGATCTGTTCGACCAGCCCTAACTGTTGCGTCGGGTTCAGGGTGGCGTATGCGGCCAGTGCGGCGGCTTTATCCGCCGGCTGGGTGCCCGTCAGTTGGGCGATGTAGCCGATCAGCCACGCACCGTACGCAGTGCCCGGCGACGACGCGGTCAGCCCATACTGCTGCGACGCGGTCATCGCCAAGTAGTCCGCGAGCGCGGTCTGCGCATCCGGCAGGCTCGGCAACTTCAGCGTGTCCGCAACGAACGTTTCGAGCGCGGTGGCGTCGAAGGTCGTGTTCGCGACATACGTGTTGAAGAATTGCGCGGCTTGCATCTGGCTGCCGACACCGGCGAGTACCGACAGGTTCGCACCGCCGGTGGGTAACGCGCTGTTCGACAAGTTACCCGACGTGGTGATACCGCCCGACGTACCGAGGTCCACGGTGTGTCCGGCGATCACGACCAGCGCGCCGGGGCCGGCGACATCGATCGTGCGCTCGTTCGGGTTCAAAAGGCCGTTCGCCGGACTACGGCTCAATCCGTAGGTGATGTCGTGGCCGGCTTGCACGAGGTCCACACTGCCCGCGTCTAGGTTTTGCGCGGCAAGGCCGAGATCGATGATGTCGTGGCCGGCAATCACGTTGATCGGCTTCGCGCTCTGGATCGACACGTGGCTCGCGGTATCGCCGGGCTGCATCGTCAGATCGCCCTTGAGTGCGACGACCAGGTTCGGCACCGGATCTGCCACACCTTGCGCATCGATGTGGGTGGGCGTCGGCGCGTGTTCCAGCGGCAGGTACGCGTTCGCCGTGTCGAGGATTTGATAATAGTAGGTCGACGTCGCTGGCGATTCCGGTGTGCCGAGCAACGCCGGCGCCATATCGGACTGCAGTATGTCGATGAAACTCTGTCCGTACGGCGTGGCAATGTTGATGTTCTGGGCCGCGAGCACGTCGAACGTACCGCGCGTCGACGGCATCAGATCCATACTGCCCTGCACATTGACGGAGCCGGACAACGCCACCGCATCCACGTTCGGCGGGTAGGCGCGCAACGCCGGTCCCCAATACGTTGCCAAGTAACTCGCGGCGCCGATGGGCAAGTTGATCGACCCGAACGCAATCGGATCCGCCGGCTGCGTCGCGTTTTCGAGCGTGACATCGCCGCCGGCAGCGACCAGTTGCACCGAACCGGTATCCCCGTAGGTGGAGTAGAACTCCTGACCCGGGTCATAGAGTTGCAACGACGAACGCGGCAACAGCGTGGGATTGACCACCGTGTCGATCGTCAAATTTTGATGCGCCGACACGTCCAGCGTGCCGCTGCCCAGCGCCAACACCGGCGCGTGGGGGGCGATCGGCTGTAAGAAGCCCTGCAAGAAGACGTACAGCCACGAGCCGTCGCGCAAACTGCCCCCGGCCGTGATGTCGCCACCGATCCCCATCGCAAGGTAAGAGCCGCCCGCGATGTCGCGACCGGCGCGCACGTCCAGAAGCCCGGACGCGAGCTGCACCGTCTGCGTGCCCGCCGCGGTCCCGTCGCCCACGGGCATACCGATCGAGGGAACGTTCGCACCGACGTCGAGGAGGTCGCGACCGGCCGTGATCTTGAGATCGCCGCCGCCGAGCGCACCGAAACCCTGTTCGAACAAGCCGAAGTTCACCGACCAAGCGCTCGGGTTGTAACCCGACGGAGAAGAGGCATTCGTACCGGCACGCCACAACCAGTCGGTGTAGAGCTGATCGGACGGAGCGCCCACGACGTCGCGGCCGGCGCTCACCGACACGTTGCCGCCACCGGTGGGGAACGCCAATCCTTGGAAGTTCGACTCGGGGTCGGCGACGGAGAGGCCCTGCGGATCGGCCACGCCCGCGGTGTAGACCACCGAGGCCTGATTGCCTAAGACCACGTCGCGGCCGGCGGCGATATCGATGAAACCGGTCCCGGTGCGTACCACCGTCGGGCCGCAGATCGGATTGCAGAGTCCGTACGGATTATTGGGATCCAACGGTAAGCCCGGAGCGACGGTCACGTCGCCGTTCAAGCCGGCACTCGCGAGCGCATTGGCCGTCTGCACGGCCAGCGGTGCGCTGGCCGAGAGATCCGCGCCGCCCACCAGGCGATAGGACCAGGACGGGCCGGTGCCCGGGAGAAGGCTGTAACCACCATAGATGTACGTGCCGGCGAAGCCGTCCGACAAAGACGCCAACAGGTTCAGCGAACCACTGGCGCGCAACGTCAGCGCACCGGGGATGTCACCGTTCGGCCCGAAGCGCCAGGTGTATCCGTTCGGTCCGACGTTCTGCGGCGACAGATCCCAGGTCGTCACGAGGTTCATATCGCCGCTCGAGGTAATCTCGATGCCGGGGATGACCGAGAACGTCGTGTCGGCGCCCTTGCCGAGCGCTTGCGCGATCAGCGGTGCATTCGCGCCAAACGCCGCCGCATCCGCCCAGATCGGATTGCTCGGATCCGGCGTTACCACGTTGGCATCGATCAGCCCACCGTCACCGAACCCGGTGAACACCGCACCCGCGGTGTCGTAACTGCGGTAGCCCTCAACGACCGTCTGCTTCGCACCGGTGATGGAGCCGTTCAGCTGCAACTGCGCTTGTCCGGCCGGCGCCGTGAGTACCGTATTGGCCGCATCGGCGGGGAGGCGCAACCACACCGTACCGGTGTTCGTACCGCCTTGACCACCGACCGACACCGTCGAGCCGCTGGCGAGGTAAATGCCACCACCGGCCGTGTCGAGTTCCACGTGGCCGCCGCGCGTCGCGAAGCCGGTCGCATCGGCGAGGATCGAGCCCTCAACGTGGATATCACCCGAGGCAGCCAGTGCCACCGCACCGCCGGTTGCCGTGCGCGCGTCGATGGTCCCGGCGATGTCGATCGCGCCTTGATCCGCTTCGAGACTGACGCTGGTCGCCGTCACCGTCGTGCCGGCCGCCACCGAGACGTCGCCGACGCCGCGCTGACGCACGGCCAGATCGCCCGTGAACCCGTCCTGGGCGTTGAGCCCGAGGATCGTATTGAAATCCAGCGCCGACGCATCCACCGAGAGCGAGGCCCCGGTGGCCGAGGCGCCGCCCTGGCCTTTGAACGTACCGGCGAGCGTGGCCGTCCCGTTGGGGGCCGTGATCGTGAGACGACCACCGCTGCCCTGACCGGTGCCGGCGGATACGTCCACGGTCGCGCCGCTGGCAACGACGACGTCACCGCCGGTCGCAGCCAAATTCACCGCGCCACCCGACGCACTGACGGTCTTGCCCGCAAACGTCTGCGAGAAGCCGGAGACATCGGCCGCGGCGCCCGCGGCTAACGTGACCGAACCGGCATCGGCCACGACATCCACGGTGCCCGACGGAGCACGTACCGCCGTTCCGAGGGTGACGGAGGTTCCCTCCAGGTGCAGCGCGGCGCCGGCCGCCGGCACAAGCGTCGTATCGCGGGTACCGCCCGATGCCAAATTCAAGGCACCGGTCGCGATGAGCCCAACATTGACCGGCGCCGAGGCGACCAATTCCGGCGTCAACACCGTGAGATCGCCGGCGGTCGCGACCGTGGCTGCACCGGACGCCACGACAGCGCGGGTGGCGTTGATGGTCGTCGTCGCGATGCCGTCGAAGGCAAAGTCACCGCCCGTGAACGTCAGCGTGGTGGCGTTCAGGCCCACCGAGCCCGTACCCGCCGTCGTCGGCGGCGCAACACCTTTGCCGTAACCGGACGAGCCCAGACCGATTGTTGTCGCCGTGACGGTCAGTGCGGCATCGGGCGTGGCCGCCACGAGGCCGGGAGCCAACACATCGAGATTGGACAGCGTCAGGCTGGTCGGACCGTAGATCTGCACTTCGGCAGGCGAGAGCAACTCAAGGTTGCCGGTGCTGAGGCCGCTCAGCAGGCTCGGGGTGAGCGACAGGCCGACGAATCCCGTCGGTACACTGCCGAGCGCGATGAGATTTGCGCCCAACACCACTTGCGCGCCGGTGGCGGAGAGCGAGCCCTCGAAATCGAACGTGCCGCCCGAGAGCATGGCGACCGTGCCGGTGCCCGATACGGTTGCGCCCGGCGCAATCGTGATATTGCCCGCGTAGCCACCGCCCGCGTAGCGGTACGCCTGCGTGCCGTTCGAGACGCCGACGAAGCTCGCACCGGCCGGGACAACCAACGGCTGATAGGTGTTGGACGTTGCGGCGGTGGAGCCTACGCTCGCGCCGGCTTCGATGACGACGTTGGAGGCAGCTGTCAGAAGGATCTCGTTGCCGGTCAGCGTACTGCCCGCACCGATGTCGACCGTATCCGCGCCGACATTCACCTGAGCGCCACCGTTCGCGCCGGAGCGCGTGCCGCCGAGCAAAATGGAGTCCGCGCCCAGCGTGTTGAGCTGGGTCGGATCCAACGCGACGTATCCCGCCGGTGCATTGGCCGCCGATCCGACGTAAATATCGGTGCTGGAGAAATCCAACGCACTGCCCCGCGATCCCGGGGCGGTGTGACTGCCATCGATGTGGCCGTCCAACAGCGCCGACGTCGTGGCCGTGATCGAGACCGTGCCAGCGTCCATGGGTAACTGCGGCACGGCCGCGCCGGTCGTGGCGGCCTGATTGGCAAAAAATGTGTTCGCGGAGGTCGTCGTATAACTCGCCAACTGCAACGCGTAGGAGCCGGGCGTGACCAAGAACCCGGAATAGCGCGTGCCACCCAAGGTGGTACCGCCCCAGGTCTGGTAACCGGCCACCACGACGCCGCCGTTGAGCTGTGTCTGCGCAGCGGACGGCGAGAGGTCGGTGTAACCGGAGACGGACTGCACCAAGTAGGCGCCGGGTAACAGCGCATATCGCGCGGGCAAGAGCGTGTAGACGCCAGCGGCGAGGCCGTTACCGCCCGCAAGATAGACGCTGGAGCCGACCCCGGGGGTAAAGCCCTGCGAGACGATCGGGTCGATCGGCGCCGCCGTCGCCTGCACACCCGGGAGCACGGCAAAGAGGCCGGGACTGACGAGATTCGAGAGCACGTCCTTCGTGCCGCCGAGTCCGGCCGTGAATTCGCTGGCCTGCAAGTCGCCACCGCCGGAAACGTCCAGCGTCGCGCCTTTCAGCAGATTGACCGTTGAGCCATTCAGCACAATCGTCTTCGAGGGCGGCTGGATCGCTCCGACCTCGGTGCCATAGACCTGCAACAGCGACGGCGTGATCGGATAGACCCACGAGAGGCCGCCTTGGGTCTGACCGAACGGAACCGTGAGGCCGGCGCCCGATACCGAGGTGTCGCTGCCGGGCAAGAGATTGATCGTGGGTGCGTTAAACACGATCGAGCCGAACGGCGCGCGCAGGGTGCCCGCGTCGTCGATCTCCCCGGCGTTCAACGTCAGTTGACCGGCAGCGGAGTACACCGGCGCGGCCGTGCCGCTGACCGGCGTAATCGACAAGACGCCGGTGCTGCCATCGCTCGGGGCGACCGTGATGCCGTACTGCGTCAGCGTGACGGGATAGATCTGCTGCGCCGCGAGCGTCAGCGGGGCCGCCGACAGGAGTTGGCCCGTCCAGGCTGTTCCACCACCGACTTGCACGCCGACCAAACGCATATCGCCCGCAGAGCCCAGGCGCGTCGTGGCGAAACCCGTCAAATCCAAAGCACCGACCAACGACATTAACCGACCCGCTTCGATATCGAGCGCCGTCGATCCCGTCAGCGGATAGGGGTTGGAGTATTGGGCCGTGAGATCCGTAGACCCTAACGTGACATAGGGCGCGGCGAGCGAGACCGAACCGTTACCGAGACCCGCGATCTCGGACGCATTGACGGTCAATGAGACGGTCGGGTGCAGCGAGACACCCGATTCAAAGGCGACCGTCCCTTGAGCGACGGGATACCCGGCGCCACCCGAGGATTCGATCAAGGTGCCGGCCGCAAGACCGACCTGCGCAAAGCCACCGGATTTAATGGTTTCCGCGGACACCGTACCGACACCGTTCAGTGCGTCCGGCAGTGCCTGCCCTTCGGGCACCATCACCGTTTCGTCGCCCACGGTGACCGTCAACGTGCGCGGTGCGGAGGGATACGCGCCGCCGATGCGACCGCCGCTGTTGTTCAGATCGCCGTTCAGGACGAGATTCAGCGTGCCGCCGACCGCCGCGGCGCCCGTCAGTGACGTGCCTTGGCCCGCTTGAGCCGACAGTGTGCCGGCCACCTGCAGCGACTCGGCGCCTGCCAACGTGATGGAGCCGCCCGACGATGCGACGTCGGCTTGGGTATAAGACAGATCCGTCGGGGTCGGACGGATATCCACCGAGGCGTGCGTACCGTCCGCGCGCAGCGTCGAGCCCGGCATCACGAACAGCGATCCGGCATCGGCCACTACATTGATCGAACCGCCGGGCAGTACCGTGCCGAGATTGATCCCGGCAGCGTTCGGGGTGGGAAGGAACGTGCCGGAGACGTCGATCGTCGCCTCCGGACCCACCCAGATACCCTGATCCGGGCGATATCCCTGTGGCGACAAGGTGCCGGCGAGCGACAGCGTCACCGTTCCACCCGGCGCGACGATGGTGCCGTCGTCAAAAATACGAGAGTCTGATTTCAGCGTGAGGGTGGCGTTCGGATCGGCGTCAATACGGCTGCCCGATTCGAGGGTCAAGTCCCCGTAGCCCGCTAAGCCGCCGTTGGGTGCGGCCGCCGCCAGCGTGAGATTCACCGGTCCGCGCGTGCCCAAGGGCAGCGTGCCGACGTGCACCAATCCCGCGAGCGAATCGGTCGACCCGACATTCGCCGCACCGGGATTCAACACCCAGTTCTGTTGCACGAGCGAGAGGTCCGTACCGGATTCGAGCGTCAGCGGTCCGGCATTCGCAGTCACCGCCAGCGAAGCGAAGCCGCGACTGTTAAATAGCGCGGCGTCCAGTTGCGTCGCGCCCGCATCCACGCACGCACTGGCGCCGATACACGCTTCAGGGACCGACAGCGTGAGGCTGCCGCCTTTCGCGAGTGAAAATGCCGAGAGGTCTGCGCCGATGTCTACGGTCAGGCCGCTGCCTTGAATCGGACCCGAATTGTCGACGAGGCGTATCGCGCCGCCTTTGCCCGCGACCAGTCCGCCGGTGGCGGTGCGCTGCGCACCGCCATTGGCGGCGATGGTGACGCCTTGTGGCAACTCCAAGGACGCCGCTTGTGCATTGACCGTGACGGAACCGCCATTGATGAACAAGGGCGCACCCTGACCGTTCACGGCAGCACTTCCGTCATTGACCCACACACCCGAGACATCGATCGCGGCACCCGGTGCAGCAAAGACGCCGGGCGTGCCGGTGTACGAAATCGTCGGGACGGCCGTCAGCGAGACCGTGCCGGCCGGCGCATCGATGCGACCATCCAGTGCAATATTCCCCGCGGCCAAGGTCACCGACCCACCTTCTCCCGGGGCCAGCGTGACGCCGGCCGGCACGGTGATGGTCCCGGTCGAGTAGACCGCTAGGCGTGAGATACCGCCCGCCCCGAGCAGCGCCGGGTTGATCTTCGACACGTAGTCGAGGGGCAGCGTGTCCGTCAGCGGATTAAAGGCGGCGCCTGCATCGTTCTTCAGTGTCGGTAACACGGCACCGGTGGCGAAGGTCACGTCACCCAAGACTTCCGACTGCGCGGTATCGCCGACCGCCGCACCGTTACCGAGAATGAGCTGTCCGCCCAACGGCACCTGATCCGACCAACGGTACAACTGACCGGTCGGAATCGCCGTGTCGGCATTGCGCTGCAGGGGACCGATCTGAACGGACCCATTGATCGCGCCGTCAAAAACGACGTGCGGCGCGACGACACTGAGCGTACCGGCGTCTTTCCCTTCGACATAGCCGGGCGTCCAGACGCCGTTCGGATTGCGGCCAAAGCTCGCAGCAGAAACGGCAGTGCCCCAATGGGGATCGGACGCGCTGATGCTATCGAGCGTGCCGGCATAACTCTGATTTTCATTGGCGGAGCCAATGTCGTAGGCCACGCCGTTGGTGCCCAACAGGGTGCTCGTCTTGACGTAGCCGCTTTGCCAATTAATGGCACCACCCGCGATGTCGATCGTCGCGCCGCTGCTTTCAATCAGCGCGCCACTGGTGGTCATCGTGACGGTTCCGCCGGTCAAATTCCGTTGGAACACGTCGCGCTGTACGGTGGCGGCATCGCCGGTGAGATCCGCAATCGGTGTGCCGATCCAGGTGGATCCGTCCGGATTCGTCCCGTGCAGGCGTAAATCCACGGAGACCGTTTGTCCGCGTAGCGCGCCGTTCCGCTGCTGCGGCGAGTTCGCAAATTCGCTGCCGCGCAACTGCACTTGCAACGAGTTATCCGCGACTGACTCTTGAATCACCGCACCCGACACATCGATGCTCGCGCCCGACGCCAGAGTGATTCGGCCCGCATCCGGCGCATCCGAGGGCAGCAGGCCCAGCGGGTCGACCACGGCCGTGAGCGATACATTACCGCTCGTCGCCGAAACCGATGCGTTCTGGAGCAGATCGATGGTGCCGCCGACGATGTCGATGCGCGACTTCGGCTGTACGTTAGCATCAACCGTCTTGTCCGATGTCGAACCTTCCAAGGTCACTGCCGTCACGCTGTTTGCGCCGAGCGTGACGGCGCCATTGCGATCCGTCTGCAAGACACCGGGCTGATTCAGATTCGCCGTTGCCGCATCACCCGCCTGCAGGCGTATGGATCCGTTGGTACGAACTGTCGTGGTCGCCGAGACGCGGCCGTTCTGATTGACCGCGAGTCCGGCGAGGGTCACGTTGCCGCGGGCTGCCGAAATATCACCGATGCCGCCGAGGCCATCGGCAGCACCCGCATTGGTTACCGTACCGCCGTCGCCGACGGCGATCAGGAGTCCGCGCAGCGTCGAATCACTGCTGGCGAGTAAGAACGTGCGTTGACCCGCACCGAGGATCGTCTGACCGTCGGGGCTTGCGATCGTGCCGGCGTTGGTGATGTTCGGCGCGAACACGAGGACCTGACCCGAATTCGCTGTGATCGCGGCGCCGTTCTGAATGGTCACGTTGCCACTGGCGAGCGGCGTGAAGGTGCCGTCTGCGTTGGCCTGTTGGTAATAGTCAAACGCCGGCAGCCCCTGCGATGCCACACCGGCGAGTCCAAACGCATTCGGCCCCGCGAGTGGATTCAACGCAAGGCTCGACGCGACCAAACTGCCGACATTGACCGTGCTGCCCTGACCGAACAGGAAGCCGTTCTGATTGAGCAGGTAAACCGTGCCGTTGGCCGTCAGCGAACCCCAAATCTGCGTCGGGTCCTGCTGCCAGATCTGGTTGACCGCAACCGCACTCGAATTCGGTTGGACGAAGTTGACCGTGTGGCCCTTATCAATGTTGAAACTCGACCAGTTCAGCAGCACGTTCTGCACGGACTGGTTCACGGTCATCGTGTTCGCATTCGGCATCGACAACGTGGCGCCGCCGTTCGGCGCCCAGACGGGGGTCGGTGCCGCGCAGGTGCCTGCCACGCAAGGAACCGGCAGGGGATTGGCCAGCGGCGTGTAGCTCACCGGCGTGGCGGCGGCAGCCACCACGGGAACCGTCAGCGCGAGCGAGAGCGCCGCACGGATGGCGATACGCAGCGAACGGGACGAGGTGTAGTGGCTAGCGAGGCGGTCGGTACGGTTCATCGTCTCGTCCTTAGAAACTGTACTTCACGAGGAAGTCGACGCGCGGGTCCATGCTGACCGGCGTCCGCGATTCTTTTGAGCCTTTGTGCCGCGCCAACGCAGCATCGACCGAGGCATCCAAGTCGGAGCCGAGACCGAATTTCAGGCCTCCGCCGAAGCTGTCGAGGTAGGCGCGACTCGACTGGCCGGGCAACGCCAGTTGCGTGATGCCGATGCCGTGGTCCGTGAAGAAAAAGAGATTGGAGTGGAAGGCGCCCCGCGCCCACACCGGCGCGCGCAGTTCGAGGCCTCCGGCGATACCCGCATCCGCCAATTCTTCCGCTTCGAGATAGCCCCGCACGGTATCGGCGCCACCGAACACAAACTGTTCGTTGTTGATGAGGGGCTGTTCGGAGTATTGAGCGGCTAGGTGTCCGCCGAAGGACCAACCCTTGGGCAGATGCCAGAACATCTGCGCATTGCCGCGCAGGTACGAGAAGCCGGCGTGCGCGTTTGCGCGCTTGTATTCAAACTGGCGCTCGTTGTTCAACAAGCCCCGGACGCCGAACTGGGCACTCAGACTGCCTTGCGCGTCAAAGTCGTCCGTGCGCTCGGCGCCGGTCCACTGCGCCGTCCACATCAAATAGCTGATCGGCGTGCGCAAGTTGCTGCTCGCCAACTCGATGTTTTCACCGAAATGTTTGTAGTCGGCGCCGAAGGAAAAGGAGCTCGTGCCGTGCGTGGACGCGCCCAAATCGCGATTGAGGCGCAAGCCAAAAATATCACCGTTGCCGATGACCGCGAGAGTGCCTACGGCCGCCACATTGCTGTCCGAGCGAATGGCGTACCCGGACCACGTCAGTTCCTTCCACGGCGTGTGCCCGGCATAACTCAGCACACCGAGTTTCACTTGAGAGGTGTCCTGCGGCGAGGTCTGCACCATCAAAGACACCGTTTCCGCGCGCTGAAACAGGTTTTCGTAGGAGACGCTGGCCGTGAGGCGCAATGGGTCGGTGTCGGCGGTGTAACGATTGTCCAGTTGCAACGACGCGTGAATCGGCGCGCGATCTTGAACCGCGAGATCCACCTCGACCGTACCGGGCGTCGAGCCGGGTTTGAGCACCGGTGTAATCTGGCGGTCGCGGGCAGCGTTCGCGAGATCGGTGAGCTGCGCCTGCAGTTCCGGCAGCTTCGGCACGGAGCCGGGCTGTATGGCAGGAAGCTGCGCGAGAATCTTTCGCTCGGAATAGTAACGTGCGCCAGCAATGCGGACTTTCTCGACGCGGCCTTCGGTCACCTGCAGTCGAACAATACCGTCGTCGATCGTTTGCTCGGGAATATCGACGAGCACCGTACCCAAACCCGCCTTACGGTACACATCAACCAGGGCATCGCGCGCCTGTTCCACCGTCGCAAGCGTCTTGTGTTCACCCAAGAACGGATACACCGCCGCTTCAATCTCGCGATCTGGCAACGTCGAGTTACCCAATACACGAAATTCCCACACGTCAAACGTGTCATCGGTCGGCGCCGTGGCCGTCGGCGCATCATCCGCGTGCGCGGGAACGGTGGGCGCAAGCGCAAGTAAAGCCAACAGCGCGGCGAGCGAGGTTCGGCGCATGATCTGATGAAGCCCCTGATTCTAATGTCGGGCGGTTCTAAGACCGGTGGGGTGCACCCAAACCGAGCCATTGACCGCCGTGTTAAGTCAAAGAATGCCGTCCGGCGATGACAGGGTGATTACGGCAAGGCGTCTGTCGCATGCTCGTTGGGTGTCACCCGAAAAAAAGGCGCCCGGACTCGCGTCCGGGCGCCTCCTGCAACGTCCCTGTTGCGTGACGGTTGGCCAGCCGTGTGGCTGGCCGTCCTGCCGTCGTGGCTTACGGCGTGGCGTAGCCCGGCGTACCCACCGAGGTCGTCGTCGAGTAGACGATCGGACGCAGGCAGTTGTTGACCGTGCCGGCCTTCGTCTTCCAGACCGCAGACACCGGGTTGGTGCCCAAGGTCGTCGCGCTCGCCGCGTTCGGGGCGGCCGTGGCCGTTCCGTTCGTGGTGCCCGGGATCGTCAGTGCGCCACCGTTGAACAGCGAAACGGTCTTCGCCGAGTCAGAGGTGTACTTCTTGCCCGCGTTCACGGCAGCGACAGCCGCCGGCGAACCGATCGAGACCGGGGTCGTGCCGTTGCCCTTGGTGATCGCGTTCAGGAGCGTGAGCGCATTGCCCGTGGCCGCCCAGGTGACGGTCGACGGCGCCGCGTAGGCGAAGGACTGCGCGAAGTAGTCCCACTTGCCGGCTGCGGTGTTCTCAACCGACGGCGCGGTGCCATCGATACGGATGTAGCGCCAGTTCTGACGCTTCGTGTTCGACTGGAAGCCGCCCGGGCCGCCCGGCGCGTTGTCGATCGACGCGAAGCCGATCGCGAAGTGGCCGGCCTGATCGTTGCCGACGAGGCAGTCGAGCAAGTCACCCGTGCCGTTGCCCGGGAACACGAGCGGGTTGAGCGCCGCGATCGCCGTCGACCAGCTGCAGCCGTCGGTCGAAACCGTCGAGCACAGAGCCGTGGTGATCGTGGTGGACGCCGCGAGGAAGCCGTACGGCGCCACGCTGGCGCAGCCCTGATCGTCGTAGAACCACTCGGCCGACTTCTCGGTGCCCGAGGTGTTGCCACGGCGGCAGACGTAAACGTTGGCGTTCGCCGGAGCGGCGTTCGGAGCCGACGTCAGACCCGAGGAGGTCGACGCGCCGGTCCATACGGTGCCCGCGGTCGTCGCGTTGGCCGAGAGGATGCCGAAGGCAACGCTCTGCGAGCCGACGGCGCTGCCCGACGTGCCCTGCACCTGCGCCCAGGAATTGACCTGGCCCGAGTACAGACCGTGGAGGACCGAACGCGGCAGCGACGGCATGTCGCCGATCAGTTCCGAACCCACGGTCTTGCCCTGCACCGCCTGGAGGGCGTGGTACAGACCGACCGAAACGGCCGGAGCGAACGGCACGATGACCGTCTGCGAGGCCGTGAGGGCGACCGGTGCCGTGGCGCTGACGCCGAACAACGCAGCCTCAACGTCGGCAAAGCCGAGCGCCGGGGTCACCTTGGCCGCCGTCGTCGCGGTGCCGCAGGTGTGCAAGGTGTAAGGATTGAGGGTCGAGGTGGACGCCTTGGCCGTCGTCGTGCAGAAGGTCGCCGAGTTGGCGAGCTGCGAGACGGTCGGGAACTGCAAGCCACCGACGGTGTACGGGCTACCCGCGAAGGTCACGCCCTGCACGCCCTGGATGCCGTTCAGCGAGCCAGCGTTGTCTTCCTTGATGAGCGCGATATTCGTCGACGCGGCGAGGCCCGTGGTCGACACGTTGGCGGTGCACGAGATGGCCGTGAACTTCGGGGTCACGGTCGACGAGTAGACGTCGATCGAGCCGGCCGCACAGATCGCGGCATTGGCGGTCGCGTTGATGAAGTAATCGGTCAGTACCGGATCGATCGCGGTCGAGCCGGACGTGTAGAGAATGTTGCCGGTGGCAACGGTGCTGATATCGACCGCCGAAGCGACGCCGGAGGCGCCAATGGCGAGCGCGGCCACAACGGCCGATTTAACGGTGAGGTTCATAATTTCCCCTGACAATGTTTGAAGGTTAGGAACGTGACGGACAAGCCAACACGCGCCGGGACCTGTGAAGCAGCGGGGGGAAGGCTAGAGTTCGTCCATGACAGTCTCTTGACCGTGGCATGAATTCTCTTTCGTGTGACGAAACGATGACAACGACGCACACAGCGTCGGTCGACACGCGTCCGTCACGAAGGCGCGGCATGCTACGAAGTTTGATTGCAAACCCGTCCGTATGCCCACCGCGCCACTCACTGCCGCTCTCGAACGCTGGTCCGTCCGCGTTGCTCAACCGCGTACGGTCGCCTGCGTCGTGCTGGCGCTCGGCGTTTTGATCGACGGTGTGTGGTGGGCCCCGCGTTTTCTCCAACGCGCCGTTGCGCCGATCGACGCGGCATTGACGATACCGTCTGGCGTCTCCGCAGCGCTGTCGCAATTATTTGGGAACGCACCCGCGGTTGCCGAGATTCCCCCGACCGTGACCAGCGGCCCGATCGCGCTCACCGGCACACTCGTTTTTGAGGGTGATCCGGATCGTGGCTTCGCCATCGTGTCGATTGCAGGCGCCACGCAACTGGTTACGGTGGGCGCGCCGATCGGTGCTGCGCGGCTTGCAGCGGTCTACGCGGATCACATCGTGATTGAGGAGGGCGGACGACTCGTATCGATTGCGCTCCCCAAAGCGGCCGGGGGTCACGGTGGGTTGTACGGCTTCGATGAGGCGCCGGGCGAGCGGCCTCCGCCGCTGCAAGATCCACCGGTGGATGTCTTGCGTGCTCGCATAGCCAAAGCCACCGCGCCGTTGGCCATGCTGTTACGGGCAGAGCCGTTGCTCAGCGATGACGAATATCGCGGTCTTGTCGTGCACCCGAACGGCAATACCTATTTGTTCGAGCGTGCAGGCTTTCAATCCGATGACGTACTGATGGGCGTCAACGGCATCGCGATGACGCAGGACAATCTCAACATCCTGGCGGATGAAATCCGCACGGGACAACCGGTGAAGGTCTCTCTGATGCGCCCAGGCGTCGGTATGTTGGAGATCACCTTACACACCAGCGGCGTCTACGTGGGCCCCAAGGGACAATGATCATGAGTTCGCGTCCGAGTCCGGTCATCGCGTCGGCACAACAGTTGCGGCACGCCGGTCAGTTGGAAGAAGCGTGGCGAACCATCGCGCCGGCCGTATCCAGCGGCGATGCCGCCGCTGCGGAGGAGGCGGCACGCATTGCCGAGGCGCTGGGTAAACCCGATCAAGCCATTCGCTTGCTGGAGCGAGCAACGGCGACGGCACCGCACCGATCGAGCGCGTGGGTCAATCTCGCCGCATTGCGCGCGGAACGCTCGGATCATGCGGGAGCCGCCGATGCCGCCCGGGTGGCTACGCGACTCTCTCCGCAGCTCATCGCCGCGTGGGTCAATCTGGGCAGTTCGTTGGCCCATTGCCGCGACTACGCGGGCGCGATCACCGCGTACCAGTCGGCCCTGCAGTTAGAGCCGTCGGATGCCTCACTCAACCTGGATCTCGCCGCCGCCGAGTTTGCGTGCGGCGAAGTGGGGAGTGCGGCGCGTCGACTGCAAGCGCTGCTAGCGGTCAATCCGACGTTTTCCGCGGCGCGCAGCTTGTTGCTCTTGGCGCTGCATCATGCGACGAACGATCCTGTCGGACTGGCTCGCGTGCACGCAGATTACGGACAGAGTCACGGCGTGCTAGTGCCTACGCTAGCGCCCGTGCGAGGCCGGGGGGCCGGTCCGTTGCGGGTGGGCTTGGTGTCGGGCGATTTCCGTCGTCATTCGGTGTGGTATTTCGTAAAGCCGTTGCTCGAGCACTTGCCTACGCTCGGTATCGAGCTGCATGCCTTCCATACGGATACGGGGAATGATGCGATTACCGAGCGTTGGCGATCCGGCGTGCACCGGTTTGTGGAGGCGGCCAGCCTCAATGACGACGCATTAGACGCCGCGATACGCGCGTCGGACGTCGACGTTTTGATCAGTCTCGGCGGGCACACCACGGCGGCGCGGCCGACGTTGTTCTTACGACGGATGGCTCCGATTCAAGCCTCGTTTCTGGGTTATCCCGGTCCGGTGGGCTCCCCGAACGTGGATTACTGGCTCGCCGACGAGGCCGTGGCACCCGTGTCCGAAGACGGTACCGTGCCCATCGGTCGTGTCGTGCGTCTCCCACACAGTTACTTTTGCTTCGATCCGGGAGAGGCGCCACCGGCGGCCGGTCCGATTGCACCCCAGGGCCCGATCGTTTTCGGCTCGTTTAACGTGCTCGGAAAAATCAGCGGCGTGACCGTGCGCGTGTGGTCACAGGTACTGCATGCAGTGCCGGGTTCGCTGTTGCGCATCAAGACAGATTCCCTGAAGGGGCCCGCGGTTGAGCGGCTGACGCGTGAGTTTGCGGCCGCGGGCGTGACACCGGACCGGCTGCAATGGATCGAATGGCAGTCCAGTCGTGAGGCCCACTTGTCCTGCTATTGGGACGTGGACGTGGCGCTCGATACATTCCCGTACAACGGGGCGACGACGACGTGTGAAGCCCTCTGGATGGGGGTGCCGGTCGTGAGTCTCACCGGCCGCACGCCGGCATCACGCATGGGGCGGTCAATCCTCACGGCCGCCGGGCTTAACGCATGGTGCGTCGACGACGAGCGTGCCTACGTTGAGTGCGCGGTAGAGCTCGCGGCAACGGCGCGGGGTCGCGACCGGAATGCGCTGCGTGCGCAGGTCGCGGCGAGTGCATTGTGTAACGCCGATGCCTACACCACGGCGTTCGCCGACCGACTGCACGCGCTCGCGCAACGCTAATTTTCAGGTTTATCAACGAAAACGGGCGAGGGTTGCCCCTCGCCCGTCGGGCTGCCCGATCCGTTGGGATCGGGCAGCGATTCGCATGATGGATTAGATCTGCGGGATCGACACGCCGTCGACAACGTACACGAGGCCGTTGTCGACCTTGTAGGCGTTCAGGACGTGCGCGTTGTTGATGGTCAGATAACCCTTCGACGTCTTCGCCGGAGCCGGATCCGGCACGCAGCTGTGGAGACCGAAGATGTTGTAGCCACCGAGGGTCTTGTAGCCGCTCAGCACGCTGACGATCGCGCTGAAGTCCTGCTGGCCGTTGAGCACCGAGTAGCCGGCGACCATCTGCTGCACGGTCTGATTGTTGATGACGGTTGTGAACAGGGCCAGATCACCGCCGAACGACGGCATGTACTGGTCCGGAGCCACCACCACGGTGTACTTACCGGTCGTGGCAGAGCCGTCGAGGCCGAGTTCGGTGATCAACGGGGTGCCGGTGACCGGATCCACGGCGGCGACACCGGTGGTGCCGGAGCCCAGCAGCAACTGCTGCTGGAAGCCGACGAAGAAGCCAGCCCATGGATTCGTGACCGACGGTGTGCCATTGATGATCGTGTTGATCGTCGTGCCCTTCGGCATGACAGTCACCTTAAACGGCGACGTCGGGATGAGGCAGGTGGCCATCGCGGCGCCGCTCACGGCGACCAAAGCGGCCGCGGCAACAATGCGAGAAACGAGTTTCATATCTATAATCCCCTGATTAGGACGAAATTAAGTGACCCGGGTTCGATTGCTGCTTCGATGCCCTCGGCGCACGCGCTGTCCGTTTACCGAAAGAGTGATCCAGTACCTGGACAGCGGCGCGAACGATAACCGCGCAGCAACTGCGGTTTTATGACCGTCACAAAAAATTCACGATATTGAGTCAAATCCGAGACCGATCTTTTACATAATCAGACGGTTCGTGATCGCGCCACCTGTGACGGCGGGTAGTGCGCGTAGCGAAAGACCCTGACACAACGAGTGATCAATCCTGACCGCGCACGAACTGTGTCGCGGTTTTTTTTTCGTGTAAGGCGCTAGGTTTCGGAACGAGGGCGGGGTGCTGAGCGCTATTTGCCGATGCAGAACGTCGAGAAAATGCGCCCGAGCAGATCCTCACTACTCACCGCACCGGTGATGACGCCGAGGGCCTGGTGTGCCGCGCGGAGTTCCTCGGCGAGTAAATCGGTATCGGCGTGATCTGCGCAGGCGCGCGCGGCGTTCAGGTACCGTTCGGTGTTACTCAAGGCATCGAGGTGCCGTCGTCGCGCGCTGAATGCACCCGCGCTGACGGTGTCCACGCTCAGGATACGGACGAGCGTATCGCGCAATCGATCCAAGCTCTGCCGATCCAAGGTAGAGATCCGCAGCGTCGCTTCTACAGCGGTGACCGGCGAAAGATCCGCTTTCGTATAGACCGCAGTCACCGCTTCGGTGTTGAGCGCCGCTATTTCAGCGTCGGCCGCCGCGCAAGCTAACGGATCGGTGCTGTCGATGAGATACAACACGTGATCCGCATCGGCGATGGCGCGCTTCGCTCGCTGTATGCCTTCTACTTCAACCGGATCCTCGGTCGCTCGAAGACCCGCGGTATCGTACAACCACACCGGCACACCGCCGAGATTGACGCGCTCGCGAAGGACGTCGCGGGTCGTTCCGGGTACGGCCGTCACGATGGCGGCATCGTGTCCGGTTAACGCATTTAATAAGCTCGATTTTCCAGCGTTCGGCCGACCGGCCAGCGCGACCACGAGTCCTTCGGTAAGCAGGCGGCCCTCGGCGGCTTTGGCGCGCAGGTCGGCAAGTTCGATAGCGGTTTCTGCCAGACGGCGTCGGATACCGGCGGATTCCTGAAGCTCGATATCCTCGTCGGCGAAATCAATGCTCGCCTCGACTTCAATGCGCAAATGTTCGAGCGCCATTTGAATCGCACTGACACGTCGGGAAAATTCCCCGGTCAATGATCGCTGCGCTGCCCGGACCGCCGCGGCACTGCTGGCATCGATAAGGTCGGCGACCGATTCGGCGGTCGCGAGATCGAGCCGATCATTCAGATAGGCGCGCTGGGTAAATTCGCCAGGCTCGGCCATGCGCGCACCGAGTATCAGCGCGCGCTGAACCAACAGGTCGAGTGCGACAGGGCTGCCGTGACCGTGAAACTCGACGACCGTCTGGCCGGTGTACGAGCGCGGCGCCGGAAAGACCACAACGAGTCCTTCGTCGATAGGCCCTTCGGCATCGTGAAAGGTTCGGAGACTGGCGATGCGCGGCGTTGGTAGCGAACCTGCGATCGCCTCGGCGATCCGACCCGCATCGGGGCCGGACAGCCGGACGACGCCGACGCCGCCCCGTCCGGGCGGCGTGGCGATCGCCACAATCGTGTCATCGGCGCTGACCGAAGACATGAGGCGCGATGGTTAGTGACGCGCCTTCGCAGACTCTTCGGCCACCACTTTGTTGATGTGCCACTGCTGCGCGATGGCGAGACCCGTGTTGGTGATCCAGTACAGCACCAGACCGGCGGGGAAGAACATCATCATGGCGGTCATGAAGAACGGCATGATCGCAAAGACCTTCGCTTGCGTGGGGTCGGGCGACGTCGGGTTCATCTTGAACTGACCGAACATGGCCGCGCACATGATGGCCGGCAGCACAAAGAACGGGTCCTTGACCGACAGGTCATGTATCCAGCCGAAGAACGGCGCTTGGCGCATTTCGACGCTCTCAAGCAACACCCAGTAGAAGCCCATGAAAACCGGAATCTGGATGAGCATGGGCAGACAGCCGGACAACGGGTTCACTTTCTCGCGCTTGTAGAGCTCCATCATTTGCTTGCCGAGCTCTTCACGGTTGTCTTTGTAGCGCTCCTGCAAGGCTTTAGCGCGTGGCGCAATGTTGCGCATGCGAGCCATGGAACGACCGCTCGTTTGCGCCAAGGGGAAGAAAATGGCTTTGATGATGGCCGTCACCAAGATGATCGCAATACCCCAGTTACCGACCAACTTGTGGACTTGGGACAGCAACCAGAACAGGGGCTTCGCGATGATCGTCAGTGTGCCGTAATCGACGGTGAGATCCAGCTTCGGAGCGACCGCATCCAACTGGTCCTGGAGTTTGGGTCCGATGTAGGCCTGATCTTTGAACGTCGCAGAGGCGCCGGGTGCAACGTCTTGCCACGGCCCCACCGCCGACAGACGGTAATCCCCATTGGCAACGACCATGGAGTAGTCCGTCGGGGCCTTGGCATCGGGCACGATGGCGGTAACGAAATGGTGCTGTAGCGCGGCGATCCAACCGTCCGTGACGGCGCCCTTCGGCAGTTGGTCGGGATCGGGCTTGTCGACCGACACCTTCTGATACTTCTTACCGTTGTAGACCGCCGGGCCCTGATACGAATAGGTCGCCGGGTTGAGCATCGAGCGATCGACTTTCGTCCAGTGATGGAAGAACTGCGCGTAGGGGCGTCCGCGCCACGCGGCATCGCCGGCGTTCTGTACCGTCTGCTCGAGTCCGATGGCATAGCTGCCACGCGTCAGGTGCAACGTGCGCTGAACGGTGATGCCGTCGGACCCGGTCCACGTGAAGGGCACATCCAGATGGTCCTTGCCGTCGGCGAGGGTGTAGTCGGTCTGCGCCGTGGTGTATTGCGCATCGGGGGCAGAGGCAGCGCCCGCGCCAGCGATACCCCATTGCAGGACGGCGACGCCGTCTGCGCCGCTCGGACGCAACAATTGTACGTAACGGTCTTGGGTATCGACCGAGAGGGAATACTTCGGCAGTGTGGCGCCGCGTATTTCAACACCGGCTGTGTTCACGACGAGGTCGAGCACGTCGGTTCGGATATGCACGTCGGTCCCGTTGACCGCGGTGGCCGTGGCCGGCAACGCGGCAGCGGGTACGTCCGCGGCGGGTGTTGTCGCTGCGGCCGCCGGCGCCGAGCCTGCACCCGGGACGGAGGCGCGCAAGCCAGGGTCCGTGGTGGTTGCCGGCGCCGTGAGGGCGGTCGCCGCTGGCGGCGCTGGCGGAGCGTAATCGTGCTGCCACGTCTGATAGTTGACGAACAGCAGGAGGCCGAGGCCAGCCAGAGCGAATAGGCGTTGGTTATCCATGGAAACTCTTAGGTGCCATCAACAGGGGGTCTCGCCTTCGGGGCGATAACCGGTACGGGATCGTAACCGCCCGGGTGCCACGGGTGGCAACGAGCGATACGGCGGGCGGCCATCCAACCACCCCGCGCCGCGCCGTAGACCTCGATCGCTTCGAGGGCGTACGCAGAGCAGGACGGATAGTAACGACAGTTGGACCCTAACATCGGACTGATGAAGGTCCGGTAAAAGCGAATCGCGCTATGGGCCACGACGGCGAGCGGACTCATGCAACGGTCCTGGGTGTCATCGAGCGGCGAGTAGCATCGAGGAACAGTCGTTCGAGGCTACGAACGATATCAGGCTCTGAGGCCGCTCGAGCGCCCGGCCGACTGGTCACAACGTAATCCAGAGGGGGCAGGTCGGGGCGGGCGTGGCGAAAAACTTCGCGAATGAGGCGTCGGATGTAGTTGCGCCGAACGGCTTTGCCGACGCTCTTGTAACTGACCGACATGCCGAGGCGCGCATGGCCTCCGGCATTCTGTAACGCATTGATCGCAAACAGGTTATCGCCTGCCCGTCGACCTTGTCGGTAGACTCGGTCAAAGTCAGCGCCAGAGTGCAGGCGGTGACTGGGACGGAATTCGTACTTTCCGGTCACGGTGATGGGTGGCCGGTCGCAGTCCCGCAAAAGCGGGTTCCGGTTACGGAATGATGCGCTTGCGGCCCTTCGCACGACGGCGCGCGAGGACTTGGCGGCCCTTCTTCGTCGCCATACGCGCACGGAAACCGTGGGTACGCTTGCGGTGGATCGTGCTCGGCTGGTAAGTGCGCTTCATGGCGAAATCGTCCGAATATGCAAATTAGTGCCGTTTCACGGCGCGAGCCGCACAATTTATCTGCGTGCGGATGGCTTGTCAACGACCGATACCGGTCAAAGGGACTGGAGGGGGGGCTGATGCCGTTATAGACTCGCCGTCCACGCCCTCACTCAGCAGCTCGCACTCTTCATGGCATCCGCAGACGAACTTTGGAATTTATGTCTGCGCCATCTGGAGACGGAGGTTGCCGAACAGCAGTTCAACACCTGGATTCGCCCGTTGCAGGCGACCGGGGACGAGTCGCACGTTCGACTGCTGGCGCCCAACAAGTTTGTCGTCGACTGGGTCCGACAAAACGTGCTGTCGCGCATCGTCGAGGTCATATCGGCGCAAGTGCCTGAAAATGAGGTGCTTCCGCTCGTATCCGTCGAGGTGGGCAGCCGTGAGGTGCGAGTTTCGGTCACAGAGGCGCCGGCAGCGGTCCCGTCGGCGATTCCAGCGACCAATTTTGGACCGAGGTCGGGTAGCCGACCGACTCCCACCGTCATCGGCGCGCGGATCAATCCTGAGTTTACCTTCGACAATTTTGTGGAAGGTAAGAGCAATCAGTTGGCCAAAGCGGCGGCGCGGCAGGTCGCCGACAATCCAGGGGTCGCCTATAACCCCCTATTCGTGTACGGCGGCGTCGGCTTGGGCAAGACCCACCTCATGCACGCCGTTGCCAATGAAATTAAGAGCCGACGGCCTGATGCCCGGATCGCGTACGTTCATTCGGAACGATTTGTTGGCGATATGGTTCGGGCGTTGCAGCACAACACGATTGCCGACTTTAAGGCCGCGTATCGATCGTTGGATGCATTGCTCATCGACGATATCCAGTTCTTTGCCGGTAAGGATCGCTCGCAAGAAGAGTTTTTTCACACCTTCAACGCGCTGCTGGAAGGCCAGCAGCAGGTGATATTGACCTGCGATCGGTACCCAAAAGAGGTCAATGGTCTGGAAGAGCGCTTGAAGTCTCGGTTCGGGTGGGGATTAACGATCTCGATAGAGCCACCGGACTTGGAGACCTGTGTTGCGATTCTGATGAGCAAAGCGCATCTGGCGAACGTGGCCTTGCCGGACGAGGTTGCATTTTTTATCGCAAAACGTATTCGGTCTAACGTTCGTGAGTTGGAAGGTGCGCTTCGGCGAGTGTCCGCCAACGCGCAATTTACCGGCCGGCCGATCACGCTGGATTTCGCCAAAGAAGCGCTTCGGGATCTGATCGCTCTCCAAGAAAAGTTGGTCACGATCGAGAACATTCAGAAAACCGTGGCGGAGTATTACAAGTTGCGGGTGGCGGAGCTGCTTTCCAAACGACGCAGCCGATCGGTCGCTCGGCCCCGCCAGGTGGCTATGGCGTTGGCGAAGGAGCTCACAACCCATTCGTTGCCGGAAATCGGCGATGCGTTTGGCGGTCGTGATCACACAACAGTACTGCATGCCTGCAAACGCATTCGGGAGCTCCGTGATGAGGAGCGACGGATGGATGAGGATTATGCAAACCTGTTGAGAACATTGACGGGATGATGTGGATAACTTGTGCGGTCTTTTCAGCAGCGAAAAGCATGGCAAGATATCCACAGGTGTTTCACACGATGCGAATGGGTTACCGACTGGCTTCAGGCGAGTTTGTACTTCTCGTAGTCTTTTGAAATTAAAAGAATTTTTGGGGTTTTCCAGTGATATTCAGGTCCTCTACTGCAATAGCAGTAATCTGAATTCCTAGAGAATCAAGACTTAAGATTAAGAACGCTCTCGGAATTGGATCGGCGTAAGGCCACAGGTGTCACGATGAAATTCACTAGTGAACGCGAACGAATTCTCGAACCTCTCCAGGCCGTTATCGGCGTGGTAGAGCGTCGACAAACGATGCCAATTTTGGCGAACGTGCTTCTATCTGCGAAGAACGGGCAGTTATCGATAACCGCCACTGACTTAGAAGTCGAATTGGTCGCCGGCGGCGAAGTCACGGTGCAGACACCTGGCGATATCACGGTACCCGGCCGCAAGTTTCTGGATATCGTCCGCGCGATTCCGGAGAAGGCGACGGTCACCTTTACCCTCGAAGGCGACAAAGTCACCGTTCGAGCGGGCAAGAGCCGCTTTACCCTGACGACGCTCCCGGCGGCGGATTTCCCAGCTGTGGAAGGCGTCAACCCGCAGCTCGCCTTCGATTTGGATCAGGCGGCGTTAAAGGGGCTCCTCGAAAAGACCCACTTTTCGATGGCGCAGCAAGACGTTCGCTATTACCTGAACGGGATGTTGCTCGAATCTGACGGGAAAATGCTTCGAACGGTCGCGACTGACGGCCATCGTCTGGCATTGAGCGAGATGGAAATCGCGGTTAAGCCCGGCATTCATCAAGTGATCATCCCGCGAAAGGGTGTACTTGAACTGCAGCGATTGATCGGCAACGAGGGCGTTGCTGCGTTGCAAGTCGGCAGTAACCACATTCGCGTCACAATCGGCGACATACGCTTTACCTCAAAATTGATCGACGGTCGTTTCCCAGAATACGGCCGTGTCATTCCAGCAGCACCGGGACGACTGGTGAAAGCGGATCGCGAAGCGTTGCGCCGAGCACTCCATCGGACCGCCATCTTGGCGAACGAAAAGTACCGCGGGATTCGCCTCGCTTTGCGAGCGAACCTCCTGGTCTTGACCGCTCACAACCCTGAGCAGGAAGAAGCCGAAGAGGAAGTGGAAGTTGCCTACGACGGCGAGGAGTTTGAGGTCGGCTTCAACGTAAATTATTTGTTGGATGCTCTCGCGGCATTGGACGGTGTAGAAGTCGAGCTGGGCCTGACCGATGCGAACAGCAGCTGTTTGCTGCGTGCACCGGGCGGTGGCGCGAGCCGGTACGTCGTGATGCCGATGCGGCTTTGATCGGAGAATGACGCTCGCGAAGCTTGAGATAGACGATTTTCGTTGCCTCGAGCGCGCGAGTCTCAGTCTCGATCGCCGCTACAACCTCTTTGTGGGCGAAAACGCCTCGGGAAAGACCAGTCTTCTCGAGGCGTTGTTTTTTCTGGGGCGGGGAAGATCGTTTCGGTCGCGGCGGCTCGACCGGCTGATTCGGCATGGGCAAGAGGCATTCCAGTTAGTGGGATGGGTTGACGCGGACCGACACCAGACAGTCTTGGGTGTCAGAGGCTCCCGGAACTCCACGGAGATACGCGTCGGGGGCGCGCCGGCGGGCAGTTCCGCCGCGCTGGCGCAGCATTTTCCGCCGCAAATCATCGATCCGGAAGTGCACAAACTCCTCGAGGAAGGCCCACAGCGACGTCGTCGGTACCTCGATTGGGGCGTGTTCCACGTGGAACATTCCTTTATGGATGTCTGGCAGCGTTACCACCGCGCACTGCGGCAGCGCAATGCAGCGCTGCGCGCGGCAAATCCAGGCCATCACAGCGCTATCTGGGACGCCGAGTTACTCGCATCCGGGGTGCGCCTCGATGAATTGCGGCGCCGCTATGTCGACGCAATCGCAGCACCCTTGGCTGACATCGGTCGCGGCTTGCTCGGTCTGAGCGTCACGGCGTCCTATGCACCGGGCTGGGCAGCCGACGAAACCTTCCAGGCAGCACTTGAGAAATCGCGGGAACGCGACTTGCGCATCGGTATCACCCATGCCGGCCCTCATCGGGCGGATATCACGGTGAAGGTAGACGGCCTCGTTGCGAAGGAGCGGGTTTCCCGAGGTCAGCAGAAGCTGTTGGCCGCGGCACTGATTTTGGCGCAATTGAGTTTGCAGGAAACGCTTCATCCGGGACGCGGCGCGTTGCTGCTGGACGATCCGGCGGCCGAATTGGACGGGAAGCGCTTGGGCGCATTGCTGGAGGTCGTTCGTGGGCTGAACAGTCAGCTCTTTGTGACGTCGTTGCATCCCGAGTTGGCCGGCTTGGGTGTCCCTGGTGCTATGTTCCACGTGGAACATGGACGGGTCACTGCGCACACGGGATAAACTGTGGATAAGTCGTGAATAGTATGTTGAAGACGGGTGGCCATGACGGCACGAAATGTTCGCTGGGCGCCTGAAATAGCCAACCCGTCAGACCCCGTTGCCTGAGCAAGCAAACCAAGGAACGGGTCTCCCAAGGCCTTGAATGCTATACTGCAGATTCAATACGGTGGTACATCGACATGTCAGATAGCGACGTCTACGATTCGAGTAAAATCAAGGTCTTAAAGGGCCTCGACGCAGTCAGAAAGCGTCCCGGCATGTACATCGGTGATACCGATGACGGCACCGGATTACACCATATGGTGTTCGAAGTCGTGGATAACGCGATCGACGAAGCGCTCGCCGGTCACTGCGATCGCGTCATGGTGACCGTCCACGCAGACGAGTCGGTCACGGTGTCGGATAACGGCCGTGGAATTCCTGTGGATATCCATCCGGAAGAGGGTGTATCCGCCGCAGAAGTGATTCTCACGGTGCTCCATTCCGGCGGTAAGTTCGACGATTCCTCCTACAAGGTATCCGGCGGCTTGCACGGCGTGGGTGTGTCGGTCGTCAATGCGTTGTCGGAGTCACTCACTCTCACGATTGCCCGCCAGGGACAATTGCACCGTCAGGAATATCGCCACGGCGATCCGCAAACCCCGCTGAAAGTCGTCGGTACGACCGAAGAGCGTGGAACCACCTTGCGGTTCAAACCCAGCGCTGAAACGTTCTCGAACATCCAGTTCAGCTACGAAATCCTCTCTCGACGCCTCCGTGAACTCTCCTTTCTGAATTCGGGTGTGCGCATCGAATTGGTCGATGAGCGCGACGAACGGCGCGACGTCTTTCAATACGAGGGCGGAATTGGCGCGTTCGTTAAGCATCTAAACCGCGGTAAGACCCCGATACATGAGTCGGTATTTTACTTCCGCGACATGCAGGGCCCGATCACGGTAGAAGTGGCGGCGCAATGGAATGACTCCTACGCGGAGTCGATGTTCTGTTACACGAACAACATTCCGCAGAAAGATGGCGGAACCCATCTGCAAGGATTCCGCGCCGCTTTGACGCGAAAACTCTCGGATTACATCGAGAGCGAAGCGAAGAAAGAAAAGATCGATATGACGGGCGACGATGTCCGTGAGGGCATGACGGCTATTCTCTCGGTCAAAATGCCGGACCCGAAATTCTCATCTCAGACCAAAGACAAGTTGGTCTCCAGCGAAATTCGCGGCATTGTTGAATCCGCTGTCGCCGGCCGCTTGGAAAACTTCTTGCTGGAACATCCCGCAGAAGCCAAAGCAATTGTCGCCAAGATCGTCGATGCGGCGCGTGCCCGTGAAGCGGCCCGCAAAGCGCGCGAGATGACGCGTCGTAAAGGCGTGCTCGATATTGCGGGATTGCCGGGGAAACTCGCCGATTGTCAGGAAAAAGATCCGACCCTCTGCGAAATGTTCCTGGTCGAGGGTGACTCGGCAGGCGGAAGCGCTAAGCAAGGCCGCGATCGACGTACTCAGGCTGTGTTGCCGCTGAAGGGCAAAATTCTGAACGTCGAAAAAGCTCGCTTCGACAAGATGCTCGCCAGCGCCGAAGTCGGCACGCTGATCACCGCGCTCGGTTGTGGGATCGGCCGTAACGACTTCGACGTCGCGAAATTACGCTATCACCGCATCATCCTGATGGCCGACGCGGACGTTGACGGTGCTCACATCCGCACGTTGTTGCTGACGTTCTTTTACCGGCAAATGCCGATCTTGATCGAACGCGGACACATCTACATTGCTCAGCCTCCGCTCTACAAAGTGAAGCGCGGCAAGAGCGAGACGTATGTCAAAGACGACGGTGAGTTGAACGCACTGCTGCTACGCAATGCGCTGGACGAAGCGGCGATACACACGACCGACGAAACCGGCGCGCCACGCATCGTCGATGGCGCTGCTCTGGAAGTACTGGCGCGTCAGTACATCGACGTGCAGACCATCTTCACACGGTGGGCGCGTCGCTACGATGCCCGCGTCCTCGAAGCGATGCTGTATGTGCCTGTCGTCCGCTCCGAGCAACTCTCCGACGCCAATTTCCTGTCGGATTGGGCGAATCAGCTACAGAACCATATCGATAACGACGCCAACGAACCGCGTCGTTACCGGGTGGAGTTGCAACTGAACGCGGGCGGCCAGCCGGTGCGATTTGATGTCTTCCGCACTCAGCACGGCCTCACGACCGAGAAGCACATTCAGCGTGAGTTCTTCGAGTCGGCCGAGTACAAGCGGATCGCCGATCTGAATGTCGCGATGCAAGGGCTATTACCGAGCGGCGCACTCGTGGCCAAGGGCAACGATAAGCGCGAGGTCAGTGCCTTTAAGGACGCGATCAGCTGGCTCATGGATCAAGCACGCCGCGGTCAGACCATCCAACGCTACAAGGGTCTCGGCGAGATGAATCCAGACCAGCTGTGGGATACCACCATCAATCCGGAAACGCGGCGCTTGATTCAGGTGCGTATTGAGGATGCCGTGGCCGCCGACGACTTGTTCACGACTCTCATGGGCGACCAGGTCGAGCCGCGTCGCGAGTTCATTGAAAAGAACGCGTTGGCCGTCGCCAACTTGGACGTTTAAGACCGCGGAGTGGTCGCGGGGTGGCTCATCAGCCGCCCAATTCCGCGACCTTCGCATCGATCCAAGCCCGTGCTTCTTCGGAGACCTCACGGGGCTCCCGACCGGCGGTCTCGATGGGCGGACCGATGACGACGCGCACGGTGCCTGGCAACTTCAGCAGGCCACGCTTCGCCCAATAGCGGCCTGCGTTATGCGCGACCGGGACGATCTTCGCGCCCGATTGGGTTGCTAACAAGGCGCCGGACAAGCCATACCGCCGGCGCTCACCCACCGCGACACGGGTACCCTCTGGGAAAATAAGCACCCAGATCCCCTCCGCCAATCGTGCTCGCCCTTGGGCGACCACTTGATTCACCGCCGCTGCATGGGCGCTGCGATCAATGGCGATCGGCTTCAGCAGCATCGTGGCCCACCCCACGAACGGTATCCAAAGTATTTCGCGTTTGAGGACCCACGCCTGAGGCGGGAAAATAATGGCCTGGGCCATGGTTTCCCACGCGGAGGAATGGCGCCAATACGAAATATGGCTGCCAGTCGTTGGGATGTTCTCAACGCCTTCGACGGTGTAGTCGAGACCGCACAGCACCCGAACGGCCCACAACTGCGTGTAGGCCCATGCGCGCGCAAACGGAAAGCGTTGCCGATACGGGAGGATACCCACACACACGATCACGAAGCCGTAGAGCAGTGACGTTGCAAAGAAAAAGGTCGTAAAGATGAGCGACCGCAACCACTGCATACACACTGCCCTTTGAAGAAATGGGTTCGAGACGGGCCTCGCGTCTGTGCGAAGCCCGATCCACCTAGCCCGGGAGTCGAGACAGATCCGCTATGGCTAAAAATGCTTGCTGCACTGCAGCAAGCAGAGCTAACCGATTGCGCCGAACCGCAGGGTCCTCCGCGTTCACCATTACCCCGTCGAAGAACGCGTCGACGGCGGGTCGGAGCGTCGCCAGTTGGTGCAGCGCTGTTCGATAGTCGCGAGCGGCAATCGCGGCATTTGCACTCGGTGAAACCCCCGCGAGCGTCTCCGCGAGCGTCCGTTCAGCCTCGGTTTCGAACAGCGCGGGCTCCAGTGCGAGATCGTCCGGTACACCGGACTTACGCAGGATATTGGCAATGCGCTTGTTGGCGCCCGTGAGGGCAGTCGCGCCGTCCAACGTGAGGAACTCGGCCAACGCATGCAGCCGAGCGTCGAAATCGGTCGGCGAGCTGGGATGCCGCTCGAGCACCGCGTCGAACATTTCGCTGGTAATACCCGAGCCACTTTCCAGATAGACCGAACGCAGGCGCTCGAAAGCGTAATCGCACACATCCCGCACCACGGCGGTCGACTCCGGCAGCGGTGTTGCCTTTTGCCCGTCCGTCTTCGGCTTCGCGTGCGCAGTCAAATCCGCCAACGTGGCGTCGAACGCGGCCTGAACCAACAGGGGCAAATCGACGTCCCACTTTCCCTCGAGGACAATTCGCAGCACACCGAGCGTCGCGCGACGAACTGCGAACGGATCCTTCGCACCGGTTGGCTTCTGGCCGATCGCAAACGCACCGACGATCGTATCGAGCTTGTCGGCCAACGCGATGACAGTCCCTATCGTGGTGGCTGGCAGCGCGTCACCCGCGAAACGGGGAAGGTACTGCTCGCCGATCGCGGTTGCGACCGCATCCGGCTCACCGTCCTCTCTCGCGTAATACGCGCCCATGGTGCCCTGCAGCTCGGGAAATTCGCCGACCAATCCGGTCAACAAATCGCACTTCGCGAGGTCGGCGGCCCGACCTGCGAGCGCCGCGTCCGCGCCGAACGGGCCCGCTAACCGTTCGGCGAGCGACCGGATGCGTTTGCTTTTCGCGTAATAAGAACCCAGCTGTGCCTGAAAGGTCACGGCTTTGAGTTGCTCCATCCGATCCGCCAACGGCAGCTTTCGATCTTGATCCCAAAAGAACGCTGCGTCGGCGAGGCGAGGGCGCACGACGCGCTCGTTGCCTCGACGTACTTCCTCGGGCGCACGGCTGACAATATTGGCGACCGTAATGAACAGAGAGGTCAGGTGACCGGCGGCATCTTCCACCGGGAAGTAGCGCTGATGATCTTGCAGGGTGGCAATCAGCACCTCGCGCGGCAGCGCCAAGAATCGCTCTTCGAAACGACCGGCAATCGGCTCTGGCCATTCCACCAGCGCGGTGACTTCGTCCAACAACGCGTCGCCAATGATGGCGTGACCACCGTGGCTCGCCGCAAGAGATGTCACCCGCTCGCGGATGATGTCCCGGCGCTGTTCGAAATCGACGACCACGCGGCCGACCGATTCAAGCTGCGATGCGTAACTGCCCGGCGTGTGAATTTGGATCTCTTCCGGCGCCATGAATCGATGGCCCCGGGTCGCTTGCCCGGTGCGAATGCCTAAAATCTCCGCCGGTACCACTTCGGTGCCGAAGAGCAAGACCAACCAGTGCACTGGGCGAACGAACTCGGCCGTGCCGCTGCCCCAACGCATACGCTTCGCGATCGGCAATTTATCGAGCGAACTGCGCACTATGTCGGCCAACAAGGTGGTCGTCGGCGCACCGGTCTTGATGCCCGTGTGGAACAAGAACTCGCCTTTGGCTTCTGCGACGCGTCCCAACGCCGCCACGGTGGTGCCGCAGCTGTCGGCGAACGCAGTCGCCGCACGCGTAGGGGTTCCGTCCGCCGCAAACGAAGCCGAGACCGGTGGACCTTTGCGCTTGATCTCCTGATCCGGCTGCTGGTCTCCCACCTCGCGTATCAGTACAGCCAGTCGGCGTGGGGCGGCATAGCGCGTCATTTCGCCATGCGAAATCCCGGCAGCGTCTAATCCACTGACGACTCCGAGAGCAAACGCATCGGCCAATGCCAACAACGATTTGGGGGGTAATTCTTCGGTGCCAATTTCGACGAGCAAGTCCCGCGTATTCATGCGTGGCGCTCCCCAGTCGTAACGGCATTGGGGGGATCAACGAGCGGAATAACCGACTTCAACATGGGGAAACCCAGCGACTCACGGGACTTGAAATAAGCCTCAGCAACACCGCGCGCCAGCGTGCGGACTCTGAGAATGTAACGCTGCCGCTCAGTCACGGAGATCGCGCGTCGAGCATCCAGCAAATTGAAGGTATGCGAGCACTTGAGCATTTTCTCGTACGACGGTAACGGCAGAGGCACCGCTAATAACCGTTGGCACTCACGCTCATGCGCGTCGAACTGCCGGAATAGCTCGTCTGTGTCCGCATACTCGAAGTTATACGTCGATTGCTCGACTTCATTTTGATGATAGACATCCCCGTAGGTCACCCGACCGAGCGGGCCATCGGCCCAAACGAGGTCGTAAACGCTTTCGACACCTTGCAGGTACATCGCAAGGCGCTCTAAGCCATAGGTGATCTCGCCCATGATCGGGTGACAGTCGATGCCGCCGGCCTGCTGGAAGTACGTGAACTGGGTAATTTCCATACCATTCAACCAAACTTCCCAACCGAGGCCCCACGCACCCAGCGTCGGCGACTCCCAGTTGTCCTCGACGAAACGAATATCGTGCGTCAGCGGATCAAAGCCTAAGGCGGCGAGCGATCCGAGGTAGAGGTCGATAAAGTTGGGTGGCGACGGTTTGATGGCGACCTGGAACTGGTAGTAGCGCTGCAACCGGAAGGGGTTATCCCCGTAGCGGCCGTCGGTCGGTCGACGTGACGGTTGCACGTAGGCGGCGCTCCAAGGCTCTGGGCCTACGGCACGCAAGAAGGTCGCCGTATGAAAAGTGCCGGCGCCCACTTCCATATCGTAGGGTTGAACGAGCACACAGCCTTGGTCCGCCCAGTATTTCTGCAGGGCAAAGATCAAGTCCTGAAACGTGCGAGGCTTCTCTGCGGTCCGTGAACGAGGCATGGTCGCGTCTCTAAGTGCCGGGGGGCAGCGTAAAAACCGAGATTATAGCGGAGCAAACGGACCCGACCTTCGGGTATCGTCGGCATCCGAGCGCACCGTGAACTAGTGGGGGGGGGGTTATGACGGATGAATCGATCCTGGATGCTGATCTTATGCAGCGTTGGGAGTTGACCGTCGACCGATTGATTACCCATGCGGAACGCTGGCACGGCAGCCGGGAGATCAGCTGCCGCATGCCGGACGGGCGCATCGGGCGCACGACGTGGGCCGAGACAGCCCGCCGCGCGCGACAGGTCACGGCGGCCCTCATGGCAAACGGCGTGCAGCCGGGCGCTCGAATCGGCACCCTGGCCATGAACAACACCCGTCACGTCGAAACATGGTACGGGGTCATGGGTTACGGCGCGGTGTGCCATACCCTGAATCCGCGCCTGTTCGACGAGCAGCTCATTTACATGATCAACCATGCCGAGGACCGCTGGCTGTTCGCGGACCCGGCGTTTCGGCCGCTCGTTGAGCGCTTGCTGCCGCACTGCCCCGGCGTCGAGCGGGTGGTCTATCTCGGCGAACCCGGTGAGGCCGGCGATCTTTCGAGCATCGCGACAGACTACGAGACGCTCATTCAGGATGCCGACCCCGCGTCGGCGCGTTGGGGCGACTTCCCCGAACGAACGCCCGCCGCGCTCTGTTACACCTCCGGAACGACCGGCAATCCGAAGGGCGTGCAGTACTCCCACCGCTCTCAGATCCTTCATACCCTGGTCAGTGGACAGCGCGATTTCCTCGGATTGTCGGCCCGAGATACGCTGCTCTCCGTCGTACCGATGTTTCACGTGAACGCGTGGGGCCTGCCATTCATCGCGGCGGCCGCTGGCGCCAAATTGGTACTTCCCGGCGCACGACTCGACGGCGCCTCGGTCTATGAACTCCTCGAGACCGAGGGCGTGACGTTCACGGCCGCCGTTCCGACGGTCTGGCAACTGCTATTGGACTACCTGACGGCGAACCGGCTGAAATTAACCACACTCAAACGCGTCGCCATCGGCGGCAGCGCCTGCACAGAAGCGTTAATCCGAGGTTTCCGCGACGGCCACGGCGTTGAGGTGTTGCATGCCTGGGGCATGACGGAAATGTCGCCGATCGGCACGATCTCAGGTCCGTTGCCGGCGTCCTTGGGTGATCCGGACGATGCCACCCGAATGGCCTATAACCTCAAGCAGGGCCGAGTCCCCTTTGGGGTCGACATGAAAATCACCTCCGAGGACGGCGTTCGCCTCCCTCACGACGGTGTAGCGCCCGGCCATATTAAGGTGTCCGGACCGGCCATTCTGAATCGGTACTTTCGTGAAGAGTCGTCCGCGCTGGACGCGGAGGGCTATTTTGACACCGGTGACATCGGCACGATCGACCCCCACGGCTACCTACAGATCACGGATCGATCGAAGGATCTGATCAAATCCGGCGGTGAATGGATCAGTTCGGTGGAGATCGAGAACATCGCGTCAGGGCATCCTAAGGCGCTGATGGCGGCGGTCATTGCGATACCACACCCGAAATGGCGCGAGAGACCGCTGTTGGTCATCAAACTGCGGCCGGGCCAAACGGCCACGGCGGACGAGTTCTTGGACTTTCTGAAAGGAAAAATTGCCCATTGGTGGATGCCGGATGCCGTTGAATTCGTCGACGAGATGCCGCTCGGCGCGACGGGTAAACTCGACAAGAAAGTCTTAAGGGCTCGCTACACGACCGGGGCGGTTTGATCGCACCGATTTGGTGCGAATGTGCGACGATGTGCACCGGTATTGTGCAAGGACGGCGCGCCCGTCCGACAGCGCTGAGTTTAAGCGCCTGATTTCGCTCTATTTCAGTGCGTGGCACGTTTCCTGCACTGAGTAGTTCACTGTGTGTTTGTGACATTGCTGTTTAATTTGGAGGTTTGCGATGACGACTGCTGCCGATGTGGTGAAGTTGATCAAGGACAAAGAGATCCGTTACGCGGATCTGCGCTTTACCGACACGAAGGGTAAGGAGCAGCACGTCACTGTCCCGGCCCGCTACGTGACCGACGACTTCTTTGTCGACGGCAAGATGTTCGACGGATCGTCGATCGCTGGCTGGAAGGGCATCAACGAATCCGACATGATCCTCATGCCGGACGCCTCGACGGCGGTCGTTGACCCGTTCTTCGAAGAAGCAACGATCAACATTCGTTGCGACGTTATTGAGCCGGCGACCATGCAGGGCTACGAGCGCGATCCGCGTTCGCTCGCGAAGCGCGCAGAGGCCTACCTAAAGAGCACCGGTATCGCTGATACGGCGCTGTTCGGCCCCGAAAACGAATTCTTTATTTTCGACGACGTGAAGTGGACGACCGAAATGCACACGGCGTCGCACGCAATCAATTCGGTGCAGGGTTCTTGGAACAGTGGCACCGACTATGTGGATGGCAACCGCGGCCACCGTCCGGGCGTGAAGGGCGGCTACTTCCCGGTTCCGCCGGTCGACGCATTCCACGACATCCGCGGCGCGATGTGCGGCGCATTGGCCGACATGGGCCTCGTCGTTGAAGTGCATCACCACGAAGTGGCAACGGGTGGCCAGTCCGAGATCGGCGTCGGCGCGAATACGCTGGTGAAGAAGGCGGACGAAGTCCAGATCCTCAAGTACGCGATCCTCAACGTCGCCCACAACTACGGTAAGACCGCCACGTTCATGCCGAAGCCGCTTGTCGGCGACAACGGCAGTGGCATGCACGTGCACCAGTCGCTCATGAAGGACGGCAAGAACATTTTCTCGGGCGACGGCTACGCCGGCCTCTCGGAAACGTGCCTGTACTACATCGGCGGCATCATCAAGCACGCGCGCGCGCTGAACGCGTTCACGAACGCGTCGACCAACAGCTACAAGCGTTTGGTGCCGGGTTTCGAAGCGCCCGTGATGTTGGCTTACTCGGCCCGCAATCGCTCCGCATCGATCCGCATCCCGTTCGTGTCGAGCCCGAAGGCCCGTCGCATTGAAGTCCGTTTCCCGGACTCCACCGCGAACCCGTACTTCGCGTTTGCCGCGATGATGATGGCCGGTCTCGACGGCATTCAGAACAAGATCCACCCGGGCGATCCGGCAGACAAGGATCTGTACGACCTGGAGCCGGAAGAGGCCAAGCACATTCCGACCGTGTGCCACTCGTTGGACATGGCGCTGGAAGCGCTCGACAAGGATCGCGAGTTCTTGACGCGCGGCGGCGTGTTCACGGATGACGTCATTGATGCGTACATCGCATTGAAGATGCAGGAAGTCACGCGCCTGCGGATGACGACCCATCCGGTCGAGTTCGATATGTACTACAGCCTCTGATGGCCGAGGCGGGGTCCGGTCACACGGACCCCGTCGCCTCCCCCGGCCCGGGGGAGGCGGCTGCCACGGGGACCTTTGTCACCAGAAAAGCCGAGGGCTATGCTGATGACATGCACTCCAGAACGTCCGCCCCGTCACGCCATACGCGATCGCTCCTCGTCGCGATTCTGGTCGGATTGTCAGCCCAGGCAGCAACCTTATACCGTTGGGTCGACACCGATGGCGTCGTTCACTGGTCTGACCGACCCATCCCCGGCAGTACACCCGTCGAAATGCCGGTCGCACAGGGCTACCACTCCGCTACTCGCCCAGTGGTCGTCGTGCCGCCGAACAATGCCCAGAGCGTCGCTACGTATACAACGCTGGAAATCACGGCACCCAACGCGGATGCCGTCCTTTTTGAAACGGGTGGAATCGTTCAATGCAGCGTCCAATTGACTCCAGCGCTCGGCATTGGACATACGTTGTGGTTCGAGCTGGACGGGCAGCGTTACGACAGTCACGGAAGCCTTTCTCTGGATCTCCCCGCGCCGCGGGGCGAGCACGTTTTGCGCGCCTGGGTGACAGACGCCAGCAATCACACATTGATTGCGTCGGCACCGCTGACCTTTCACGTACGGCAGGCGTCAATCGCAAGCCCACCGGTGGGTTCCACGGTGAAGAGACCGCGCTGACCGCGTCAGTCGCGGAGGGCGGCCACTAATGGCCGCCATACCCGGCGTCGGAGCGCCCCAATTAGACAGTCTCTCGACGGCGCTTGTCGTGATCGATGGCAACGACATCGTGGGCTACCTCAACGCTGCGGCGCAGACGCTGTTGGCGGCCGGACAGAACAAAGTGGTGGGACAACCGCTGCTTGCCTTTGTGCGTGATCCTGCGCCACTGACGGCATTACTGCGTCGCGCTCGCACATCCGTGGAGCCTATTACCCATCGAATGTTGACGTTACAGCCGGTGATGCGCGACGACAGTCATCTGGTGGTGGATTGCATCGCGACGCTGACCGATGGCGATACTGTGCTTTTGGAGATCACCGATACCACCCGCCAGCAGCGCATCAATCGAGAAACTGCGCTGCTCGCACAACTCGATGGCAACCGTCTAATGGTCCGCCAACTCGCGCATGAAATTAAAAATCCGTTGGGTGGATTACGCGGTGCCGCGCAACTCCTCGAACGGGAATTGCCGACGGATACGGTACGCGACTACACGCGACTGATTATTCGGGAGGCGGACCGTTTACGGGCATTGGTGGATAACCTTCTGGGTCCCGGTTCGCTGCCCAGCAAAGCGGCCATCAATCCCCATGAACTGCTCGAGCATGTTTACCGTTTGCTGGCGCACGATGCCGCAGCGGGCGTCGAACTGATTCGCGACTACGATCCGAGTCTGCCCGCCGTATTCGTCGATCGCGGGCAGATGATCCAGACGCTCCTGAATCTCGGCCGCAATGCCGTTCAGGCGGTTGGCGCGCACGGGCGAGTCACGATCCGTTCCCGAGCGATTGTGGGAGCGACCATCGGCGCTCGCCGGCATCGGATCGTTGCACGCATCGATTTTGAAGACGACGGACCCGGCGTCCCGATCGATATTGCCGACAAGATTTTTTACCCGCTTGTGACGAGCCGTCCGGAAGGAACCGGACTGGGCCTCGCTGTCGCACAAGATCTTGCGACGCGTCACGGAGGGCTCATTGAATTCGAAAGTAGACCGGGGCGTACGGTATTCACCTTATTGCTGCCGTTAGAGGGAGAGTCTCATGGCTGACGGATTAAACGTGTGGATCGTCGATGACGACTCTTCGATACGCTGGGTGTTGGATCGCGCCTTGAAAGCCGCAGGAATGTCCCCGCGAGCCTTTGAGGAAGCACAGTCCGCCATCGATGCGCTGCGCCTCAGCTGCCCCGATGTGTTGGTCACCGACATTCGCATGCCGGGTAAGAGCGGACTCAAGCTACTGCAAGAAGTCCAGACGTCTCATCCGATGCTGCCGGTCATCGTGATGACGGCACACTCCGATCTCGATTCTGCGGTCGCGGTGTACCAAGGCGGTGCGTTTGAGTATCTCCCCAAACCATTCGATATTGATGATGCGGTGACGTTGGTGCGTCGCGCCGCCCAACAAGCAGAGCCGATCAAAGAGACGGAGCCACCGGCCGCCACCATTCCAGAGTTGTTGGGTCATGCGCCCGCGATGCAGGAAGTGTTCCGCGCCATCGGGCGCTTGTCGCGATCGGCCATGACGGTCCTGATCAACGGCGAGTCCGGTACCGGCAAAGAATTGGTTGCACGGGCATTACATCGTCACAGCCCGCGTTCGGGCAAGCCGTTCATCGCGTTGAACACGTCGGCGTTTACACCCGACCTGCTCGAATCCGAGCTCTTCGGCCACGAACGAGGGGCCTTCACCGGTGCGGACAGTTTGCGACGCGGCCGATTTGAACAAGCGGACGGGGGTACCCTGTTTCTGGACGAGATCGGCGATATGTCCAAGGAATTGCAAACGCGGTTGCTCCGTGTCCTTGCGGAGGGCGAGTTCTACCGCGTGGGCGGCAATACGCCGATACGCGTCGACGTGCGCGTGATCGCCGCGACGCACCAAGATCTCGAGGCGCGTGTCAGTGCGGGCCTGTTCCGTGAAGACCTTTTGCATCGCCTAAACGTCATCCGAATTCTTCTGCCACCGCTGCGGTCTCGGCGCGAAGACATTCCGGAACTGCTGCGACACTACCTGGCACTCGCCGCCAAAGAACTCGGTGTTGAAACGAAAGTGCTGACGGCGGACGCTGAAGCGCGTCTCGTCAGCGCGGATTGGAGCGGGAACGTCCGACAACTCGTCAACGTATGCCGTCGCCTGACCGTGGCGGCGCCGGGCCGGGAAATTCGAGGGGAGGATGTGCCCGTGGAAGTCGGCGGCGTCGGTGGCGACGTACCGGGTGATTGGGCGCGTGCGTTGGAACAATGGGCGCGAGGCCACATCGCCGTCGGGCAATCGCCGTTATTGGACACTGCACTGCCGGAATTTGAACGCACGCTGATCCGTGTCGCGTTGTCCCGGTGTGAGGGGCGACGCCAAGATGCCGCCAAAGTGCTGGGTTGGGGGCGTAATACGCTGACGCGCAAGATGCGGGAGCTCGGGATGGACGCCCCGCATCTGTCCGACGATGCGGCGTGATGGCGCGGCCGACTGGCGATCCTTGCCTTGAGCGCTTAGGCTGCCGATAGCTTCATGCACGGAAGAGGCCCATGCAAAATCTGATGCGCATTCTCGGCCTAGGGCCGGCCGGTACGTTTCTGGGCAACTCGCTGATCGATTGGATATCGGCGTTGCTCTTCGGATTGGCGACGTTCACGGTCTTACTTCTCATCCGTCGCCAGATCGAACGACGCACGCGACGCTTTACCGGTAGTGAACTGCCCGCCGGCGTACGTTTCGCCCTTCGATTGGCGCGAAGCACCCGTCTGACCCCGTTATTTGCCGCTTCTTTGGCGGTCGGTTCCAAGTACTTGGATCTACCCGCTCGCGCGGAGCACGGCATCAGTGCCTCCATCGTGATCTTGGTCGCCATTCAGATCGGGATTTGGGCGTCCGTGGCCGTGCGACTCTATCTTGAGGAGTCCGCCAGTCGTTACGCCGATCGCAGCACCCAGACGCTCGTCACGATATTCCGATTTGTTGCGAATTTATTGATTTGGGCCATCGTACTGCTGCTGGTGTTGGACAACCTAGGCGTACAGGTCAAAGCGCTGCTGACCGGCCTCGGTATCGGTGGCATCGCCGTCGCATTGGCTGTGCAAAATGTGTTGGGCGATTTGCTGGCGTCGGTGTCGATTGCCCTCGATAAGCCCTTCGAGGTGGGCGATTCGTTGACGCTGGACAGTGGTTACACCGGCACGGTCGAAGCGATCGGTGTGAAGAGCACGCGCTTACGCAGCGTATCCGGCGAACAGATCGTCGTTTCGAACGCCGAGATGGGCAAAATACGGATCCGTAATTACGGCCGTATCGATCAACGTCGCGCCGTCATCCGTTTTAGCCTGAACTACAGCACGTCACCCGAACGCCTCAGCCGCGCGCCGGCGTTGGTACGAGAGGCGGTGGCGGCCTGTGCCGACGCAACGTTCGAGCGGGCGAACGTTGTCGCCGCCGGCGTCAACGGATTTGAACTCGAGTTCGCCTTCGTGGTGCCGGGCTCAGACTACGGCACGTTCTTAGGAGCCCAAGAGCAAGTCTTGCTGGCCATCGCGTCGGCGTTCGCGCAGGACGGAATCCACTTCGCGTCGGTGGTTCCCCGTGAGTGACGCGTGAGGTCTGCGCAGCGACTTAGCGGCGCGTGGTGTCCAGCGTACCGGTCAGTTCTGAAACGCTGCTGAAGCCATGCGCGGCGAGATAGCTCGCGATCTCCGCATTGATCTTCCGACACAGATGCGGATCATAGAATAGGCCTGTGCCTAACCCGACCACGCTCGCCCCAGCGATCAAAAACTCCAGTGCGTCCGTGCCATTCGCGATGCCTCCTTGGCCGATGATCGGGATGCGGTGATGCTTCGCGATGTCGTAGACCTGATGCACTTTCAGGAGCGCGATGGGTTTGATCGCGGGGCCGGACAATCCGCCCTGAATATTGCCGATGACCGGGCGACGACTGTGTACGTCAATGGCCATGCCCATGACGGTATTAATGACCGAGAGCGCGTCGGTGCCGGCTTCAATACAGACGCGAGCGCTCTCTTTGATGTCCGTTTGATTCGGTGACAGTTTGGTGATGAGGGGCTTGCGCGTCGCGGCCCGGCACGCGGCGACAACGCGTGCACTCATCTCCGGACTGTTCCCGAACTGAACACCCCCTTCTTTGACATTGGGGCAGGAGATATTGATCTCCATCGCGTCGATGGGCGAATCGTCGAAGCGGCTGACCACCTCGACATACTCCTCAAGGGTGCTGCCCGACACGTTGGCAATGAATCGGGTCTCGGAAAAATCGAGCGTCGGCAGAATGTGATCCACCACATAGTCGACACCGGGATTCTGCAGCCCGATCGCATTCAGCATGCCACTCGGGGTCTCATAGACTCGGTGGGCTGGGTTGCCGGGTCGGGCTTTACCGGTCGTCCCTTTGAGGACAACGGCACCGCAGTCCGTGTTGGAAAAACCCTCGACGCGGGTGTACTCCTCGCCAAACCCCACGCACCCTGACAGGAGCACGAGCGGGGAGGCGAACGACAGTCCGCAGAAAGTCGTGGCGAGGGACGCGGCGGGGGCTTCACGGACCGTGCTCATGCGAGGATTATAACCGCGCTTCCCACTGAGCCGGACTATGTTCCACATCATCTTGCACGAACCCGAAATTCCACCGAATACCGGCAACGTCATCCGTTTGACGGCGAATACCGGTTGTCAGCTGCATTTGGTGCACCCGCTCGGATTTTCCTTGGACTCGGCGCACGTTCGACGTGCCGGCCTCGATTACCATCAAATGGCGAGGGTCCACGAGCATTCCAGTCTGGACGCGTGCCTTGCGAGCCTCCGGCCCGAGCGGCTCTGGGTTGTCGAGACCGGTGGGGCGACCTGCTACAGCGACGTCGCGTTTCGCCCAGGCGATGCGTTTCTCTTCGGCCGTGAGACGAAAGGGTTGCCCGCCGAACGACTGGCTCAGTTCGCACCCGAGACGATCCTGAACATCCCGATGCGCCCCGGCAATCGCAGTATTAACCTGTCGAACTCCGTGGCCTTGGTGATCTTCGAAGCCTGGCGTCAGAACGGCTTCGCGATGGAGGAATGCCGTGTTGCACCCTGACGGTTCCCTGCTTCCGGCTTGGCGACGGCGCGTGATGCCGCTGATGATGGGCAGTTTACGGCTCGCCATAGTGTGGGCCATTTTTCGGGGCCCGTCGGCCTTCCTGTGGGCGCCGCCGGCTTTTTTACACCTGTCGGCGGTGCCGCGAGCTCTCTTTGCCGTCGCGCTGGTCACGGGGACTCCGTTGTTTTTGTGGCCTCGATACTGCGTTAGCGGCGGTCTTTTGTTGGCGGCAGCTGTCGGCGTTTACGAGTGGCTTTGGCGGGGTGCCGGGTTGCCGCCCGGCGGAATGCCGTGGCTTGCCGTCGGGTTGATCGGCGTGTTGGTCGCCGGGCAAAAGATCGCCGAATGGGCGCAACGACGCCTGTACCCACGCCACACCGACTGACGGTCAGTGCTCCGGGCGCAACTCCCGCTCCATCAGCGCGCGAGCCGCTTCCGGGGCCGAGAGGCCTTCGTGCAGCACCTGATGGACGGCACCGGCGATCGGCATGTCTACGCCGGCGCTGGCGGCGACGGCATGGACCGTCCGCGCGGCGTCGTAGCCCTCCACCACTTGACCGATCTCCGCCAGCGCCTCGGCAGCGCTCAGTCCGCGCGCGATCGCGAGGCCAAAACGGCGATTTCGTGACTGGTCATCCGTGCACGTGAGCACGAGATCGCCCAAGGCGGCGAGTCCCATGAACGTCGTCGGCCGTGCCCCGAGCGCCAGACCGAGCCGCGTCATCTCGGCCAGTCCCCGCGTAATCAGTGCGGTTCGTGTATTGGCCCCGAACCCCATGCCGTCCGCGATCCCGGTGGCAATGGCGATGACGTTCTTGACCGCACCACCGACCTCCACCCCGACGATATCGTCGGAGGTATAGCCGCGAAAATTGAGCCCCGATATCGAGCGCACTAAGGCGTCTGCGAACGTCGGATCCGGGGAGGCGACCGTCAGGGCCGTCGGCAAGCCGAGACCGACTTCTCGCGCGAAGGTCGGGCCGGACAGCACGGCCACGGGGACGCCAGCACCCAAGATGGATCGGGCGACCTGATGGGGCAACTGCAGCGACGAGGGTTCGAAGCCTTTCGTCGCCCACGCGACGCGCTGACCCGGACGTAGCCACGGCGCCAGTGCGACCAACGTGTCGCGAAACGCGTGGCTCGGGACCGCAACCACCACATCCAGCGCAGATTCGACCGCGTGCGCGAGCTCGGTATCAACGACCAAGCAGTCCGGGAAGCGTGCCCCGGGCAAATACCGCTCGTTGCAGTGCGCGGACTGCAACGCTGCTAAGTGCGTCGGGTTTCGGCCCCATAGGCGAGTCGGGCGTCCCGCGCGCGCGAACTGAATCGCGAGCGCGGTGCCCCAAGAACCGGCGCCCAATACGGCGATCGGCGGCAATGATGCCGCCTCGCCGGAGGGTTCCCGATTCAGTTAACCGTGCCCGTCTGCGCTTGGCGCGCAGCGGCTTCCAACGACTGCTGGAACAACTGATCAAAGTTGACCGGCGGGAGCAGGAACGGCGGGAATCCGCCCTTTGAAACGAGGTCCGAAATCGCGGCACGAACATACGGGAACAGCGTGTTCGGGCAGAACGAGCCGAGGATGCGGCGCAGATCTTCCATCTCAAAGCCGCGAATCACGAAGATCCCAGCCTGCTTCACCTCGGCGAGGTAAGCAATCTTATCGGCCACCTTCGCTTCGAGGGTGATCGAGAGGACGACTTCATGAACATTCTCCGCGACCAGATTGGTCGACGTGTTCATGTTCATACCGAACTGCGGGTTCCATTCGGCAACCTGCAGGTTCGGGCCGTTGGGCGCTTCGAAGGACGCGTCCTTGATGTAGATGTTCTGCAGGACCAGATCGTTTTGCGGCGCTTCCGGAGCGGCCGGTGCGACTTCGGTCGAGATTTCGTCAGACATGGGAAATCCTATTTTTCGCTGGTAAGGGTTTGGAACAATGAGAAACGGTTTGCGCCGCGTTTAGCGGGCGGTACCGGCCAGAAGCGGATCCAGTCCGCCTGCGGCATCGAGTGCGTGTAGATCGTCGCAACCGCCGATATGACGATCGTCGATAAAAATTTGGGGCACGGTGCGCCGACCCGAGCGCTCCATCATCACAGCACGCTGGGCGGGGTCTGCCTCGATATCGATCTCGTGAAAGGCAGCGCCTTTCTGCGACAACAGGGCTTTGGCTTTGGCGCAATAGGGGCACCAAGCCGTCGTGTAAACCGTAATGGATGCGCTCATGGGTGCTTCAGCCTTTCTGAACGGGCAGATTTTCCTGACGCCAGGCCGCAAGGCCGCCGCGCAGGTTAAACGCCTGTTTGAAACCAAGCCGCCCGAGGTGACGCGCGGCCGAACCGGCGGTCATTCCGGAATCGCAGTACGCGATGACCGGTTTGTCCTTGAATCGCTCAATGGCTTTGGCGCCCTCCACAATGGCGGCACCCGGGAAATGGCGGGCGTGCGCGATATGCCCGGCGTCGTAGGATTCCTTGGAGCGGATATCGAGCAGTAGCCCCCCGCTATTCATGAGTCGTACGGCTTCCATGGGAGAGATGGAGGCGAAACTCGCCGTGCGAGCGCGGGTTTCCAGCACGAGTACCACGATCGCAGCGGCGATGGTGAGTGGCACGAGAACCCAATGGTGGCTCGCGTACAGGAAGAATTGCTGCATTTTCAGAATCTTACGTTAAAGTTGGTCAAATCAACGCCAAAGTATACCAGTCGAGTGCGGGCCCGGTCTCCGCTACATTATCCCAGTGCGTCTTACCGTTATCACCGTTGCTTGCCTTTACGCCCTTGGCGTCTCGGCCACCCCGACCAAGTCGGCCAGTGAGACCGAAGCCCAACTCGGTCGCGTCGAATCGCGTATCCGCGCTGTGACGGAGGCGGTTCAATCGGACGTGGCCGCCCGTGACGCGGTGGCGGCGGAATTACGCCGGGCTGACCAAGCGGTGGCCGCCGCTCGTGCACGGTTCAATGCGGCGCACACCCAGCATGCGGACAGTGCCGCGCATCTGGCCGTCCTGCGTACGGATTCGGTACGGGCCCAAACCCGCATCGACCAAGCCCGTCAGATGTTGGCCGCCCAGCTGCGGGCTGCTTATTTGGGTGGACGCGAGGATTCCTTGAGGACGCTGGTGGATCCGGGTGATCCTGCCTTCGGCCAACGGATGCTCGCCTACAGCAGTGACTTCAGCCGCGCCCGCACGGCGGATATCGCGGAACTCGAGGCGCGAACGCGCGAGTTATCGACTGCCCAGACGGCGCTGGCCGCGGAGACCGACAAGTTGGCCGGCTTGGAGGCGGAGCGCCAACGAGACGCGGACGCGCTCGAAACCGCGCGACGCACGCGAGCGCGAGCCCTCGGCCAGTTGCAGGCACGCATCGACAGTCGTTCGGTGGAGCTGAAAGAGCTGAAAACCAACGCAGCCGCGCTGGAAGAGTTGCTCAAGCGACTGCGCGCCGCACTCGCCGAGCCCGGCGGCGAAGACTATGCGGCGGTGCAAGGCCATCATCCCTTCGCGGAACTGCGCGGCAAATTGCCATGGCCGGTGCACGGGGCGCTCTTCGCACGCTTCGGCGAAAACCGCGCAGGGGGGCTCACGTGGAACGGCCTCCTTTTCGACACCCATCGGGGTGCCGAGGTCCGAGCGCCGGCGCCGGGCCGCGTGGCGTACGCCGACTGGCTGCCGGGCCTCGGTTTATTGGTGATCCTCGACCACGGCGGCGGATGGATGACTTTGTACGGCTACAACGGTCGACTGCTGCGCACGGTCGGTGATCGGGTCCGCGCCGGGGACGTATTGGCGGAAAGTCTTACCGCGAGCGACGCCGGCAAACCGCAGCTGTACTTTGAGATCCGGGAAGCGGGGCGGGCCATAGACCCGCGCAGCTTCCTGAAAGGCAAACCCTGAGCGGGGCTTTAACCGCCGTGCTGATGCGCGAGTTCCAACACACCGCCGAGAATGGTTCCGCCGATTAAAACGACGATCGGCAGGATCGACAGCGCAAAACCGACGGTACGGGACTTCGGGTCTTTGATGTAGGCGGAGGCGTACAGGAACCGACCCACGAAAAAGACCGCCCCGAGCGCCGCGGCGTACAGCGGCGAAAAGTAGTACGCAAAGCCGTACATGCCCGGCAAGAACGCCACGAGCAACTCCAACGTATTCATTTGCACCCGGAAGTGACGGTCGAACAGGTCGTGTCCGCTCGTCGCCGGTGCGGCCACGCCATACAGGCCGCGCGCACGGCCCACCATCACGCCGAAATAGATGAATTGGGCTAATACGAGTCCGATGATGATTTGGAAGTACGGCATGGAGATCTCCGAGTGCTGTTGAGTTCGCGACGGGCGTCTGTTCGCCACGCATTCGTCCGTGCAGAATACCGCGCCGCCGCTGGGATACGGGTCTGATTTATGCGTCGTCGCTCTACGATCTTATCGGGTCTCGCAACTGCCGTACTGGCCGCCGCAGCCGGATCGGCCTCGGCGGCGGTGACGGCGTTGGTCGGTGGTACGTTGGTGGACGGCACGGGTACGCCACCGATCAACAACAGCGTTGTGCTCATCGACGGTGCACGCATCGTCGCAGCGGGCCGGCGCGACGCCATCGCCATCCCGTCGGATGCGGCCGTTGTGTCGACCGTCGGACTGACGGTGTTGCCTGGGCTCATCGATATTGCCGTCCATCTGGATCAGTTGGGTCACGGTAGCCGGGCTCGGTGGCATGAAGCCTATGAGCCGCTAACGGATAAGGTGGTCTTACCGGTCGCGGCGCGCGCTTTGCTGTCCGCCGGTGTGACCACGGCGCGGGATATCGGTACTCCCTTGGAGCGCACCAAGCCGCTGCGGCAACGGATCGACGCAGGTAAAACACCGGGCCCCAGCCTCTTACTGAGTGGCGCCCACCTCGGTCGGTCTGCGCATGGGCGTGAGCACGAGTGGGTGGCGCACACGGCCACGGAATTGCGCCAAGCGGTGCAAAAAATGGCCGCCCAAGGCGCCGATCTGCTCATCCTGGATGACGCGGCCGAGTACAGTCCGGGCGAACTGTCCACGTTGCACTATGCTGCCGAGGACGCCGGCTTGCGCTGGTTCGCCTGGGTGCAGACGGATGCGGACATCGCACCCAGCGTGCAGGCCGGAGCCTATGGGCTCATCGGGCTGGGGACCGACTTTCACGAGGCACTCCCGGCGGACGCGGCGGTTGCGCTGGCGAGTCGGGCGGCGGGCGGCCGTCCGGTGTACTGGGCGTTAGGCGCCTCGGTGTTGATCAACCATGAGTGGCTGCGCAGCAATGCGGCGCCCCTCGGTGAATCGCGCTGGAAAGCCGGATTGCCACCGATAGTGGCGGAGGAATTGCAACGCTCACTCGCGGATATCAGCGCGCATCCGATCGATCTGGAGACCCCGACCCTGCGCTCTCAAGCGCAGGGGGCGCGCATTCGGGCCGCGCGAGCGGCGGGTGCCCGTTTTATCGTGGGATCCTTGGCCGGTGAACCGGGTCATATCCCTTCGCGTGCGACGTGGCAGGAAGCGGAGGCGTTGGTGACGGAGGCCGGTTATAGCCCGACGGAGGCGCTCCGAGCGGCGACGCTCGACGCCGCCTTCGTGCTCGGTCGCGATGCGGACATTGGCAGTATCGTGCCGGGCAAGATCGCAGATATCGTGGCGGTGCGAGGCGATGTGTTGCGCAACATTGACCACCTCGCCGACGTGCGCCTCGTCTACCATCGCGGAGTACGCTACGCGCCAACGTCGGCCGACGATGAGGAAGCACCATGAACGGATTGCTGATGCGAGGGGCCTTTGCCGCCATCGGATTGTGGGTCGCGACCTTCTTCGTCAGCGGCCTACACTTCACCGACGCGTCCACGCTGCTGATCGCTGGACTGACCCTCGGACTGATGAATGCGTTCGTACGCCCGATACTCATCGTGCTGACGTTACCGCTGACCGTACTGTCGCTCGGTTTTTTCTTACTCGTCATCAATGGATTGATGGTCGGTTTGGTCGCGTGGCTGATGCCCGGAATGCAGGTGGCGGGCTTCGGCTCGGCGTTTGGGACCGCGCTGATCGTCAGCGTGGTTTCATGGATCGGCGGATCGCTCGCGCGCCGTTGACGTCATCTGCGGCAGGCGCCCGGGTAGCGTGACGGCGACGACCGCGGCCAAAATCACCGCCATGCCCATGAGTTGCAGTTCCGAGAGGTGCTCGCCCAAGAGCAGCCATCCGGTCACTGCGGCGATCGCCGGATTGACATACCCATACGTAGCCAGACGTGCCGGTGTCGTCCGCCGCATCAGAAATACGTACGCCGAATAGGCCAGGCACGAGTTCAATAGCGCGAGGTAACCGATCGCCAGCACGCTACGGACGTTGAACGTGAGCCGCGGCCATTCGTCCGTCGCCAAGCCGACTGCACCGAGCATCATGCCGCCGCACAGCATGGCGAGCGAAAGCACCACGGGCATGGGCGTCGTCATGTGATTGCGACGATAGTAGATCGTGCCGATCGACCAATTGAGGCACGCGATCAGAACCACCCCTTGCCAGGGAAGCGTATCCAACGCGTAACCGTCGCGAGGCCAGAGCAGGAGCGCCACACCGACGAAGCCCACGGCCAAGCCGATCCCCACCCGTCGACTGATGGCGTCACCGCGGGAACCGAGCGCGCCGAGTATCGGAATCCACAGCGATCCGGAGGCGTTCAATAAGGCGGCTTGATTGGACGCGATGTGCTGGGCCGCCACGATGTTCAGCCCCGCGGAGCCGGCGACTTGCAGTACCGCCATAACGGCGACATGCCGCCATTCGTCGAGGCCTCGAGGCAACGCAAACCCACGCCATCGCGTGACCGCGAACAACACGGTACCCGCTAACAAAAACCGGCTCGCGCCCGCGAGAAACGGTGGCGTCGATAGCACCATCACTTTCGTGACGGCGAAACTGGTGCCCCAAATCAGATAGACCGCCGCAAACGACAACGAAACGAGTCTCGCCTCCGGGTGTCGCTGCGGCAGTGCGGATGGCGTGGTCATCCGATAAGGATGCCACGTTCGACCTGTGCCGGGCGTGCCCGGCACAGGTCACGATGCGCTACGCCGACCGTTGTAGGGCCGCGCGGTACAGCCAGCGACCGATGAGCGCCAAAATGGCCAAACCGAACCACTGTGCGTACGGAATGCTGAGTGGCACGGACAACACGTCCACGCGTCCGGTGGCCACGATAGGGATGGCGATGAGCACGCCGACGATGGCTTCACCGGCAATGAGGCCCGACGCGTAGAGCAATCCATCCCGACGATCGGACTCTTCCCCCGAGCCGCCGTGTGCACGGTGCCAACGTGCCGCCAACGCCGCGAGGACGCCGCCGAGGAAAATCGGCGTGGTTAACTCCAACGGTAGGTACACGCCGACGGCCACCGCCAACACCGGCGTCCGGAACGACGATCCACGGCGAGCCAGCCACTGATCGAGCAGAATGACGCAGACGCCCAAGGCCACGCCCAGCTCGATCATGGCCCACGGCAGCCCGCCTTGAAAAATACCCTTCGCGACCGCCGCCATGAGCGTCGCTTGCGGGGCACTGAGTGCTTTGACCCCCGCGTGTGCTGGCGTACCGATGCCGTAGGCTTCGAGCAGCAAATTGAGAACCGGCGCCATGATCGCGGCGCCGGCGACAGCACCCAGCGCCAACATCACCTGTTGGCGCCACGGCGATGCGCCGAGCAGACGCCCCGCCTTGAGGTCTTGCAAATTATCGCCCGCGACAGCGGCCGCACTGCACGTCACCGCACCGATGAGTATCGCGGCGACCGGACCGATGGCATTGCCCGACCCCATGAACGCCAGCAAGACGAGCGAAGCGAACAAGATGGTCGAGATGGTGATGCCCGACACCGGGTTATTCGACGAGCCGACGAGGCCGGCCATGTAGCCACTGACGGATGAAAACACGAAGCCAGCGACCACCATGATGACGGCCATGGCCGCCGCGATGCCGTAACTGTGCACGACCACGCTGTAGAGCGCGAACAGCGGCAGGACGAACAAGACGATGCCCGCCAGAATGAACGACATGGGTAGATCACGCTCGCGATCATCGACGCCGCGGCCGTCGGTTGCGACGGCGAGGCCGCTGCGCACGCCAGAGAGCAACGAATGCCGTAACGACCACAGTGCCCACAACCCGCCCACGAGCATGGCGCCCACACCGATGTAGCGGACTTTGCTCGTCCAGATGAGGCCCGCAGCGGTTTCGGCATCCACCCCTGCAATTTTTGCTGCGAGGACGACGTCTTGCGCCGCGTAAAGAGCGTGGTAGAGCGGAATGAAGAGCCACCACGCCAGCAGCCCGCCGGCAACCGTCACGGTGCCGACGTTGACGCCGACGATGTAGCCAACGCCCAAGAGTGCCGGGGATAAATTCAGGCCGACGTAGCCAATCAGCCGGCTGCTGCCGAGGTAGCCGGACAGTGAGAATGACTCTGGCACCAAGCGCAGGCCGGACATGAGCAGCTTGAACAGAGCGCCCGCAGCGGCGGCGAGCCCCAATGATCGAGCGCTGCCCGCGCCTTCGCTGCCGGCCTTGAGCAGTTCGGCGGTCGCAACGCCCTCTGGAAACTGCAAGTCTTCCGCGATGATCAGCGTGCGGCGCAACGGCACCGAGAATAGGACGCCGAGTAGACCGCCGAGCCCGATGATGGCAAACACCCATCCGTAATCGAATCGGGCCCAATGCCCCAAGATGACCAACGCCGGCATGGTGAACACGGTGCCGGCCGCGATCGACGAACCCGCAGAGGCTCCGGTCGCCACAATGTTATTTTCGAGGACGCTGCTCCGTCCCAGCATGCGCAAGACGACCATCGACACCACGGCGGCGGGAATCGCCGTCGCCACGGTGAGTCCTGCGAACAATCCGAGATAGGCGTTGGCCGCCGCCAGCACCACCGTCAGCGCCATCGATAACAGGACGGCACGCAGCGTCAACTGCGGAGCTTCGTTCATCGCATCCCCTCGTCGGTCAGGGGGGCGGCTGAGGCCTTACTGGACGTTGCCCATCCAGCGCCGCAACAGCGGACCGAAGAGCAACATCAGAAGTCCACAACCGACCCCGTACATGGTCATGTGTAGGAATTCGGTCGGCATGGTGTGCACGTCACTGCCGATGTGTCCACCGATCTGTCCCGCCGCCAGATTGCCAATCGCGGTGCCGAGAAACCACATGCCCATGAGCTGCGACACGTAGCGAGTCGGCGCCAGTTTGGTGAAATTCGACAGTCCCACCGGGCTGAGGCAGAGCTCGCCGGTGGTGTGCAACAAGTAGGTTAACAGCAGCCATTGCGGGCCGACCTTGCCGCCGCTGGCCAAAATGAGGTTGGCCGCGAAGAACAACACCGCAAAGCCTGCGCCCAACATGATGAGCCCGAGGCCAAACTTTACAGGGGCCGACGGGTCTAAGTTGCGACGCCCGAGGGCGAGCCAGAGCCAGGCGAAGAAGGGCGAAAGGACGATGATGCAGACCGAGTTGAATGACTGGTACCACGTCGCAGGATGTTCGCCACTGTCGAAGTAACTGCCGAGGAACGAGCGATCGGTGAGGTCACGTGCAAACAAATTGAAGGTCGTGCCGGCCTGCTCAAACCCCGCCCAGAACAGCGCGGAGCAGAGGAACAGCACGATCATGACGCCGACGCGACGTTTCTCGGCGCTGTCGAGGCCACCGAAGAGCAGGATGTAGCCAAAGTAAAAAACGGCGATGCCGTAGAGCAGTCGACCGAATGCATCGGCAACGACCGGCGCGCTGACGGTATAGAGACCGAAGCCCGCACCGGCAACGGCCGCCAGGAGGACGAGGCCGCCGAAACCAATCCAGCGAAACCCACGCGCGCGCTCCGCCGTGTTGTTGGACTTCGGCGCGAGGCCCGCATTGCCGAGATGGCGACCGGTGGCGCGGAATTGGAACAAGCCCACGAGCATGGCGAGCGCGGCGGTCAGGAAGCCGTAGCGGAAATTGAACATCTCCCCGACGGTGCCGGAGACGAGCGGCGCAATCATGCCGCCGAGATTGATACCCATGTAAAAGATCGAGAATCCAGCATCCCGGTAGGCGCCGGGCTTCCCTTCATACAGTTCGCCGACCAAGGCGCTGATATTCGGCTTGAGCAGACCGGTACCGAGCGCAATCACCAACAGACCGCACAAAAAAACAAACATGGTCGAAGGCAGCGCTAAGAGCCCATTGCCGGCGGCAATCAATATGCCGCCGTACCAAATGCTCTTGCGCGTACCGATGAGGCGGTCGGCAATCCATCCGCCCGGCAGCGCAAAGAGATAAACGGCTCCTGCGTAGATGCCGTAGATCGAACCGGCCGTCGCATCGTCCACCCCGAGACCGCCCTTCGCAACGGCCGCTGTCAGGAACAGCACGAGCAGGGCGCGCATGCCGTAGTAGCTGAAGCGTTCGAAGAACTCAGTGAAGAACAGCGTGGCTAAGCCGCGCGGATGGCCGTAGAAGGTGGCGGCGGTCGAGTCGGTCATCAAGGCTCCCCCAGGGAATGATCCCCCAAGCGTTCAGTCTGACCGACGACGAGCGTTCATGGCAACGCCCGTCGAGCATTACTCGCCGGGCTGCTGCTCGGACTCACGCCGCGCACGATCCGCCTCGCGGCGCTTGGACAGCACGCGTGCCAAGACAATGCCGATCTCATAGAGCGCGTACATGGGCAGCGCCATGACCGTTTGCGACAGCACATCCGGTGGCGTGATGACGGCCGCTTGTACAAACACACCGATCAGCACGTAGCCGCGATTACGGGTCAGAGTCTCGATCTTCACCAATCCCGTGATGACCAAAAGCACGATGGCTACGGGAATCTCAAACGCGATACCGAACGCCAGAAACAGCACCAAGACAAAATCGAGGTACTGAGTCATGTCGGTCATCATCTGTACGCCCGGCGGTGTGGTGGCCGTGAAGAAGGCGAACATGATGGGGAAGACGATGTAGTAGCAGAACGTGATGCCGGCGTAGAACAGCGCAATGCTCGAAACGAGCAGCGGCATCGCAAACCGCTTCTCATGGCGGTATAAACCGGGCGCGATAAATGCCCACGCTTGATACAAGACGTACGGCATAGCCGAGATGAGCGCGACGTAAAACGCGAGCTTGAACGGCGTGGTGAGCGGCGCCATGACGCTGGTTGAAATCATGGCGGAGCCTTTCGGCAGCACCTTCATCAACGGCCGTGCGACAAAGCTGAACAGGTCGTTTGCGTACACCATCGCCGGAATGGTGACGATCAGGACGGCGATGACGGATCGCAATAACCGAGTCCTGAGCTCGAGTAAATGCGAGATCAGGGTGCCTTCGGCCATCGATTCCGGCGTATCAGGGCTTGGCATCGCTCGCCGAATTTAGAGGAGCCGCGGGCGTGGTCTGAGCCACCGGCGTCACGGGGACGACCGGTGTCACCGCGGCAATCGGTGTCACCGGCGCGTCGGCTGGGGTGCTGGCCACCGATTCCGCGGCTGGCGCTGACGCAGCCACCGCCCCGGTTGGGAAAGGGACTGCGACCGGCGAGGGCGCGGGCGAAGGAGGGGGCGGAGTCGGCGACGATGCGGATTCGGCGGCGGCTCGTTGTTGCGCCCGCGCCATTTCATCCAGACGGACTTCCTGTTCGAGTTGCGCGCTCAACTGGCGCGCCATGGAGCGCGCCCGACCGACCCAGCGGCCGATGTCGGCTGCGAGTTTTGGCAGCTTGTCTGGGCCGAGAACGACCAGCGCAATCACCAGAATCAGCAGAATCTCGCTGAACCCGACATCAAACATAAGCGTTGTCCCCTAACGGGCGGAACCGTCAGGAGTGGGTCTTCTGCTCGGGTTTGGAGGCCTGAGCATCCTTGAATTCGGCATCTTGGCCGATCACTTGCCGCAGCGGCGGTTGCGGTTGCTGCTCGGCTTCCTTCTCGCCCTTGTCCATCGCTTTCTTAAAGTCGTGAACGGCGGCGCCGAGGTCCGAGCCGATCGTCCGCAGCTTCTTGCCTCCGAAGATGAGCAGAGCGATAACCAAGATGACCAATAGTTCGCGAAAACCGATCGAGCCCATCGACATTCTCCCGAAAACGATAGCTTCTTAAATGCGACCTAGGGCGATGATACCCGAAAGGGGCAGCGTCTCGGTCAGACAATCCGCTCCGGCGGAACCTCCAACCAAAAGGTGACGGGCCCTTCGTTCACCAGATGAACCGACATGTTGGCGCCGAAACGGCCGGTTTCAACTCGGTCTACCCGACGGCGCGCTTCGTGGACGAAGTATTCGTACCAGCGCTCTCCTTCCGTCGGTGGAGCGGCGGTGCTGAATCCAGGGCGCGTTCCCTTCTGTGTATTCGCCGCCAAGGTGAACTGCGACACGACCAGCAACGCGCCCCCGACGTCCAAAAGACTCCGATTCATGCGTTGATCGGCATCCTCAAAGACCCGATAGGTCAGCAATTTCTCGAGCAATCGATCGGCCTCGCGCTGATCGTCACCGCGCTGCACCCCAAGCAGCACGAGCAATCCCCGGTCAATTTGACCGATAACCTCGCCAGAAACTTCCACTTTGGCGCTTGAAACGCGCTGAATTAGACCGATCATGTGCCTTATAAGCCTATAAATTCATAAATATGATGTTAAAAAACCACTTGCACTCAAAATTGTTTAATTCGAAAAGATTTTTCTTGATCGAATCAAAAATCAATATAAGAAGATATTTATTTTAGAAAAAATGCACTAATCGGGCTTCCAGTGGTTATTTAAAACAAAAATACCGCTAAAAAAACAATCCAAGTGGCTTTTGGAGGGATTCCGGAACTGTGGTCTATGGGCGTCGCTCAAGTGAGCGTGGCGCGCGCTGAAGCGATGGTCAAGCGTCGCGGCCTCGTCTAATTTGTGCGGATGAACTGCGATCATTCCGCGACGCGCTTCCTGGAGCGCATGTCTGCCCACCGCGAAGCGGCTTTTTGGGGGCTGCAAGTCTTGGGCTGGAGCGCCTATTTTGTGGCGCAATTTGTGGCTGCGCTGTTTTACCCGGAGATGCTCGGTCCCCATAAGCTGCCCGGCTTTCTGACGGTACTGACCATCGCTGCGACCACCGGATTGGTGCTGTCCTCCGGGTTGCGGTACCTGTTCCGCCGAGTTCGGGAGCGCGCGATGGCGCTGGTTGTACCCGCCTCGCTGCTCGCGATTTACGCTGCCGCATTGCTCTGGCGCCTGTGCATCAATCAGGCCGTCACGGTTTTCCTGGATGAGCGCATCGCCGCGCACGGTATCGGACAGTTTTTTGCCGGCGCGTTGATATCCACCTATCTGCTCTTGTTGTGGAGCGCTCTCTACTACGGGATCTATTTCTACGAAGCCGTCCAGCGGGAACGCCTCGCGACGGCGCGGGCCGAGGGGCTCGCGCGGGAGGCGCAGCTGAAGATGCTGCGCTACCAACTGAACCCCCACTTTTTGTTCAACACGTTGAACGCCATTTCAACGTTGGTACTCGACCACGATACCCAGCGCGCGAATCTCGCCGTGACCCGTCTTTCCGGCTTCCTCCGCCACAGCCTGGATCAGGACCCGATGAAGCGGGTGACGCTCCGGCAGGAACTCGAGGCGCTGAGTCTGTACCTCGACATTGAGCAATTGCGTTTTGGGCCGCGATTGACGGTGATTCGCGACATCGCCGAGCCCACGCGGCAAGCGCTCGTGCCGTCTTTATTGCTGCAGCCACTTGTTGAAAACGCGCTTAAACATGCCATCGCGGCGCGAGAATCGGGGGGTACGCTGACGATTCGGGCTCATTTGCGGGGCGAGGATCTGGTGCTCGAAGTCGCCGACGACGGCCCCGGCTTGCCGGACGGGACCATACCGGCGCACGGCACGGGCGTCGGTCTGCGGAATACCCGAGACCGACTCAGCGTCCTCTACGGCGGGCATGCGCGTTTCATCGGTCGAAACCTGCCGCAAGGCTGCAGCGTGAGTGTCGTACTGCCGGCGGAGATGGCCACGTGACGATCCGGGCGCTGTTGGTCGATGACGAACGCCTGGCGCGACGCGGTCTGGAACTGCGTCTGGCAGCAGCCGCGGATTTTGAAGTCGTCGGCGAATGTGAAAATGGGCGCGATGCCTTGGCACACATCGCCGAGTTGGAGCCGGACGTCGTGTTCCTAGACATCCAGATGCCCACGATGAGCGGCCTCGATGTCGCCGCCCACATTCCGTTGGATCAGATGCCGCTCCTAGTCTTCGTGACAGCCTATGACCGTTATGCGGTCAACGCGTTTGAGGCGAGAGCCCTCGACTATCTGCTCAAACCGGTCGATGACGAGCGATTGAGCCGAACGCTCGCGCGCATTCGGCAGGCGGTTCGCGAACGGGACACCGTCGGACGGCACGAGCGACTGTTATCGCTGCTGGCGGAGGTTGCCCACGCCGGCGAGTTGGACCCCGAAGACTTGTTAGCGCGGGTCGCTGGATCCACGCGGCGCTATCCGGAATTTCTGACCATACGGACTGGCCGGGAGGTTCTCCGGATACCTTGCGCCCAAATCGACTGGATCGATGCGGCCGGTGACTATATGTGCATCCACGCTACGGGTGAAACGCACGTGCTGCGCGCCACGATGAAACAACTGGAGGCCGAATTGGATCCGGAGCTGTTCCAACGGGTCCACCGGTCCGCGATCGTCAATCTGACCCAAGTCCGAAAGCTCCGCCCTCACTCCAACGGCGAATACTTCCTGACACTGGCCGGCGGTCAGCAGCTCAAGTTGTCACGCAGCCACCGTGACAAGGTGGAGATCTTGTTGCAGCGCCGCAATCGCGCTCCTACCTGATAAAATCGACTGTCGCGCTGGCGTCAGCGCAGCTCATACTCGGGGAATCCCATGGCCGTCATCCGCGAAGACGATTTCATTCAGAGCGTTGCCGACGCGTTGCAGTACATCAGTTACTACCATTCTCCCGATTTCATCGGGGCGATGGGTCGGGCCTATGAGCTGGAGCAAAGCCCCGCCGCGCGCGACGCGATCGCCCAAATACTCACCAATTCGCGAATGAGCGCGGAAGGCCACCGTCCGATCTGTCAGGACACCGGTATCGTCGTCGCGTTCGTCAAAGTCGGGATGAACGTCCGTTGGGATGCGCACCTCACGGTCGAGGAAATGGTCAACGAAGGGGTTCGCCAGGCCTACGGATTGCCAGAAAATCGCCTCCGTGCATCCATCGTGGCGGATCCGGCCGGCAAACGTTCGAACACGCGGGATAACACGCCGGCTGTCGTCCACGTGGAACTCGTGCCCGGTGGCGACGTCGAGGTTGCGATCGCGGCCAAGGGCGGCGGCAGTGAAAACAAGTCCATGTTCGAGATGTTGAATCCATCCGACAACGTCGCGGATTGGGTGCTCGAACGCGTGCCCGAAATGGGTGCGGGCTGGTGCCCGCCGGGCATGCTGGGTATCGGGATCGGGGGTACCGCAGAAAAGGCGCTCCTGATGGCGAAAGAGTCCTTGATGGACCCGATCGACATTCAGGAACTCAAGGCTCGCGGGCCCCGTTCCCGCGCGGAAGAATTGCGATTGGAGATCTTCGATCGCGTCAATGCATTGGGTATTGGGGCGCAGGGCCTCGGTGGACTGACCACCGTGCTCGACGTCAAAGTGCGCGACTATCCGACCCACGCCGCATCGTTACCGGTGGCAGTCATTCCCAATTGCGCCGCCACCCGCCACGTCCATTTCCACCTCGACGGCACGGGTCCCGCGATCTTAACGCCGCCGAGCTTGGCGGACTGGCCGCAGGTGGGCTGGGCGCCGGACGCCAATACCCGTCGAGTCGACCTGGACACGCTGTCTCGTGAGGAGGTCGCGGCATGGCGCCCCGGTGAGCGTCTGCTATTGACCGGCAAGTTTCTGACGGGGCGTGATGCGGCGCATAAGCGCATCTGTGCCTTGCTCGATGCCGGACAACCGTTGCCCGACGGACTGTCTTTCAAAGACCGGGTCATCTACTACGTCGGTCCGGTCGATCCGGTGCGTGACGAAATCGTGGGCCCCGCTGGCCCGACAACCGCTAACCGGATGGATCGTTTCACCGAAACCATGCTGGAGAAGGGCGGCCTCTTGGCGATGGTCGGCAAAGCGGATCGGGGCCCTGAAGCCATCGAGGCCATTAAGCGGCACCGAAGCGCTTATTTAATCGCGGTGGGGGGCGCCGCCTATCTGGTATCGAAGGCGATTCGTT
>Ga0208105_1000024_pt1 | contig 102733 bp, 86 predicted proteins | sample CryBogCBE16Jul07_FD_184574 | JGI IMG/M metagenome (GOLD analysis project Ga0208105, IMG submission 184574) | Freshwater microbial communities from Crystal Bog, Wisconsin, USA - CBE16Jul07 (SPAdes) | ecosystem: Environmental > Aquatic > Freshwater > Lake | place: Crystal Bog, Wisconsin, USA... | reverse complement strand
CGCGTATCCATTTCGGACTTGTAGATTCTCGGACACCAACTCGTAGCCCACATGACTGCGTAGTATTCGGTAACAGTTGAAGCACTTGTGTGCGTTCACGTCATCCAGCGCAATGACCTTGGCGCCCATCACGTGGTACAGCTCTCGCTCGCCGGTAAATTCAGAGCCGTCAATTAGAACGCAATCAAAGACGTCGATGCCGTTGTCCTGCTTAATGAACTCTATGCCGTTCACGCTCGGCTTATGGTTTTCAAGGTAAGCAATGTCTTGGCGTAACCAATCGAGAACGACCTCCAGAGGATATGCATTGAGGTTTGTTCGCGTATTGGCATAGAAAAAAGCCACCTCCTCGGCGGAGGGAAACTCGGAAAGCAGAGCCGACGACAAGTTGTAGCACCGCACAAACGGGTCGTTACGATAGCGTGCGGCCAATGCGGCGTATCGCTCGCTACTCATCTCCATGCAGAAGAGCCGTGCGGCCGCGGGATCCGGCCGGGACTGAATCCCCGTGACGAATGCTTGTGTGCTGCCTTCGCCGCTGGATGATCCAATCTCCAGATACGTGTGCAGCGAGGTGTCCGCAGCGAGTGCCTTCAGTGAATGATAGAACGGGTCGTTGAGAATCTCGGGGGGAATGATTTGGTTGAGCATGGCGCTGATACCCGTCGGAATGCGAAAGTGGGCGGAGAAGGCGCAAGCGGTTGTCTAGACGCTTCCACGCGTGATGAACGAATGAAAATCAGTGTGGGAAAGCCTAAGAGACGTATCCCGCATATCCCCGCGGAAACGGCGAGTCCAGGTGTCTCGCAGTAATGTCGAGAAATCAAAGGTACGGTTCGCGAAGTCCGCCAAGAAATGCTCCATGCGGTCTCGGCGCACCTCGGACCAGTCGTCGACAATCATGACTGGCAGATCGACCAGCAATCGACAGATGGGGTTACGTTTGACAATCGGAATACAACCGAGCGCCAACGCTTCCCAGGTTCGATGGCAGTCCATACCGGCGCCTTCGGGGCTAACGACAAACAAGAACTCCGCCTGTCGGGCCCACGAGCTTGCCCGCGGCACATTGGGAGTCTCAATAAAACAAACGGATGGGTCGATCTTCTCGGCACACTGTCGTCGATCGCCGCGCTCAAGGGCATGCGTCCAATTGCAGTACGCCGCCAGATAACGCTGATGAAACGGCTTTGCCCGCGCCCAAATTTCGACTAATTGATGTTCCTGTGCGATGGGTGACGACTGGCGCAAACCCCAGAGACCCGGTCGCTCGAAGACAGTGTGGTAATCAAGGCCGATCGGGAGCGGAAACAACTTGTCGGCTTCCGCCGCACAATTTTGGGCGTACCAACGCAGCAGAAGCGGCGACTGAAGTAAACGCTGAAACGTCGCCTCACCGAGCGACGAAGGGCTGATGGGCAGGTCGCTATCGCCACTGACGAGAACGAAGGGCGATTGGAGATGCGGCAGTACGGTCTGCGCAAAGCGAGCTAACGCATCGGAGCAGACATAGATGGAACGCCCTGGCTGATGGCCTTCAATGAGGCCCACATCGATATCGCCGCTGCTGGATTGCGGGCGCACGTTATGGTGATCACAGGACTTCAAGAACCCGCGACTGGATGCAAATAGGGTGGTGTGTTCCATAGCCGTACACGCCGTAGAGGGTCGCTATGTTTAAGGAAACCCACGCACGAAACAATGCCCAGCGGCATCGGATCAAAGGACACATAAGCGTCACATTGGATTGGTAACCTGAAAAGTCTTTCTGGCGTTTAACGCTCCTTTGAGCGCGTAGACGTCGATGCTTTACGAGTGGTGTGCGTGATGAGCCATATACCCAATGCCAGTGCCGGCTATCAGTTCACCAACTCTTGGTTTGCGAGCACAGCGCAGCCCGTCTGGGATCAGTTGCTGCCGCAGGTGAATCCCACGCGTGTGTTGGAGATCGGCTCTTACGAGGGCGCGAGTACGTGCTATCTCGTTGAACGTTTCGGTGGGACACGCGCGCTTGAGGTGCATTGTGTCGATACGTGGGAAGGTGGAGTGGAACATTCGACGACCGATATGTCTGCCGTCGAAACTCGATTCGATCAAAACGTGGCGCACGCAGCTCAACGAGCATTGGTGGCGCCGTCCATTACAAAGCACAAGGGATACTCGGACGTGCAGCTCGCGAAGCTCCTCGCCGGGGGCTTAACGGGCTATTTCGATTTCGTGTACGTTGATGGTTCTCATCAGGCGCCGGACGTTCTCGCGGACGCGATCTTGGGGTTTCGTCTGTTGCGTATCGGCGGGGTCATGGCGTTCGATGATTACCTGTGGTCGGAAACGCTGCCGACGGGCGTTGACCCTATTCGTTGCCCCAAGCCTGCGATTGATGCCTTCACCAATCTGTACTGTCGGAAGTTACAGGTTATCCAGGCGCCGCTGTACCAGTTGTACATCGTCAAGACTCAGGACTAACACAGCTTTACGAGCGCAGTAGCGCTAGTACGGGTTGAGTCGCCGGCCGGACGCCACGCCACAGAAAAAACGCCTCCGCGGCCTGTTCAACCAACATGCCGTAGCCGAGCCAAGTCGCCCTTGCGCCCTGTTCGTCCAGTTGGCGAGTAAACGCCGTTCCACCGGGTCGATACATCATGTCGTAGCCGACGGTTGTCGGACTGACGCATTCGGTCGGCAGGGGTACTGTGTCGTCCGTGAGGCCGGCGGAGGTGGCATTGATAATCACGTCGAATGCGCCGAGTCCCGTGAGGCAGTCGTAACCGCCCCCGTGTATCGGGCCCCGGTCCTGGAAGCGCGAGACAAGCGCGTCTGCACGTTGCGGTGTTCGATTAGCCACCCACAATGCAGCGGGCCCACGTGCGAGTAGGGGGCCCAATACTCCGCGCGTCGCTCCACCGGCGCCCAGTATCAGTATTCGCTTGCCGTGCACGGTAACGCCGAGGTTTTGCTCGAGATCAGTGACGAGACCGATCCCGTCGGTGTTGTCGCCGCGCAAGCGGCCCTCCCCGATGGGAATCAGCGTATTCACAGCGCCGGCAAGACGAGCGCGGTCCGTCAGCTCGTCGGCGAGTGCTGCCGCCGCTTCTTTGTGCGGCACGGTTACATTGAGGCCACAGCCTCCCTCCGCAAAAAAAGCCCTCACGATGTCCACGAACGAGTCCGGCTCCGCATCAATACGGTCGTACTCGATATTTTGTCCGGTCGCTGCCGCAAATTTCGAATGAATGAATGGCGATCGGCTGTGGGCGACCGGATGGCCGATGACGGCGTAGCGATCGGGGCGCGTCACTTGCCCGTACCGTCCGCCAGCCAACGAGCGGCCTCCTTCGCGAAGTAGGTGAGGATGCCGTCCGCTCCTGCCCGCTTAAACGCGACCAATGACTCTAGAACGACGGAACGTTCGTTGAGCCAGCCGTTCTGGGCCGCGGCCTTTAACATCGCGTACTCGCCACTCACTTGGTACACAAAGGTGGGGGCACCGAACTCGTCTTTGACGCGACGAACAATGTCCAAATAGGGCATTCCCGGTTTGATCATGACCATATCGGCGCCTTCTTCGAGATCTAATGCCACCTCGTAGAGTGCTTCGTCACTGTTGCCAGGATCCATCTGATAGGTGTGCTTGTCGGCCTTGCCGAGGTTCCCAGCGGAGCCGACAGCATCCCGGAACGGTCCATAGAAACTGGATGCATACTTGGCCGAGTAAGCAAGAATCTTGGTGTGAATGAACCCGGCAGTCTCGAGCGCGTCGCGAATACGCCCAATACGACCGTCCATCATGTCGGAAGGCGCCACAATGTCCGCGCCCGCTTCGGCGTGCGAGAGCGCTTGCTGAACTAACGCATCGGTCGTGACGTCATTGATCACGTACCCATGCTCATCAATCACGCCATCCTGTCCATGGGTGGTGTACGGATCCAACGCGACGTCGGTAATCACGCCCAGACTCGGTGCTGCCGCTTTGAGCGCGCGGACGGCGCGCTGTACCAAGCCGTGAGGATTCCATGCTTCGCGGCCGTCCAGAGACTTGGTGCTGGCGTCCGGTACAGGGAACAAGGCAATAGCCGGAATACCGAGCGACACGAGCTCGCGAGCTTCCGTGATCAAAACGTCAATGCTGACGCGATACACGCCGGGCATCGAGGGAATCGCCACGCGTTGATCCGAACCCTCGACGACGAACATCGGATAGATCAAATCATCCGTTGTCAGATGGGACTCGCGCATCAGTCGCCGCGAGAACGCGTCCCGTCGCATGCGACGCATGCGTACACGTGGAAAGGAACCGGTAATGGGTCGCATGGTGTCAGACTCCAACAACAACGTAGGTGGATCAGAACACGGCGGGATGTCCGCCGCTATGCCTTGGATCACTACTCGGGAACGAGCCACGAGATCCGGAAGCGTCCTCGACCGGGCTGCGCCAGATGCGCATGCAACCACGGTAGCGATCCTTCCAGGGTCGCTTCCAGTTGGTAGGGTGGGTTGATAATGAGCAGCCCCGAACCGTTCAGACCACCCGGCAGGTCATCGCGCTCGTAGGTAAGGTCAATGACCAACTGACGACGGATACCGGTTGCAGCCATTCGGTTCAGAAAGCGTTGCGCGGCGTCCCCGTGCTTAATCGGATACCACACGGCATAGGTTCCGGTGGGCCATCGGGCATACGCCGCAGTCAGTGTTTGCTCCAGTCGCTCGTACTCGTTGGGCTGCTCATAGGGCGGATCAATGAGGACCAGCCCGCGCTTCTCGCGAGGCGGAATGAGCGCTAAGAGTGCCTCGTGACCATCGCGCTCATGCACCTGAGCACGGCGATCCCGTGAAACGGCGGCCTTGAGAGCGCCCGCTTCGGAATGCTGGAGTTCGGCGAGGATCGCACGATCCTGCGCCCTTAGAACGGCGAGAGCGAGTGCGGGCGACCCGGGGTAACGTACCAACACGTCACCTTCAACGCCGAGCGCTCTGATCAGGTCCAGATATCGAGCGACAGCCGGCGGCGGAGACTCGGCGGTCAGTAGTTTGGAAATACCGTCGCGATACTCCCCTGCGCGTTGCGTTTCCGCCGCGCCGAGGGGGTATACGCCGCGGCCGGCATGGGTATCCAGATAACAGTACGCCGATTCCTTACGGGACAAGTGATCCAACAGTGCCAAGAGCACGACATGCTTTAGCACGTCGGCGCCGTTGCCGGCATGGTAGGCGTGCCGATAATTCATGCGACATCACCCGTCGAGGCGAGCCCGAGCCAATCCCGCGGCCGCAGGTAGTCGCGGTACAGCGATTCCTCAGCGGAGCCGGGCTCTGGGTGCCAATCGTATTCCCACCGAACCAGCGGGGGCAGGGACATGAGAATGGATTCCGTCCGCCCTCCCGACTGGAGCCCAAAGTGCGTGCCGCGGTCAAAGACAAGGTTGAATTCGACGTAACGACCACGACGGTACAGCTGGAAGTCGCGCTCCCGCTCGCCATACGGCGTGTGGCGGCGTCGCTCAACAATCGGCAGGTAAGCGTCTAGGAAGGCATCCCCCACGGCTCTCTGGAGTGCGAAGGCACGATCAAATCCGCCGTCGCACAGATCGTCAAAGAAGAGGCCACCAACGCCGCGTGTTTCCCCTCGATGCTTGAGGTAAAAGTAATCGTCACACCATCGCTTGTAGTGCGGATAGATCTCGGGTCCAAAAGGCTCACACGCACGTCGCGCCACGGTGTGCCATGAGACGACGTCTTCGAGTACGGGATAGTAGGGCGTGAGGTCGAAGCCGCCACCGAACCACCACACAGGATCGTGCCCCGGCTTTTCAGCAATAAAAAAGCGCACGTTCATGTGCGTTGTCGGTACGTGCGGATTTTGAGGGTGAAAGACGAGCGAGACGCCCATCGCCTCAAACTGAGCTCCCGCCAACTCTGGTCGCTGTTGGGTTGCCGACGGCGGAAGCCCCGAACCCATGACGTGGGAGAAACCGACACCGCCCTGCTCAAGCAGCGCGCCATTGCGCAGAATCCGGCTTTCGCCGCCACCACCGCCCGGTCGCTGCCATGCGTCCGCATGGAAAGTGGCGGCGCCGTCGACTGCGGCCACGGTTTCCGTGATTTTGGCTTGAAGGCCTATCAGGTAGTCGCGTACGGCCGCTTTGTCAGGCTGCATATCGGATCCTCGAAGCTACTTGGGCGTAGGGCGTCCTTACTTCGCCGCTTTCTTCTTCGCCGCTTTTTTCTTGGCGGGCGCCTTAACGGCCGTTTTTTTGGCGGCCGTTTTCTTAGCCGCCGCCTTCTTGCGGCCAAAGCGTCCCTTGGGGGGTGGAGCTACCGCCAGCAGACCCTCGCATTCTTCCCGCGAAAGGCTCGCAGGTTCGCGATCCTTTGGAATTTTTGCGTTCTTTTCGCCATCCGTAATGTACGGTCCGAAACGGCCGTTCAAGATCTGGATGCCATCGCCATGGTCTCGGATCAGGCGAGCGGCATCCGTCCGCTTCTTCTCCTCGATCACTTCGACAGCGCGTGGGAACTCGATCGTGTACGGGTCGTCGGGCGCTTTCAGCGACACGTAATTCGATCCGTATTTCACAAAGGGGCCGAAACGACCGATAGCAACGGAGACGGAGCTGCCATCCGGCAGTTCACCGAGGACGCGCGGCAACCGGAAGAGCTCTAACGCTTCGCTCAGGGTAATGGAATCCATGGTCTGCCCAGGCTTCAGACTCGCAAACTTGGGCTTTTCCTCGTCCTCACGCACCCCAATTTGGGCAAAGGACCCGTACTGCCCCACGCGAATACTGACTGGGCGCCCCGAGGCCGGGTCGATACCCAATGAGCGAGCGAAATCAGGTCGCGGCTTCGGCTCCACGGCCTTGAGTTGTTCGGAAAACGGTCCCCAGAAGTCACGCAGAACTGGGATCCAGTCCTTGTCTCCGCTCGAGATATCGTCGAGCGTATCTTCCAGACGCGCCGTGAAATCATAATCGACGTACGTCGAGAAGAATTCGACCAAGAAACGGCTGACCACTTTGCCAGTGTCTGTCGGTACGAAATTCCGTCGTTCATCATCCACATACTTACGCGCGCGAAGCGTCTCAATGATCGTGGCGTAGGTGGACGGACGGCCGATGCCGCGCTCTTCCAACGCCCGAACCAACGAGGCTTCCGTGTAACGCGGAGGCGGCTGTGTGAAATGCTGCTCGGGCAGTAGTTGCAGAAGTTTCGTGCGATCGCCGACCGCAAGTGCGGGCAGGCGCCCCCCCTCTTCGGTCTCGTCATCGTCGTTGACGTCAACGCCATAGGCGGCCAAAAAGCCCGCCTTCACGAGCGTCGAGCCACTGGCGCGAATCAAACCACCGTCAGCGCGTAATCCGGGCTTCAACGAGACGGTGACCTGCTCAAACAACGCATTGACCATCTGGGAAGCGACAGTGCGCTTCCAAATCAGGTCATACAGACGCCACATGTCTTCGTCGATTTTGCCTTTCAACTTGTCCGGGGTCGTCGACGCAGACGTTGGGCGAATCGCTTCGTGTGCTTCCTGGGCGTTCTTTTGCTTGTTGGCATACGAGCGTGGCTGGGCCGGAACGGCATCGGCCCCATAGGTCGCGCCGATCGTCTGGCGAATCTCGGTGATTGCGTCGGCCGACAGCGAGGTCGAGTCGGTACGCATATATGTGATCAGGCCGACCGGTCCTTCGCCGAAGTCGACGCCTTCATAGAGTTTCTGCGCCAACTGCATGGTACGCCGCGCTGAGTAACCCAGTCGATTGGCGCCCGCTTGTTGCAGCGTTGAAGTGCGGAAGGGAGCCTGTGGGCTGCGCTGGCGAGGCTTGGCCTCGACATCCGTCACCAATAATTCGCCGCCACAGGCCTTCGACAACGACTGTTCCGCAGCTTTCGCCGACGATTCATTCGTCAGAGTGAAGATGCTTTTTGCGACATCGGCTTCGATACGTCGACCGTCAACTTCAATGACGCGCGCTTTAAACGCCTGCCCGGTCTTTTCGGCGTCGACTTCGATGGTCCAATACTCCAGGCGCTTAAAGGCCTGAATCTCGGCTTCCCGCTCGCAAATCAGCCGCAGTGCGACGCTTTGGACGCGACCCGCCGATAAGCCAGGGAACATCTTTTTCCACAGCAGCGGCGAGATATTGAACCCGATCAAATGGTCGAGCGCCCGACGCGCCTGTTGGGCATTGACCAACGAGGTGGACAGCGACTCGGGGTGCGCAATCGCATTCTGAATTTCTTTCTTCGTGATTTCGAAGAACTTGGCGCGGTGGACGGGCTTGGTGCCCAGAACACCCCGCTCGCGCAGCACCTCTAAAATGTGCCAAGAAATGGCCTCGCCTTCCCGGTCAGGGTCAGTCGCGAGGTAGAGCGTGTCTGCTTTCTTCATCGCCTTAACGATGACTTCGACCTGTTTTTCGCCCCGCTCGGTGACGGCGTAATTCATTCGGAAGTCGTGTTCCGGATCGACCGCGCCGTCTTTTGAGACGAGGTCACGGATGTGGCCGATGGAAGCCACCACCTCAAAGTCCTTACCCAGGTACTTCTTGATGGTCTTGGCTTTCGCGGGCGATTCGACGATGACGAGATTTTTGCTCATGTTTTCCAAAAAACGGGACCGCGGCCCTTATGACCGTTGCCCTCTCATATATATCGTTGCCACCGTTGGGTGGTCGGCGTCAATGGAGCGCGTCCGACGGGCCTTCGAACACCAGGTCTTCCATGCGCTGGTAGGCCTGCTCCTGCCCGGGTTGGCTGAACAGAACCATCAGCACCACCCATTTCACCTGCTCGATTTCGATTTCCTCGGCATCGAGCGCTAAAAGTCGGTCAATCACCAGTTCTCGTTGCTGGGCAGGGAGGATGCCTACCTGCTCGAGCTGTACCAGATAGCCCCGCACTTCGGTGGACAGACGGGAAACCTCATAGCCGCTGAAGGCCCGAAAGGATCGCTGCCGAACAGCGGGGGCGACTTCGCCGTCACCGGCCAAGCCTTCGAGCCACTCCAGAGCACGCTCGATGCCACTTTCGGCAAAGCCGGCATGCTCGAGTTCCTCTCGGAGAACGTCCCGACTGGGTTGGGGCGCCGTATCCGATTCCAGGAAGTTCTCGAAAAGATAGATCAGTATGTCCAGTACGTTGTCGTTCATCGGGTCGTTCATGCGCGGGTACCCCGGGTCTGGACCACGGAGCGGGAGCAACGTTCGCGACGTCGCTTTATCCACCCCTACCCGACCGAAAACCGCGCCGACGGAGTCGGTGGAGGGTTAGCGATCGATCAACGTGACAGAGCCTGACGGTTCGAAGCCGGACGCATCTAAACGCATTTCCGGGGCGTTGTCCAACCCGCACGCCGGGCGCCCGTTCGCGATCAATAGCGCAACTTATTGATTATGAACTAATTAATTGAGCTTCTGGCCGCGTCTCCAACGCGTAATTCAGAATTCGTTTGTAGCACTAGGCCATAACTCGCTTCCGGGTACACCCGGAACACGAGCAGCGAACCGGCGGATTCCGGTGGCAATTCAACGGAACGCCGGAAGGCGGTGAAATCGCTCTGGCGCGTCGGGTCACCGGGGCCGCGATCCGGAAGAGCGGCGGCTTCGTGCCAGAGCGTGAGGACGTGCCCAGGTTCGAGTCCGGCGCTATGGCCTTGATTCAGCAAGACAACTTGGTATTGGCCAACGACGTGGACGCCGTCGACGACGGCAGCGATACGCGCGTCGACCCGTTCCGAGGGCCGGTGCGGAATCAAATTCGGTCGCGAGCTCTCCATATCCGGGACCAAGCGATCGCCGGGTAACGTCTCGCGGGCCGACGCGATGAGCGTCAAGCTTGTGACGTCGCGCGTGCTCTGAGTCGGTGGGTCAACCTGGGCCGTGCCGGTGAAGATGGCTTGTATGCCAATAGTCCGCTTCGAAACGGGGTCAATGACCGGATCGCCGGTGTGCACGACGCTGTACAGGCCCGATGCGGGGCGAGGCATCCGGCGTGCATAGAGCCGGTTACCGGCCGCACCGGCGAGGCGGTCATGCTCAAAGCCCAGAACGTAAGGGAGAGAATGGAGTTCCTCTGGCGCCAGTAACGTCGGCCGTTCCATGAAAGCGGCGGCTATATCGTGGGGTATGACCGGAATGACCTCCGGCAAGGGTGATGTCCGTACGGTCGGAGAGAGCCGCACCGTGGGGGAGGCATCCGTTGCCGATTCTGCTGACTCGATCGTCAAACGGGGGTGACCCTCCGAATCGACCCCCAGAACCAGTACGTCTCCCGGATAAATGCGGTTTGGGTTGTCGATGCCGGCGCCCGCGCGCCACAACTCCGGCCACGATCCGGGGTCGGCAAGATACTTCCCGGCCAACGCCCACAACGTATCGCCGGATTTCACGACGTACCGAGCCGGCGCCTCCGGCGACAAGGTCAGTGCCCAAGCTGCAGGCATCGCAGCCAGCAAGAGCAATGTGGAGAGCAGACGGAGCGTTTTCATCGAGTTATCGACCCTCGCAGAGGCCTAGCGGGCGCACTATGACAAGACCCGGCGGTGCGGCCGTCCTATAATCGGCGACTTCCCGGCACAGGAAACGGTCTTAGCACCGAATACCGATGCAACCAATCAACCCGGGCGAGGTCTAACCTCGACCGGACTTTAGCAGCATACTGCGCCGCCGACACGGACCTGCCTTACCAACCATGACGCGCCTCACGATTCTTCAATATCCCGACCCGCGCTTACGGACGCGAGCGATCCCCGTCACGGAAGTCGATTCGACGATTCGCCGCTTGATCGACGATATGTTTGAGACGATGTACGCGGCACCCGGAGTGGGCCTCGCTGCGCCCCAGGTTGATCGCCATATTCGTTTGATTGTTATCGATATTTCTGAAGAAAATGATCAGCCCCTCGTGTTCATCAACCCAGAAATACTGACCACCGACGGTCAACCGACGGAATACAAAGAGGGTTGCCTCTCGGTGCCGGGCTATTACGAGAGCGTCACGCGTCCTGAAAAAGTTCGGGTGCGCGCGTTGGATCGCGACGGCCAGCCTTTCGAAATGGATTGTGAGGGCCTTTTAGCGGTCTGCATCCAGCACGAAATGGATCATCTTGAAGGGAAACTGTTCGTCGATTACCTGTCCGAACTAAAACGCACGCGTATTCGGCAAAAACTCGAGCGCGATCAGCGGCATCACGCAGTGCAACGTCCCCACCGGCCGGCGCTCTGAACGTGAAATTATCCGTTGTCTACGCGGGCACTCCCGAGTTCGCGGTGCCTGCGCTGGACGCCCTATTGTCCGCGCATTACGACGTGCGGTGTGTCTACACGCAACCCGATCGTCCGGCCGGACGGGGTCGTGCATTGCAGCCGTCGCCGGTCAAACAACGGGCTCTAGAGCACGGTTTGCCACTGATGCAGCCGGATAGCTTGCGTAACGCTGCAGCTGCCACCGATCTCGCTGCGTTTACGCCCGACGTGATGGTCGTGGCCGCCTACGGTTTGTTACTGCCGCCGGAGGTGTTGGCGGTTCCGCGGCTGGGCTGTCTGAATATTCACGCCTCGTTACTGCCGCGCTGGCGCGGGGCAGCGCCCGTACAGCGCGCGATTTTGGCCGGCGACTCCGAAACCGGCGTCTGCATCATGCGTATGGCCGAAGGTTTGGATACCGGCCCGGTGTACGCGCAGGCGGCGTGCGCGATTGCACCCACCGATACGACAGCCACCTTGACGAACACGCTCGCTGAGCTGGGGGCGAAGCGACTCCTGGACGTACTGCCGCTTATCGCGACTCAACAACTCGTGCCGGTCGATCAACCGGACGAAGGCACGGTTTATGCGCGCAAGGTCACCAAAGCGGAGGCGCTGATTGACTGGCAGCGATCCGCGGCGGAGCTTGAGCGTTCTGTACGGGCGTACCAGCCTTGGCCAATCGCAGAAACGCGTTGGCGCGGCGTCCAACTACGCATCCACTCCGCGATCGTCACGTCATCGCAGCCCGTCACGGCGCCTGCCGGCACTCTAGTGGCCGCAGGCGCAGACGGTATCGATGTCGCCACCGGCTGCGGGGTGCTGCGCCTGTTGCGGGTGCAGCTTGCGGGGCGCGGTGTCGTGAGTGCTCGGGAATTCATACAGTCAGAGGCTCGACAGGGCCCTATCGTCGGTCTCCAGCTAGGGGTGCAAAGTGATTGAAGCAGGTGCTGGAAGCCGGGCGGCCGCCGTTCGTGCCGTAGCCGCCGTACTCAGTGACGGCGTGATGCTCGAAGCGGCGCTCGAGGCGGCCGCGGCGGCACCATCTGACCGTGCGTTTGCGCAGGCGCTCGCGTTTGGTGCCATGCGCTTCGGTCATCGGCTACGCCGGGTTGCCGTCCAACTGATACCGCGTCCGTGGGACGACCAAAAACCGGCCGTGCAGGCGCTGCTTTTGGTGGGCTTGTATCAACTTGAATATGCCGGCACGGCACCACACGCCGCAGTCAGTGCCACGGTGGCTGCCGCCCGTTTGGTTGGCGCGGCCGGAGCAGCGGGAATGGTGAATGCCTGTCTGCGTCGCTATCAGCGCGAGCGGGAAACGCTATTGGCGGCGGCGGACGAAACCCAAGCAGGCCGGTGGTCTCATCCGGACTGGTTCGTTGAGCAACTGATGCGCGATTGGCCGGACGAGTGGGAGCGCGTTCTGGAAGCGAACAATGCGCATCCACCGTTAACGTTGCGCGCCCGCCGTGGACGCATCAGCCGAGACAGTCTCATCGCCGAGCTGGCGGAGGCTGGATTGGAGACTCAAGCGGTGCCGTTTGCCGTTGACGCCCTCGATATGGCCGTCCCGACCGATGTACGCGCGCTGCCGGCCTTTATGGCAGGACGATGCTCTGTGCAAGATGCCGCGGCACAGCTCGCCGCACCGCTGCTCGACGTGAAGCCTGGTCAGCGTGTGCTCGACGCGTGCGCTGCGCCTGGCGGAAAGACCGGGCACCTGCTGGAATCCTGTCCGGGGCTTGCCGAGGTCGTTGCCGTAGATATCGACGCCCAGCGCGCCCAACGTATCCGTGACAATCTCGCCCGCCTCGGCTTGACCGCCGACGTCCGCGTTGGCGACGCCGCCGATACTCGGGTGATCGGCGAAAGTCGGTACGACCGAATCTTGCTCGACGCGCCTTGCTCCGGAACAGGCGTCATTCGCCGTCATCCCGATATCAAGTGGCTGCGGCGACCCCGCGAGTTGCCGGGCCTGGCAGCCCGGCAGCGCGGACTGCTGGATGGGCTGTGGCAACGGCTGAAACCGGGCGGCCGTCTGGTATACGCGACGTGTTCTGTGCTGCGTGCAGAGAACACTGCCGTCCTCAAAGGGTTTCTGGCCGAGACTCGCGATGCAGTGGATGTGACCGAATCTGCTAGCCTAGCCTTGCCCGGCTTGCCACCGCGGCCCCAGTTCAGAGGGCCCGGCTTGGTGCTCCTGCCGGGGTACGCAGGCACCGATGGTTTTTACTACGCGTGCCTCGAACGACGCCCAGCCTGATGACCGGAATCAGAACCACCACTCTATGAATCGCTCCGGCACTCACCATACCCACTCGGCCATCGCAGCAAGGCTCGTTGCGCTGCTCAGTCTGCTCTGGCTGATCTGTGCTGTGCCGGCTCGAGCGGACTTGCCTACGTTGGAAGACGGAGGCGCATTTGATGTGCGCAGTGCTTACCTTGAGCCCGCGGATCATTTTTATCATTTGAACGCAACGCTGGATCTCGCTCTTTCGAAGAGTGCTGAGCGGGCACTTAAGGATGGTGTGCCGATCGCGATCACGTTGGATCTACTCGTGTCCCGACAGCGACAGTTACTCCCTGATGAGCGAGTGGCCACGCTAGTACAACGCTGGCGCCTTCAATATCACGCGTTGTCTGAGCGTTACCTTGTCGTTGACCTGAATAGCAACCAACAGTCCTCCTACGCGACGCTGTCGGCCGCGCTGACGGCGCTGTCCGATGTTCATATGCTTCCGGTGATCGATGAGTCGATGATCAAAAAGGGCAGCGCATACGAGGCGTCTGCGAAGGTGACGGTCATTATCGAAGGCGGTCTACCCAACGCACTGCGTACGGTGATGTTCTGGATGGACTGGAAGCACGTGACGGAGTGGTACACGTGGACGGTCGCTCGCTGAGCTCGACATCCCAGGCTGGCGCCACGACCCGTCGACCGGTCGTGATTACCGTTCTGACGGTGCTAGCGTTGGTCGCTAGTGGCGCATCCCTGATTTTACTCGCGGCGACGGCACAGGATGCGACGCGATTTTCGTCACTGCAATCCTGGCTTCTCCTCGTCAACTTGTTAGGCGTCGTCGTTCTGATCGGTTTGATCGGACACAAACTCCTTCTTCTTGTGCGGGACTGGCGGCGTCGTATCCCCGGATCCCGAATGAAGGCGCGCGCAGTCCTGACGTTCTCGGCGCTCGCGTTGCTACCGATGCTGATTGTTTACACGTTTTCAGTAAATGCGATCAATCGAGGCATTGATAGCTGGTTCGACATCAATGTGGGGCGAGGCCTTGATGGCGCGCTGTCTCTCTCTCGGGCCGCCCTTAATATACGCGAGCGGGAATTCGCCCAACACACGACGACGATAGCCGCCGAACTCCGTGATCGCCCTGATCTAGGTCTTGTCACCGAACTCGATCGGGTCCGTCGCTTAGCCGGCGCCATGGAAGTGTTGGTGGTGGGCGATCACGGCCATATCGTGGCAGCAAGCACAGATTTCTCGAATGCCGCGCTGCCGAAGCCCCCGAGTGAAGATGTTCTTATGGAGGCGAGGTCGCGCGGCGTCTACGCCAATCTCGAGCCGTCTCCAGCCGGCGGGCTCCGTGTCGTGACCGCAGCAGTCATCAACGCACGCGCCACAGGATCTTCGCGCGTCCTCGTCGCAACCTACGCAGTGCCAGAACAAATGGCCGGACTCGCAGATGGCGTGCAGGCGGCGTACGAAGAATACGGAGTCCGCAGTTACGAGCGCCCTTATCTAAAATCGTCATTCACCCTCACACTCACCATCGTGTTGTTGTTGTCTGCCCTCGGTGCTGTGTATGGCGCCTTTTTTTGGGCGACCCGAATCGTGAAGCCCGTTCAAGATCTCATCGCGGGCACACAGGCGGTCGGTAAGGGTGATCTTGATTTGCGATTGTCGTTGCCTTCTCACGACGAAATGGGCCTGTTGTTTCACTCGTTTAACGACATGACCAAGCGTCTCGCGCGGGCGCGTGGTGATGCGGAGCGCAGCCGCACTGCCGTCGAGCAGGAACGCGCCCGACTTGCCGTCATTCTGGCTCACTTGTCGAGTGGCGTGATTTCTCTGGATGACGGACTCGTTGTGCAGACCGCTAATCCCGCGGCCTCCAACATTTTAGGAGTCGATCTTGCGGCCGAAATGGGCCGGCCACTGGCTGAAATCGCGACCTCATCCCCGCTCGTCGCGCAATTAGTGACGGTTTGCCAGCGCCATCTTGAAGCCGGTGTAACCGACTGGCGCGAGCAGGTGCAATTGAGAACGGACACGGGCCGTCACGAACTGATGGTCTCCTGTACACACCTGCCAGCGACTGACGGGGCACTCGCCGGACTCATCATCGTATTTGACGACATCACCACGCTGCTCCGTGCACAACGTGACGCCGCTTGGGGTGAGGTCGCCCGCCGCTTGGCGCACGAGATTAAAAACCCGCTCACGCCTATACAGCTGTCTGCAGAACGTATGCGTCGACGCTTGTTCGAACTACTACCTGCTAAGGACGCAGACATTCTGGAGCGTGGTACGCATACCATCATTCAGCAGGTTGAAGCGATGAAGCAGATGGTCAACGCGTTCTCCGAATACGCGCGCGCGCCGTCTATGGAACTCTCGCCCACCGACCTCAATCAAATTGCGACGGAAGTGGCGGAGCTCTATCGATCGCAAGGCGGTCCTGCTGGAGGTGGCGTAGCGGTTCGTTTGGCGCTGGACCCTGCTCTCGGCATGGTCGACGTCGACCGAAACCGAATCCGACAAATCCTCAATAATTTGCTCACGAACGCCTGCGAGGCGCTTGAGGGGCGGCCAGACCCGTGTGTCACCATCGAAACCCGTCGCGGTAACGTTTCGGGTCACGACATGCTAGAACTGGTGGTGACTGACAACGGCAGCGGTTTTGATCCCCATCTGGTTGCGCAGGTCTTCGACCCGTATGTCACCAGTAAGCCGAAGGGCACAGGCTTGGGTCTGGCGATCGTGAAGAAGATAGTGGATGAGCACGGGGGCCGAATTTCGGCGGAAAACAGTGCCGACGGCGGCGCTAAAATCACTATCCTGCTACCGCTTGACGCGGGCTCTAGGGAATTTCTTGCGGCCGGCGGCCGCGAGGCGCGCAGAACGGATCTCAAGAGGGAGCGAGCATGAGCGCACCAAGAATATTGGTTGTCGACGATGAGGCGGATATTCGGGGAACGCTCCGAGAGGTTCTCGCCGATGAGGGAATGGACGTGGATGTGGCTGCCGACGCCGCACAGGCTCGCGCCGCGCGCGCGCGCCACGAGCCAGACTTGATCCTTCTCGATATTTGGATGCCGGACACGGACGGTATTACGCTTTTGCGCGAATGGTCGACGCAAGGTGGATTGTCGTGCCCGGTCGTCATGATGTCGGGCCATGGCACCGTGGAAACAGCAGTAGAGGCCACCCGACTCGGCGCATACGATTTCATCGAAAAGCCGTTATCGCTGACCAAATTGCTCCGTATTGTCGAGCGTGCTCTGGAGTCGGGGCGCCGCAAACGCACGGCTTCGCGTGCGCTTCTGCCACCGCTGGTCGCTCCGGTCGGCAAGAGCCGTCTCATGCAACAACTTCGGGAGCAAATACAGCAGATCGGCGCACGGGAATCGACAGTGATGTTCGTCGGCGAGACCGGTACCGGCCGGGAAGCCTTCGCTCGCTATCTGCATTCCATAGGCTCGCGTAACGGCCAGCCCTTTATTACGATTTCGGGTGGCGCGCTGGAGGATGCGACGCTTCTCGAGCGGCTGCACGGCCGGGAGTCAGAAGGAAAAATTGAACCGGGTCTGTTCGACGAGGCTCGGGGTGGCACGCTGTATCTTTCCGGTCTCGAGGATTTTTCGCCCGCGGCGCAACGGGTGCTTGCGGCTGATCTCGACGCGGGCAGTTACGTTCGCGTCGGTGGGACGAGAGCGCAGCCACTCGACGTCCGCTGGGTCTCAGGGGCACAGCCGGGGTTGGAGCTGTGTCATACGCCGGAGCCGTTTCGACGCGACCTTCTCGCGCACCTCAATCTCATTACGCTGAAGGTGCCGCCGCTGCGAGATTATGCAGAGGACGTCCCTGAGCTCTTGCGTCACTACGTCGATCGGTTGGTCGAAGAGCAAAGGCTTCCTTTCCGTCGCTTTGGCGTCGCCGCGCAGAACCGCCTTCGGAATTATCCCTGGCCCGGCAACATGAGCGAGCTCAAGAATCTCGTGCACCGCCTCTTGGTACTTGGCGGTGATGAGGAAATACGGCTGGAGGAGATTGAGCGGGAATTAGCCGCGCAACTGCCCAAGGATGAGCCGCTCGTCAAACAAGATCTTCTGGCGCTGCCATTGCGCGAGGCGCGTGAGGCATTTGAACGGGCCTATCTGCAGCAGCAGTTGCTACTCTGCAACGGCAAGGTAGGGCAGTTGGCTAAGCGCGTGGGTATGGAAAGGACCCATCTCTATCGAAAATTGCGTTCGCTGGGCGTTGATTTCCGACAGGGAGCAGACGACTGAGTACAACTGACGGGACTAGCCGCCTACAGCGAGCGGCCATTCCTTTTATATTGGGCACGGTGATTTTGGACGTTCTGGCGTTTGGCCTGATCGTACCGGTCTTGCCTGTACTCATCCGCTCTTTCCGTGATGGCGATACTGCCGCTGCGGCGGCCACCTATGGCGTGTTTTCCACCGCATGGGCGCTGATGCAGTTCATCTGGTCGCCGCTGATGGGCGTGTTGTCTGACCGCTTTGGGCGCCGTCCGGTATTGCTGATTTCATTGACCGGCCTTGGTCTCGATTACATTTTGATGGCGCTCGCGCCAAATCTTACGTGGCTGTTCATCGGCCGAGTCATTTCCGGCATTACGGCGGCAACCTACGCGACCGCCGCCGCGTATGTAACCGACGTGACGCCTCGCGAAAAACGAGCGGCCGCCTACGGTTATATCGGTGCTGCTTGGGGGGGCGGATTTGTCGTTGCGCCGGCGATCGGCGGATTTCTCGGCCAGTGGCATACGCGAGCACCGTTTTGGGTCGCGGCAGCGCTCACCTTAGCAAATGCCCTCTACGGATGGTGGGTGGTGCCTGAGTCGCTACCGGTTGAGCGCCGTAATGCATTCTCGTGGCGTAGAGCAAATCCCTTCGGCTCGTTGGTTCTCATTAGGGCCCGCCGTGGACTGGCAAGCCTCTTCACCGTGCAAACGTTTCAAACGGTGGCTCACTACTCGTTACCCAGTGTCTTCGTTTTGTACGCCACACATCGTTATGGCTGGTCGTTGGCGCAGATTGGGTGGGCTCTGGGTTTTGTAGGTGTGTGTACTGCGGTTGTTCAGGGATTGTTGATTGCGCCCCTGGTTCGCCTTCTCGGCGAGCGGCGCAGTGTTTTGGTCGGCCTCATCGCCGAGACCATTGGATATGCGGGTTACGCGCTTGCCCCGAATGGGATGTGGTTCATTGCGGCCATCCCGTTCGGCGCGCTGGGAGGCTTGTATAGCGCGTCGGTGCAGACGCTGATGGCGCATCGCGTACGGGCCGAAGAGCAGGGCGAACTGCAGGGCGCATCCTCTAGCTTGATGGGACTCGCTGGAATCGTCGGTCCTGGCCTTTTCAGCGGCACCTTTGCCATCGCGCTGGCGGCTGCCAGTGCGTCAATCTCCGGACTACCATTCTTCGTTGCCGCGATTCTAACGGCGACTGCCTTCCTCGTTGCGATCAAGGCAACGCGCCCCGTCCACGGACACTAGTCCGAAAGGCGCGTCTTGGTCGCTGGGATTTCCGCTCTTTGCAGTCGGCTCTGCGTACGATTGAGGTCGTCGAGACTCTTGAACGGACCGACGCGTACACGGTAGTACAACTGATCGTTGATTTTGACGGTTTGTATCTTGGCCTCAACGCCGATCATGTTCACGATCGCTCGTTGCCGTTCCGCATCGGCCACTGTTTTATACGAAGCAATCTGTAGTACGTAAGTGCCTGGGTGCACCTCCGGTACTGGTCGCGATTCCTTCGCGGGTTCTGTGCTCTTCTCTGGAATCTCAACGCGATTTTTCTTGAGCGCCTCATCGTATGTGTATCCGCCGGCAGGACCCGGATCCGCATCCGGGATGTCGTTGACCGACAACGGTTCGCGTCGATGTGCCTTGGAAGTCGCGACTTCTGTCGCCGGCCGATTCTTGATGTGCAGGTAAACGGCAGCCACGCTCAGACCGCCGATGACGCCGAGCACACCCCAGATCCACGCGGGCACGCCACGACGCCGTGTCGGTCTTCGCGTCGCGCCTTTGCGATAGTCCTTCGTTTGCGTCACATCGTGTCCGGTGCGGAAACGCCAAGCATGGCAAGGCCGTTGCGTAAGACTTGGCGGGCTGCGGTAAACAAGATCAAGCGAGCGTCGCGTGTCGGTTGATCGTCAACGATGACGCGGAAATCCGGGTTCTCGTTGCCTGCCGAATACGCGCCATGGAATTCATTGGCTAAGTCGCGCAGATAGTTGACTAAGGTATGCGGCGATCGTGTGGCAGCCGCTACCCCGACGACTTCTGGATAGCGTGTCATGGCCACGATGAGTCGACGTTCATGCGGCTGAGCGAGTCGATCCAACGACGCGCGACCGAGTGCGGCGTCGTGCGTCAGACCCCGGTCCGCCAGCTGCCTGAGTACGCTCGCCACGCGGGCATGGGCGTACTGAATATAATAAACCGGGTTTTCGGTGCTACGTGATTTGGCCAACTCAAGGTCAAAATCCAGAGTCTGGTCGTGCGAGCGCATCACAAAATAGAAGCGGCACGCGTCGTTGCCCACTTCGTGGCGCAGTTGGCGAAGGGTCACAAAGTTCCCCTCGCGCTTACCCATCGCCACTTTCACATCGCCGCGGTAAAGGTTAACCAACTGAAGTAGAGTGACTTCTAACGAATCTGGTGGCTCGCCCATCGCGGCTAATCCGCCACGGACGCGCGCTACGTAACCGTGATGATCAGCGCCCAGGACATCGATTAGGCGGTCAAACCCACGTAACCGCTTGTCGAGATGGTAAGCAATGTCGGACGCGAAATACGTGCGCACGCCGTTTTCGCGTTCAACCACACGATCCTCATCGTCACCGAAGGCGCTCGCGCGGAACCACAGCGCCCCGTCCTTGCGGTAGGTATGGCCCGCCTGGTCCAGGCGGCGAAGCGCTTCATCAATGGCGCCGCTGGTGCTCAATGACCGTTCGGAGTACCAGCGATCAAAGGTAACCCCCATTTCCGCGAGATCGCCTCGAATATCAGCGACCATCCCGGCCAAGGCGTGGTCCACTAAAGCGACGAAACCTGTCTCGCCGAGCAGATTGCGCATCCGCGCAATCAGCGCATCAATGTAGATCTCCTTGTCACCACCGGCCGACTCGTCGGGTGGGAGATCTGCGAGTACGTCTGCGGCCGGTCGTCGGAACTTGTGTGAGTGTTCCGCTTCCAATGAGGCTGCGATCGGTAGCAAATATTCCCCACGATAACCGTTGGCAGGCAGGGGTACGGCTTCACCGATGCGTTCGAGATAGCGCGTCCAGACACTGACGGCCAAAATATCGACCTGCCGACCGGCGTCATTAATGTAGTACTCGCGGTGAACGGTGTGGCCCGCTGCGCTCAGCAAATTAGCCAACGCAGCGCCGAAAGCCGCATGCCGACCGTGACCCACATGCAGTGGTCCCGTGGGATTGGCTGACACGAATTCCAGCAGAATTTTTTCGCCGCTACCGGTTGGCCGGCGGCCGTAGTCTGCACCGAGGTCAAGGATGGCGCAGACTTCGCCGTGGTAGGCGGCATCGGAGAGATGGAAGTTGATGAATCCCGGTCCGGCTATTTCCACTTTGGCAACGAATGGATCCGACGGCAGCGCAGCCACGATAGCTTCGGCTAACTGCCGAGGGTTGCGGCGCGCTGCTTTCGCATGCCGCATCGCCACGTTGCTCGCGTAATCGCCGTGCGTTACGTCCCGGGTACGCTCGACGTCAGGCGTTACGGCGCGTGCTTCCGCTGGCAGAAGGTCGTCGGGTAGGGCGGCCAATGCCGCACCGATCAGTCGTTCGATCGTCGCTTTCAAAGGTATGTCCGGAAGGTATCGGAAGAGGCAGGGGGATCGCCCGCGAATTCTACCGGAATCGGCTGCGCGGAGGGCCTACCCTCAGGTCACTTCCAGCGGGTCGACATCAATAGACCAGCGTACCTTGCGGGCTTCGGGGAGCGATTCGACGGCCTTCACCCACCGGGCGAGAAACTGGTGCAGGCCGAGGCGCTGTGCGCTTTCGACCAACAATTGGGCCCGGTAACGTCCGGCCCGGCGCTCCATCGCGGACGCGACCGGGCCGAGCAGGCGGACAGGATATCCGGGCGGAGCCAGTCCCCGTGCCGCCTCCAAAAAGCCCAGCGCATCCGCTCGTTCCGGTGCGTCAGCGCGGAGTAGGGCGAGTCGGCTAAACGGCGGCCAGCCGGCCGCCGCACGTTCGTCGAGCGCGCTCTGCGCGAATCCTTCATACCCCTCGTTCACCAAACGTTGGAGCAACGGGTGCTCGGGACAGGCGGTCTGGATGTACACCTCGCCCGGCCGGCTTGCCCGCCCGGCCCGACCTGCCACCTGCACGATGCTTTGGGCCAGCCGCTCGCTGGCTCGAAAATCCGTTCCGAAGAGTCCTTGATCCGCGTTCAGCACTACGACGAGGCTGACGTCTGGGAAGTCGTGACCCTTTGTGAGCATCTGTGTGCCGACCAACAGACGCGCTTCGCCGGACTGCACGCGTTCGAGAGCCTGCTCGATCTCACCGCGCCCCTGAATGGTGTCTCGGTCGATGCGCACCAAGGCGCGTCCGGGAAACAGTTCATCGAGGCCGTCTTCAATCCGTTCGGTACCTTGGCCGACCGGGCGTAGCTCGTTCGAACACTGCGGGCAAGCGTAAGGCACGGGCGATTGCGCGCCGCAGTGATGGCAAACCAGCAACTGCCGCCGCATGTGTACCGTCATGCGGGCGTCGCAGTGGCCGCAGGGTGCCGACCAACTGCAACCGGGGCAGAACAGTGTCGGCGCGTAGCCGCGGCGATTGAGGTAGATCAATACCTGCCCGCCCGCCGCGAGGTGACGTTCAATCGCGAGCACTGTGGGCGTTGCGATCCCGTGTCGGTCCTCGTGCAGGCGAAGATCGATGACCGTAATTCGCGGTGTACCGGCGGCACCGGCTCGTTCGGGTAGGGACAGGCGTTGATAGCGGTCCGCACGGCTGTGATGCAGCGACTCGAGCGACGGGGTGGCAGATCCCAGAACAACGGGTATCTGTTCTCGCTGTGCTCGCAGAACGGCCAAATCGCGCGCGGAGTAGCGAAACCCCTCTTGCTGCTTGTAGGACGGATCGTGCTCCTCGTCCACAATCAAAATTCCGGGACGGGCCAGGGGTACAAACACGGCGGAACGGGTGCCAATGACGATTGGTGCTCGGCCACTGCGCGCTAAGCGCCACATAGATAATCGGTCGGAGTCGGTTAACCCGGAATGCAGAATGGCGATGGGCACGTCGAAGCGGGCGCGAAAACGCGCCACCGCTTGCGGGGTGAGGGCGATTTCAGGAACTAAAACAAGGGCTTGTCGACCGCTCGCAATCACCGTCTCGATGGCCCTGAGGTACACCTCAGTCTTGCCGCTACCGGTCACTCCGTACAGCAGGAATGGCGCAAATCGGTCGAGTTTTGCTTCGATCTCGGCGATGGCTTGCGCTTGTGCGGCCGTCGGCGTGGGACGCGCTCCAATTCGGCCGGATGTCTCGACCGTCTCATCGCCGGGGACCTCGTAGGCGTCGACCCATCCTTTGCCAACGAGGTTGCGCAGTGCCGTCCGTCCCCCTTCCCCAAGAACCTCCAGATCCGTCAGATCGATACTTCCTCGATCGAGGAGACGATCGATGAGGGCCCGTTGGCGAACGCCGAAACGAGTTTTCGTGGCGAGCACATCTCGCCCCGCAGCCGATAAGCGCCATCGAGGCTCTAAGGCCACGAGCGGGCGACCCGCTCGCAGTCCCGCCGGCAACGCGGCGTTGATCGCCTCACCGACAGCGTGGTGGTAGTACTCCGCGGCGAATAGAACCAGCGCGAGCAGCCTTGCATCCAAGACCGGTTCTGAATCCAGTACCGCGATCGCGGTGCGTAACCGCGCATCGGGCCACTCGCTCTGCGCCGAAATATCGACGATGACGCCGATTAATTCGCGACGCCCGAACGGCACCAGCGCTCTCATGCCGGGCACGATGCCGTTCGCATCGACGGGCGCCCGGTAATCGAACAGGCGCCGCAAGGGCGTGTCCAGGGCGACGCGTAGGATAGGGGCGGTGGTGCTCGATTCGGGCAAGGCACTGTCAACGTAGGCGGTGGATGGTCGTTATACCGATCCAGTACCCCGGGGGCCAGCAGGTTGGCCCGGGCGGGAGCGGTCTACTCAGTCCCTGCGGTTGTAAACGCCTGTGTCTGCTACCCTTTGCATTGAATTCATGTGCCGACCCGGTCTTCCCGAGGTCGACTGCGCGCTGACGACGGATGGCCGAGTGGAACGAGAGATTGAAGTTTTCCTGAAATCTGTCGAGAAGCGCGCGTTCCGCATCGCGGAATTGACGTTGCGTAATCCCGACGATGCATTGGATGTGGTCCAAGAGACCATGCTGCAGTTGGTTCGCCACTATTCGGAGCGACCCGCGAACGAGTGGCCGCCACTGTTCTATCAAATTCTAAAGAATCGCGTCCGGGACGCTCAGCGTCGCCGCCGTACGCGTAACCGCTTCATCGCCTGGTGGACGGGCGGCGTTTCGGAATCCGATGAGGCGCCCGATCCGATCGAGGCTGCGGTGTCGGACGATTTGGCTCCTGCCGACCATCTCGCCCAAACTCAAGCAATGGGCGCACTGGGAGAGGCCGTTCGAACGTTACCGGAGCGACAACGCCAAGCTTTTTTGCTGAGAGCGTTGGAAGGGCTAGACGTCGCGAGTACGGCGCAGGTCATGGGCTGTTCCGAGGGCAGCGTGAAGACTCATTATTTCCGGGCACTGGCGCAATTGCGGGCGGTGTTGGGGGAGCACAGGCAATGAACGAACACCCAGACGCCGAATCGACGGCATTTGTAGAGCGCTGCAAGGCCCAGTGGGACACGCATGTCAGCGCGATTGACCCGCAGGTCGGCGCACGGTTGGCGCGCGCGCGCGCGAACGCCCTGTCCGCGGGCTTCAATTCCAAAGCCGCGCGTCCGTTCCGCGTGCCGGGCGTATGGTTGCCGGCGGCTGTCTGCGCCTTTGCCGGCGCATTGGCGGTGGCGGTTTGGGTGTCGCGACCGGTGGCGCTCACGACGCCTATGGCCGACGCGGCCCCGGTCGAGGACGCCGAACTCTTAGCCTCGGGCGACGAACCCGACTTGTACGCCGAGGACGCAGCCTTTTACGAATGGGCTGGCTCGGAAAGCGGGGCGAGTTAAATGCGACGCCGCGGGTGGGCCATCGGCTGGGTCGCATGGATTCCCGCCGTGGCCTTGGGCGCTGCGACGCCGCCGTCTAACCCACCCCCTGAATCCGAACTTCTTGAATTTCTTGGAAGTTCCGATGCAATTGATCCGGATTTGGCCAAGTATCTGACGAGTCGACGGGCCACGCCGAGCTCGCCGACGACGCCGCCCCCGAACTCCCCGACGCCTGACAAGGCAGAGCGACCTTGTATGAGAACGACGCCATGCACGCACGACTGATCCACGCCACCGCCATTTTACTGCTGCTTGCCGGTGCGACGGCTGTGCGGGCCGACGACGCAGGTGTTACGTGGTCTGCGCTGCAGCCGTCCCAGCAAAACTTGCTGCGTTCGTTTGCGGATCGTTGGAGCCAATTGCCTCCCGCCCGCCAGGAAGCGTTGGCGCACGGCAGTGAGCGATGGCTCGCCATGTCGCCCGAGGAGCGCGAACAGGCACGGGGACGATTTGATCGGTGGCAGCACCTATCCCCGGAGGAACGCGAGCAGATGCGCGCCCGTTGGCGGGAATTCCGCGCTCTGCCACCCGAGGCTCAGGATCGCGTCCGCGAACAATTCCGACGTTTTCGTGATCTGCCGCCGGAGCAGCGCAAAGCCCTGAAGGAGCGCTGGAAACAACTGCCGCCGGAGGAGCGCAAAGCGTTACGGGAGCAGTTCCGGCGCGCCGGCCCGCACTCGCATCTCGGCAATCATTGAAGGGTTCGGCGGTGATGCGTTTTGATTGGTTATTGACCGGTGCCGTAGCGGCCGGCGCGCTGTGGTCGGCGCACCGATTGCTGGCCGACGTCTCACGGCATCTCGCGGGTCGATGGCGCTCCTTTCAACGACAACCGTTCTGGGTCAGATGGGTCCTATGGACGGCCTTGCTGTGGGTCGCTCTGCGATTGTTACGATTCGGTTGGCGTCCTTTTCTCGTGTACGGCGTGGTGCTCGGTGGAGTACTGCTTTGGGCTGCGGGGGCGGCGCGCGGTACCCGCGCTTGACGGGGGTTGGGGACACGCCTAGTGTCGGGCGATCCCACGGTGTGACGCTTCCGAAGCCATCCGGCGTCAATTCGGCCGTGGACCCTTCGGTCTGAACGTCGGTGCTACGGCGTCTGTCATCGGTCGACTCCGGTGTGTACCCCAGATTTCTGGAGTGGGCCGAGCGTCCATCACGAAGTTGTAGTGTCCTGCCGAATGCGAATCGCGAGAACCCACACGCCGTGCTAACGATCCCCTGGAACGGACGCTGCGGAAGGTATTGCGTGAGGAACGGCGTAGGGCGGTTAATCCGCGTGATGGCGGGGGGGCTAGCATGATCTCCCCCGCACTCGAGCCGCTGCGGACGCCGTTGTTTCGGCGCCTTTGGCTCGCCAGTCTGGTCTCGAACTTCGGTACGTTGATTCAGGCGGTGGGCGCTGCTTGGTTGATGACTCAATTGGTCAGCGCTGCCGACATGGTCGCCTTTGTGCAGGCTGCCACCGCGCTGCCGGTCATGTTGCTATCGGTCCCCGCGGGCGCCATCGCCGATATCTCCGATCGGCGACACGTCATGTTGGTGGCGCAGTGCCTGATGCTTGGCGTCTCAGTGGCCATCACCGTGTTGGCCTACTCGCACAGTCTCACGCCGTGGTCGTTGCTCAGCCTGACGTTCCTGTTGGGGTGTGGCAGCGCGCTCTACGGCCCGGCCTGGCAAGCGTCTGTCGGGGAGCAAGTTCCGGTCCGATTGCTTCCGTCTGCTATTGCACTGAATTCACTGGGATTTAATCTTGCGCGCACCGTCGGACCGGCGCTAGGGGGTGCCATCGTCGCTGCAGCGGGGGCTCCCGCCGCTTTCTTGGTGAACGCCTTTTCCTATCTCAGCTTAATCGCGGCCCTCGGATTCTGGCGCCGGACCTTGTTGCCGATGGCGTTACCGCCGGAGAACATAGGCGCTGCGATCGCCGCAGGGGTCCGGTATGCGCGCCTTTCCCTACCGATACGAACGGTATTGGAGCGCGCTTCGGCGTTCGGTTTTGGCGCCGGTGGGCTTTGGGCAACGCTGCCCCTCGTAGCCCGCGACTTGCTCGGCGGTGGGCCCTTAACCTACGGCTTGTTACTCGGTGGCTTCGGGGCCGGCGCCGTGGTGGCGGCCCTCGCGAGCACGGGTCTGCGTCGCCGCTACGGTTACAACACCATCGCGACGGCGGCATCCGTGACGTTCGCGTTGGGCGCTGCGACTGCCGGACTGTCGCCTTGGCGCCTGTTGACGATGGTCTCCGTTGCGCTTGCCGGGGGCAGCTGGGTCCTCTCCTTTTCGACCTTCAACGTCGTTGTGCAGGTGTCCTCGCCACGGTGGGTGGTGGGGCGTACGCTCGCGCTCTATCAAACAGCCGCTTTCGGCGGGGCCGCGATCGGGGCATGGAGTTGGGGCATGGTCGCGGAGCATCTTGGGCTCTCGACAAGCCTCGTCACGTCTGCCGCCGTGTTGCTAGGCTCCGCCGCGGTGCTCGGCCGCCGTCGGGGACTGGTCGCGCACGGGGCCGATGAATTAGGGCCATGGCCGGCCAGCGACGGAGGGGCACGCCTCGATATCCCTCAGTCCGCAGGCCCGATCGTGATCACCGTCGAATACCGGATCGCGCCGCAAGACGTCGCCGAATTCCTCCAGGCAGCGCATGAGTTGGGGCGTACCCGCCGCCGGGATGGCGCTCGACGATGGTCATTGATGCAAGACTTGGATGACCCCACTCGGTTTATTGAGCGGTATCAGGCGTTGACCTGGCTCGACCACCTGCGCCAATGGGAGCGCGCGACCGTCGCGGACCAATCCATCCGCGAACGTGTCTTGGCGCTGCACCAAGGCTCCCATCCCCCGACTGTCCATCACCTTTGGGCCCGCGAACCCGAACCGTCCGATACCCTTTCCGGCCTTCCCGACGAGTGACAGAAGCGACGCGGACCCCCGGATCGCACTACAATCCCATCCCAGTCGCCCGGATTCGGGCCTGTCAGGATGGTTTTTGGCCCATGGGTCGCATTTTCGAAGTCCGTAAGCATGCGATGTTCGCCCGCTGGAATCGCATGGCCAAACAGTTCCACCGTGTTACCAAGGACATCGCGATTGCGGTCCGTTCCGGTGGTACCGATCCGAACTCCAATCCCGCTCTGCGGCGCGTTATCCAGAATGCGCGAGCGGTCAACATGCCGAAGGACAAGGTCGAAGCCGCGATCAAACGCGCCGGCGGCAAAGATGCCGAAAATTTCGCCTTGGTGATCTACGAAGGGTACGGTCCTCATGGCGTCGCGATCCTCGTTGAGACGGCCACCGACAACCCGACGCGTACCGTCGCGAGCGTCCGCCACATTTTCTCTAAATGGGGCGGGAATATGGGCGCGAGCGGTAGCGTTGCGTTCCAGTTCAAGGAAATGGGTGTATTTCGACTCAATCCTGAGGGCATCGATCAGGACGATCTCGAGTTGTATTTGATCGACCACGGTCTCGAGGAAATGGGTGAGAGCACCGGCGAGAAGGGCGAACCGCAATTGGTTATTCGCTGCGCCTTCCCGGATTTCGGGCAACTTCAAAAAGCATTGGAAGATCGTGGCCTGACGCCCCTCTCTGCAGAGCGTGAGTTTGTTTGCCAGACGCCGACCGAACTGAGCGATGAGGATGCCAAGGAAGTGCTCGAATTGATCGACAAACTCGAGCAGGACGACGACGTCCAGAACGTCTTCCACTCGCTCGCGTAAGGACCACCGGAATGCCTTTGTTACGTTCGATGACCCTCCCGGCGGCGATCGCTGCCACGCTGTACGCGGCGGTCTGCGTGGCGCAATCCTCCGGCGCGGTTCCTGCAACGACCCCGACTGACGGAACGCCGCCGGCCACGGTGGCGCCAGTCGCGCCGAAGCCGGCGCCAAAACCGCTCACGATGGGCGAACTGTTGGCGTCCACGACGGCGGCTGACTGGCGTCAACCCGACCCGGAACGCACGTTGTATTTGTCGCTTCCCAACGGCAAAGTGGTTATTGAGCTCAATCCGGACTTCGCCCCGCGGCACGTCGCGAACATCTTGAAGTTGACCCGTGCCCATTGGTACGACGGTCTTGCGGTTGTGCGAGTCCAAGATAATTTCGTGGCGCAGTGGGGCGATCCGCTGAACTCAAAGCCCGAGGTCGGAGAGAAGCATTTGCCCGCGGAATTCACCCGCACGGCTGCCGACCTGCCCTTTGTGCGCCTCCATGACGTGGACACCTACGCGCCCGAGGTTGGTTTTTCCGGTGACATGCCAGTGGGCCGCGGCGGAGGCGGCTCAGAGTCAGAGGCGTGGCCTTTGCACTGCTATGGCGCGGTCGGTGTCGGTCGAGACAACGATCCGGCCACCGCGATCGGGACGGAACTGTACGCCGTCATCGGGCAAGCGCCGCGTCAATTGGATCGCAACACAGCAATTGTGGGCAGAGTGATCTACGGAATGGAGTTTTTGTCGTCGTTGACCCGTGGCAGCGGCAACCAAGGTTTCTATGAGCAGCCCGAGCAGCGTGAGCCCATTCGTAGCGTGCGCGTTGCGGCCGACGTCCCGGTGACGGAACGCTTACCGCTCGAGATCCTACGGACCGACACCAAGATGTTTCAAAAGCTCATCGAACTGCGCCGAAATCGACGGGACGCCTGGTACAAGGTGCCGGCCGGCCATATCGATATCTGCAATGTGCCGATCCCCGTGCGCGAGCACGTGCAGGAGCACCCTGAGCGCACCGACCATCCGGATCACGCCGACGGTCATCACAAGCACGGATGACGTTGCTAGCGAGACTTCGCTAGGCCTTGGGTGATCTGCTCGCTCGTGAGATCGCCCTCCCAGCGCGATATCACGAGCGTTGCGGTCGCGTTGCCAATGAGATTGGTCACGGCACGCGCCTCGCTCATAAACCGGTCGATGCCGAGAATCAGTGCGATCGCCTCGACCGGTACGCTCGGAACAACGGCGAGCGTGGCCGCGAGGGTAATGAAGCCGCCACCGGTCACGGCCGCGGCGCCCTTGGACGTCACCATCGCGACCAATAACACAGTCATTTGCTGACCCAGTGTCAGCGGCACGTCCAAGGCCTGCGCGAGAAAAATCGCGGCCAAGGACAGATAGATGCACGTGCCGTCTAAATTAAACGAGTAGCCCGTCGGAACGACCAATCCCACCGTAGCAGGCGGGCAGCCCAGTCGCTTCAGTCGATCAATCAAGGGAGCTAATGCGCTTTCCGAGGAGGAGGTGCCAATCACAGTCCATATTTCGGTTCGCAGATATCGCAGCAATGCCGTAATGCGGAAGCCGTTGAGGCGCGCCACCGTGCCGAGCACAACGAGGACGAACGTCGCGCACGTGAGATAGAACACGCCCATAAATTGCGCCAAGGGCGCGAGGCTGTGCCAACCAAATTTTCCCAACGTAAACGCCATGGCCCCAAAGGCGCCAATCGGTGCCAACCACATTACGAAATCCACCACCCGAAACAAAATGACGGATAGCGACTCCATTAGAGCGATAAAGGCGTGTGCGCGATCGCCTGATACCGCGGTCGCAAAGCCGATGATGACTGCGACCAGGAGAACTTGGAGCAATTCACCGGAGGTGAGCGCAGCCGGCAGAGTCGTGGGAATAATATTGGCCAAAAACTCAGCAATACCCTGCTCACGTGCAGCCGACGCATAGTGTGCTACCGCAGAAGCATCCAAATGCGTGATATCTGCGTGGAAGCCAGCGCCCGGTTTCAGTGCGTTAGCGACCAGTACGCCCAGAAGCAGAGCCACCGTCGAGAGCACCTCAAAATACGCCAAAGCCCTCAAACCGATACGGCCCACGTGCCGCAACTCACGCATCTGGCCAATGCCTAACACGACGGTCGTAAAGACGAGTGGCGCGACGACCATACGGATGAGCTTAATGAAGTCATCGCCCAGGGGCTTCAGCGCCACGCCCAGCGGCGGGTTGAGCCAACCCACACACGCGCCTGCGAGAACTGCCAACAAGACCCATCCGTACAGTGGTACTCGTCGAAGCATTAGCCAGTCGCCTTCACTGCTTGAATCAATTGGTTAACGGCGCCTTGAGCGTCGCCGTACAGCATCCGTGTGTTATCCAAATAGAACAACGCATTCTCGATGCCGGAGAATCCTTGGCCCTGCCCACGCTTAATCACAATCACATTGCGTGCCTTGTCTGCATCCAGGATGGGCATACCGTAAATTGGACTCGACCGGTCATTTCGGGCCACCGGATTCACGACGTCGTTGGCGCCGATGATGAGCGCCACATCCGCTGTCTCGAACTCCGCATTAATCTCATCGAGATCGGAAATGAGATCGTACGGTACACCGGCTTCGGCGAGCAGTACGTTCATGTGGCCCGGCATTCGGCCTGCCACGGGGTGGATCGCGAACTTGACGGAAACTCCGCGGTTCTGCAGAAGCTGCGCCAACTCCCAAACTTTATGCTGTGCCTGACCGACCGCCATGCCGTAGCCTGGCACCACGATCATTTTTTGAGCGTAGGCCATCATCACGCCGGCATCGCTGGCCTCAATGGGTTTCTGCGAGCCGGTGACAGGACCGCTGGCCGCACCGGCAGATTCTCCAAAGCCTGAAAAAAGGACGTTGCCAAGCGACCGGTTCATTGCTTTTGCCATCAGCTGCGTCAGCAGCGTACCGGCAGACCCGACCACCATGCCCGCGATGATCATCGCGGCGTTTTGCAGAACATAGCCTTCAAACGCGACGGCTAACCCAGTCAGCGCGTTATACAACGAAATTACCACCGGCATATCGGCGCCACCGATCGGTAGCGTCATCGTGACGCCCAAGACCAGCGCTAACACAAAAAAAGCAGTCACAACCCCGGCATTCCCGTCGAATCCCGTCGCGATGGAGGCGCCCAGCAAGACTGTTCCGCCGAGAATCAGAATGTTGACGAACTGTTGGCCTGAGAACCGAAACGACTTCTTGATCAAACCCTGCAATTTCGCAAACGCAATGCACGAACCCGATAACGACACCGCTCCGATCAACGCGCCCAATACAGCGAGAATTCCGTAGGCGAGTCCGTGCGATTCGCCGCGGTAGAGTTCCACCGCCGCAATAGCTGCCGCGGCGCCGCCGCCCATCCCGTTGTAGAGCGCAATCATCTGGGGCATATCGGTCATCGCGACGCGCTTGCCGTAGAACCAGGCAATACCTCCGCCCACCGCGGTGGCGCCTATCACGAGCAGCAGATTCAGTCCCGGTGCCGGCAACAAATACGTGACGAGGGTGGCAATGACCATGCCGAGGCCCGCCCAGAGGATCCCTCCGCGCGCCGTCGCCGGGGAACTCATGCGCTTGAGGCCAGAGATGAACAAGAAGGCGACGAGAATATAAGCGGCATCGACGACCAGGCTGACCAACGAGGCGTGATCTAGGTTCATGGCTGATGCCCCGCGCGGGGAGCCTTCCCGCTGGACTTGAACATCTCAAGCATTCGCTCTGTCACGACGTAACCACCAACAGCATTCCCGGCGGCGAGCATCACGCCGACCGTTCCGATGCAAAGTTCCAGAACCCCATGGGCACTAAACAGCGCCATCATGGCGCCCACCAAGACGATGCCGTGCACAAAGTTGCTCCCGGACATGAGAGGGGTGTGCAAAATGACCGGCACTCTTGAAATCACTTCGTAGCCGGTGAATCCCGCAAGCATAAATATGTAGATGGCTATCACACCGTTCATGAGGTTCTCCTTTAGCCTGCGAGTAGTTTGGCGGTCGGTTCGTGCTTGATGGCACCGGCATGCGTGAGCGCTGTGCCCGCGAACACCTCATCACCCCAATCAATCGTCAAAACGCCACCTTTCAATGCGGGGCTCAAGAGGTTGTACAAATTGCGCGCGTACATTTCCGACGCGTGATACGCGAGCTGGGAGGGTAAGTTGATCGGACCGACAATCTTGACCCCTTGATGCACCACCGTCTCGCCGGCCCGCGTTAATTCGCAGTTCCCTCCATTCTCGGCCAAGATATCGACGATCACGGCTCCCGGTTTCATCCGTTCAACGGCGGCCGCCGAGATAATGCGCGGAGCGGTGCGGCCGGGAACGCCCGCTGTCGTGATCACGACGTCAGCCACCGCGATACGACCGTCCAGCACCTCCTGCTGCTTCGCCTTCTCTTCGGTCGTCAATTCCCGCGCGTAACCACCGGTGCCCTCAGCCGTCACGCCGGTCTCTACAAATTTGGCACCCAAGGATTTCACTTGGTCGCGCGTGGCGCTGCGCACGTCATACGCTTCGACGATTGCCCCTAACCGCTTCGCGGTGGCGATCGCCTGTAAGCCCGCCACACCGACTCCAATGACCAACGCTTGAGCGGGACGAATCGTGCCGGCGGCGGTGGTTAACATCGGGAAAAACTTGTCGAGTGCGTTGGCGGCAATCAGCACGGCTTTGTAGCCAGCTATCGACGCTTGCGACGAAAGCGCATCCATCGATTGAGCGCGCGATATGCGGGGCACAAGCTCCATTGCGAAACTCGTAATCTTCTGATCACGAAGCGCGCTAACGGCGGCCAAGTTGTTGTGGGGCTGCATGAATCCGGCATGCAGTGTGCCCGCACGCAACATGGATGCTTCTGCCACAGTAATCGGCTGTACTTTCAGCAGCACGTCTGCTCGGCCGTAAACCTCCGAAGCGCTTTCTACAAATTCAACGTTGCTGTAGGCGCTATCCGGGAACTGAGCGGCCGCTCCTGCACCGCGCTCCATAAGAACGCGATGCCCGAGTGCGATGAATTTATTAACGACTTCGGGGACCAGCGCGACGCGCGCCTCACCCGACTGAGTTTCACGGGGAACCCCGAGCACAAGACCTTCCGCTGGAGACGGCGACATCGATCGATCTCCTAGGGCCCTTCCTAGTCACGGCTCTTCGGCGCCGCTAGCGGACCCGATTATTTCAAGTTTGTGTAATCGTCCGATCGAATTTGATTATGGCACAAGGCTCTCGTATCTTACGATAATGAATCCGAGGCCAATGCAAGAGCGGCCCGATCAGGCCGTGACGTGTCCGCAGTCGGCGGAAGCCGATGCTGCGCTATCGCCGTATCCGCTCGGTCAGCAGGCATTGCGTACCGATGTTTCGGGTATGCCATTGGAATGGATTGATTTCAAAGAGGCAGTGCGTCTGCACACGCTCGGTCAGGTGGCGTATAGCAGCGGTACGCGTCTCTACCGAATACGGGGCGGAACCAATGCACGTACCGGAATGCCGTCCTATGTAGAGATCCATTCCATTCTCGCAACGACCGGATACTCCGGGAACGCGGGAGCTACCCGAGGAAACTACATCCCGCCGCTGAACAATGAGACCTTGTTCCGCCGGGACGGGCATCTGTGCATGTACTGCGGGCTTCGATTTCCAGCCAATTTGCTATCACGAGACCACGTCCGCCCGTTTTTCCTCGGCGGCCTGGATTGCTGGAACAACGTGGTGACCGCGTGTCGACGCTGTAATAACGCAAAAGCCGCGCGGACGCCGGAGCAGGCCGGCATACAATTGCTCGCCGTGCCATTTACGCCCACCTACGCCGAGTACATTTACCTAAAAGGCCGTCGTGTGATGGCCGACCAGATGCAATATCTGATTGCTCACTTCCCCAGATCCAGCCCATTGCATCGTCGCATCAAGGAGTGGGTAAACTGAGGGATGGACGACCTCTATCTCGTTGATGCCAGTTATTTCATATTCCGAGCTTATTACTCCATGCCGCCGGAAATGGCCGATCCGGATGGTCGGCCAGTGAACGCACTCTACGGTTTTGCTCGATTTCTTTGTGACCTCGTCGAGCAAGAGCGTCCTCGGCACATTGCCGTCGCCTTTGATGAAAGCCTCTCAAGCTCTTTTAGAAATCGACTGTATCCCGCATATAAGGCGAATCGCGATCCGGCACCGCCGGAATTGAAAGAACAGTTTTCGCGATGCAGGGAGCTGTGCACGCACCTGGGAATTCGGGATTATGGCAGCGCCGAATACGAGGCCGATGACATCATTGGTACGTTAGCAACGCGATTCCGTGCCAAGGGCTATCGATCGATTGTCGTGACGCGCGATAAAGATCTTGCTCAGTTGATTAGGCAGGGTGACTGTTTCTGGGATTACACCGCGGGCGAGCGACTGGGCTATCACGACATCCCATCGCGATTCGGTGTGATGCCAGAACGCGTTCCGGACTATTTGGCGCTGACGGGTGACGCCGTTGATAACATCCCCGGCGTACCGGGGATTGGAAAAAAAACCGCCGGAGCGCTGCTTACGGAGTTTTCGTCGCTGGAGGATCTGTACGGAAACATTGAACGTATAGCCTCGGTAAAATTGCGCGGCGCCGCAAGCGTCAGCGCGAAACTCATTGAGCACCGAGACGTCGCCTTCCTTGCGCGGGAACTGACGCGCATTGCCTGCGACATGCCGATGGATGCCCAACCCTCGGACGTCATCAGGCGCCCACCCGACCTCAATGCTGTGGATGGATTTTTCGACCGTGCCGGCTTTGGCGCCATGCTGCGCCGACAAGCGCAGCGTATTGCAGCTCAAACGACCTAGCGTTCCGCAAGTACCTCCGCAATCGCATTCGCCATAGACTGTTGAAGTTGTTTCTCGTGTCGATCCTGGGGCGGCGCAAATCCCATTCGGTCCATGTATGGCCGAATAACGGGATCATCGACCGACGTCCGCGACGTCAATAGTTGGGCAAACGCGGACGGGCGATGAGCGGCATCATTCGCCACTTTCGCCACTGCGCGCTGCAGAACAAGTTCTTCCGCGGTGTAATCACAGCCGAACGGAAACTTGGAGAAAAAGCCCTCGGTACGCAATCCGCGTAGCGATGCCGCAATCGTCTCCGGGAGGTTGCGCCGATGCTCGTGAGGAATCTCATAGGACGACTCAATCTTGCCGGCAGCCTTCGCATGACCGAGCAATTCCTGCTGAAAGCGCGAGTCGGTGACCGCCAGCAGCGCGACAACACAATCCCGGTCCGTCAAACCGCGCAGCGACGCGATGCCGTACTCGGTCACCACGATGTCGCGAAGGTGTCGAGGTATGGTCGTGTGCCCGTAGTTCCAAACAATATTCGACGACGTCCTTCCGGCACTTGATCGCGTACTGCGAACCAGCAGGATCGAACGTGCTTCGGGTAGCGCATGCGCCTGGGACACAAAGTTATATTGGCCGCCGACGCCGCTAACAACTTGTCCGGAATCCAAGCCGTCGGACACTGCTGCGCCGAGTCCGGTCACCATCATGGTCGTGTTGATAAAGCGGGCATGCCTGCGTTGCGCTAACTTTAAGGCATGATCAGGGCCACCCGGTTCGTTGGTCCACGCGACGCTGGTCATATTGAACGCCGCTCGGTCGACCTCCGGGAGATTCCTCAACGCGCTGTAAAAAGCGCGAGGACCCAACATAAACCCGCCGTGCAGTACGTGACCGCCGTCGAGGCGTCGTGACAAACACTCTGAGGCGATCGACTCGCGGGCCGCGGCGTCGTTTAGGTCCGCCTCGATATGCTTTCCAGACGGCGCGATCAATGCGTAGCGCCCGTCGTGGGAGGTTCCGGGCGCAAATAGACCGCAACGTTCCAGCGCCGAGAACTCCTTCGCGTCAATGAAGCCGACCCCAGCCCGCGCGAGAGCGACTAACATTTCGACATTGGGCGTGTGTGTGACCGCACCATCATCGAGTAAACGCTGCAATTGAGCGTGAGGGTATACGCGTCGCGACAATATCCCTGCTCGGAACAGTTCTAGGAAGCCGTCCACGAACATTTCCGTGTTGGCAAAGATCCCACGGTCAAGTGTTCCCAGGCCGCCGACGTTTTGTATGGTGTCGGCGAACCGACTGGATACGCCGGTGAGCTCAAGAACATGGCGGTAAACGTCGTTGCGCTGCTGGCGCAATTGCAGGGCGTAGACAATGGCCTCACCCAGTTCTCCAATCCCCAATTGGAGTGTTCCACCGTCACGTACCAAGCAGGCGGCATTGAGGCCGAGCGCATGCTCAACGTCCCCGATGGGCGCGTTCGGGATACAAAACGGGTCGTGCTCGTACCGCTCGTGATCAAGCACAAACTCAAACCGGGGACGAGTGAGTGCAGCGCCCCCCAGCATGAACGGCAATCGCCGATTGATGCTGGCAACGGTGACGACTGGGATTCCTCTCGCCGCTTCCGCTTCGAGGTGGTCGAGAAGGTCGAGGCTGAGATCAGGATTGCCAGAGAGACTGATGTGCTCCCGAGGGCCGATCCCTCGCGCCGATACACTTTGCGCAAGCAAATTGACGCCCATGGCGATGGTGTCACGAACGACGTGCGAATAATTGGAGCTCAAGTACTCCTGTTGAGTACTCGGAACGTTCAGCCAGGCGCCGGCCTGAACGAAAAACTCGCGAATTCGGATATTCGGCGGTAGGCGATTTTCGTGCGCAGCCTTCACGTAGTCGAGATCCGGATAATCGCCCCAGATGCGCTCGGCCATGGGACCGATCAAGCGGCTGTCGAGTTCAGTCCGCCCCAAAGGCCGATTTAACGACAGCGCCGTGACGATGGTCAGATCGATCGAAGGATCGCGGGCGACGCGGCGGTAGAGTTCGTTAATAAAGGCGACAGGCTTGCCCATCCCGAGCGGGGTTGCCATGACGATCCGATTTCCGAGTTTGCGCAGCGTCGCATCAACGCATTCGCCAACGTCATCGAAACGGTGAGTGCCGTGATCAGTCATGCCGTTTTCCTCCCCCAAGACGTCGCGCAACGATAGCGCCGACCGCTAACTGAACCTGATGGTAGACGAGCAATGGCATCACGATAAGGCCTATCGAGGTAGAGGTTCCAAACACCGCATGCGCGATCGGCAAACCGTTCGCGAGACTCTTTTGTGAGCCGCAAAAGTAGGCGGCGACGGCCGAGTCCCTGTCCATTCGGAGCGCCCGAGTGAGTGCGAGCAAAGCACCGCTCACGACGGCCAGCAAAGCCAGGGCAATCACGGCCGACATGATCGCGGGAAGGATCGCGGCGCGAGTCCAGACACCGGCTCGTATCGACTCGCAAAAGGCGCCGTAGACGATCAGAACGATGGACGTTCGATCTGTCCAATGGACCACGTGTGGGAATCTGCGAAAAAAAGATCCGCACAGCGGGCGCGACAGCTGACCCAGCGCCAGCGGCAACAAAATGGTCAGCGAAACCGTTTGCATGACGCTCGGGAGTGACAGAGTGACGCCGGCAGTCTTCGCTACCAGCGATGCATAAAGAGGTGTCAGGAAGACGCCCAGTATCCCGGAGAGCGTTGCGTTAAAAAGTGCTCCCGCGGTATCCCCTCGGGCCACTGCCGTTAGCGCGACCGAGGAGGAGATCGTTGAGGAGACGGTGGACATGAAGAAGAAGCCCAGAGCGATCGCTGAAGGCAAGCCACGGCCTGCGAGCAGAATGAACGCACCCAGTGCAGGAAAAACGAGAAACGTTACGGCCTGCGAGACGAGATGCAGTCGAATATTTTTCAAACCGCGGCGCAAAGCCTCGAGGGGGAGCACCGCACCATGGAGAAAAAACACCAGTGTGACGGCAATGCGGGTTGCCTCATGCACGTGGAGGGGGCCGTCCTGAGCACCGAGATGGGGAGCCAATGCAGCCGCTAAGACGGCGAGCGCGATCGCAATCAGGAATGGATCAGGCCACCAACCCCGGGTGGTCATCGTTCGTCGGCCTGTACGAGCGAGTCATATGTGCGGCGGAATGCGGACGCCGCCAACGGCAAGTTTCGTGTCCAATCCGCGTTGGCCTGATGATCACCACCATCGGTCACGTATTTGATCGATAGGAACGGAATGCCTTCAAGCGCACAGACCTTGGCCAGCGCATAGGCCTCCATGTCCAAAACGTCGCAATCAAAAACGTCATGCCCCATCACAAAGTTGTCGCCACTGCCGCAACGGCCCTCCATGAGGTGAGGCAGTCGACGCGGCGAATGCAATACGGGTTGGATCGGATCCAAAGGGGTCGTCCCGAGAGCGAAGCCCAGACCACGGACATCCATGTCGCGCTGCACAAAAAAAGTGCACTCCACCAGCGTATGGGTATTGAACCGAGGGCTTCCCGCGGTGCCAAAGGATAGGATCATCTTGGGTGTGCGCGTCCGCAAAGAGCGGGTCAGCGCATAGGTCGCGTTTATTTTGCCGATCCCCGTGTAGAGAACTCGGTCCCCTAAATCAGAAAATTGCCCGCCGGCCTCTGATTCCAGCGCGAACACAGTGAGGAGGTCATGAGGGCAAAATGCGGGCATTGAGGTCGTCTTTGCGAAGCCGTGCGAGTGTAACAACCGGCACGTGGGAACGGGTCACAGTCCGTATTTATCCTATCGCGAAAGACCGTATCGGCACGGTAGGGTCGCCGCCATGCTGTCACCCGACCCGATTGCCGTTTTTGACCCAGACCTGGTGAGCCGTTACGACGGCCCCGGGCCCCGTTACACCTCCTACCCGACGGCCGTTCAATTCCACGAACGGTTCGGAATTGTCGAATACGACACGGCGGCCCGGGCGAGTAACGAACTCGACCCTAAACCCCTTTCCCTTTACGTCCATGTGCCGTTCTGCGAAAGCCCCTGCTTCTATTGCGGCTGCAATAAGGTGATTACCCGGGATCACGGTCGCTCTCAGATTTACTTGGAGCACCTCTATCTGGAGATAGAGCGCCAAGCTGCTCTATACAGCCGTAGTCGCCTAGTCGACCAATTGCACTTCGGGGGTGGGACCCCTACGTTCTTCAGCGATGAGGAGCTATGCCAACTCTTTGAGGTCATGGGGCGGCATTTCAGCCTGCGAACTGACGCCGATCGAGAGTATTCGATCGAACTGGACCCAAGAACGGTGACGGCCGAGCGCTTAGATCGACTGCAGTCCTTGGGGTTTAATCGGTTCAGCATGGGCATCCAGGATTTCGATCCGTCTGTCCAAGCCGCCGTTAACCGAATCCAATCAGAGGCGGACACGCTTGGATTGATACAGCATGCTCGGTCCATCGGCATTGATAGCATCAGTGTCGATCTCATTTATGGGTTGCCTCGTCAGACGAGACACAGTTTCGCGCAGACGCTCGAAAAGATCGTGGCCGCTCGTCCCGACCGTATTGCTGCATACAGCTACGCTCATCTGCCGCACCTTTTTAAAGCACAGCGTCAAATAAAAGTGGTTGATTTGGTGACGCCCAGTGAGAAATTGGGGCTCTTGGGGTTAACCGTAGAAACGCTCTCCGCCGCGGGCTATGTCTATATCGGTATGGATCATTTCGCGCTCCCGACGGACGAATTGGTGGAAGCGCAGCGCGCGGGAACACTACAGCGAAACTTTCAAGGTTATTCAACTCGAGCGGAGTGCGATCTCATCGCCTTGGGTGTCAGCTCCATCTCTAAGGTCGGTGACACGTATGCGCAAAATGCCAAGACGCTGCCCGAATACTATCGTCGCATCGAAGCGGGCGGCTTGGCCGTGCAACGCGGTGTCGCGCTTGAACCGGATGACCGACTACGTCGTGACGTCATACAAGCGCTGATGTGCGCGACTCGTCTGGATTTTTCGAGCATTGAGGCGAAACACCGCATCGATTTTGAACGTTATTTTGCCGCCGAGCTCGAAGCCATAAAGCCTCTGGAGGCCGACGGTCTGGTCGAAATACAGGGGCGCAGTGTGCGGATTACGCCACGCGGCCGACTGTTGATGCGCAATGTCGCCATGGTGTTTGATGCGCACCTGAACAAGCCATCCGCCTTCCACTCGCTGCCTCGATACTCCCGAGTGGTTTAGGTTGCCTCGCGGACAACGATGACGGTGCCTTCCGGCGCTCGAAGGCAAATCTGATGCTGAAGCGGTCGGTCCGCCGTCAATTCACGGCGGATGAGAAAGCCTCGCCGCGTGAGCGACTCGGCAACCGAGGCTATATTCTCCGCCGTAAAGACCAAGAGGTGATGGCTGATCGGGCTCGTTGCCAGCAGCGATAAGCTGATACTGTCATTCGCCACGACAATTCGCCGCTGCAAAGCATCCCCTAGGTCGAAGGCAACAAAACCCAATGCCTCCCACGTCAGTGCGCTGATGTCGATGCTCGCACCCACAATTTCGATTTCCTCAAACCAACCGAGCAGCGACGGCTGATCGGTCACTGGTGAATGTGTGCGCGCTTCGGTCACCATCACCGAGATTTCACCGGGCAGCTGACACTCGAGGTGATTGAATTGGTGGTCGCCGAGCGCCACGTGCTCCGGGACAACACCGATGGCGGTCAGCGTCGGGACGAGGTCCGCCAGATTCGGTCGCGTGAAAACCAATGTCGGCGAATGGCCCAAGGATGTGCATAACCGCAACGTCAAACGACCGTCGCTCAAGGCAATCGTCCCTTCGCGAGTTTCGCCGGTGTCAGGGGCAACCGCAAACCCCAATCGGGTATAGAAATCTAAAGATTCTAATGGGTTAGGTGAAGCTACGGCATATTCTAGAAAGCGCCCAAGCATGGCCATCCGCCTAGGAAGTGACTCGATGGGGTGGTAGGCGCCAATGGGGTGGGGTCGCATACCAGACGCCTGCCGCGATCAGCGCGCCGGCCGCAATAAACGTCGTCACGGCAACGGGCGATGACGTACTCGCGCTCGACATGCCTTGGACCGCGAGGGCTCCAATAATTTGTTGACCAAATCCGAGCAAGCCCGATGCTGCGCCGGCATTGGCGGGCGAGCGTGCCACCGCCGCCGCCGTCAAGTTAGGCAGCGTCAGCCCTTGGGCAAAGCCGATTATGCACCACGGTAAAAAGATGAAAGCAGGGTGCCAAAAGCCGAGCCACGCTAATCCGGCTCCCGCGAGCGCGCCGACGGCTTGCAGTCGAACTCCGTCGGTGATCAGCCGCTCGAGCCCTCGACGGTAGGAGTAGCGCGTCGTGTACCAGTTGCCGCAAAAATAGCTAAAGGAAATCAAAACGTACCACGATCCGTACTCCGCACTGGTACGGCCTAGCGTTCGAAAAATATACGGAACGAGGGATACAAACACAAAAAAGACGGCGTACAGAACGCCGGTTTGCAACGCATACCCCAAGAACGCTCGATCTCGAACGAGGTTTGCCGACGCGCCCAGAACGCTTACGCGGCTCCCCAAGGCGCTGGGTGCGCGGGTTTCGGGCAGCCAGCGCCACGCAGCCACGCCCACGGACAGTGCCAGCCCGAGTTGTATTTCGAAGACGATGCGCCAACCCATGAGATCGCCCAGCATGCCGCCCAATGCGGGTGACAACGCATTGGCAACCGACATCACCATCGTGATGGTGGCAAGGCGTAGCGCCATATGCTCTCGTTCGTAGAGGTCACCCAAAACGGCGCGCGCAACCGTCACGCCGGCCGAGGTGCCGAGCGCGGAAATCACACGGCCTACGGTCAACATGCCGATGGATGTCGCGCAAAGCGCGGTGATCACGCCCAAGAGGTACACGCACAAACCGGTCAGGATGACCGGTCGCCGTCCAAAGCGATCCGAGAGAGGGCCGTAGGCATACAGACCGATCGCGTAAGCCACCAACGCGGCGGTTACCGTAGCACTCGCCGCCGCTACGCTGACGTGAAAAGCTGCCCGTGCCAGTGGTAGCACGGGCATGTAGATGCCTAACGAAATGGGTCCCGACGCTGTGACTGCCGCGAGCAGTATGGTGAGGCTGCGCTCCGACAGTCGCGTCTTCAAGGCATTAGACCGCCGACACAGAGGTACTTCAGTTCGGTGTAGTCAAGGATGCCGTGCTTGGACCCTTCGCGGCCGATGCCCGATTCCTTCCATCCGCCGAACGGAGCTTCTTCGGTCGAAATGATGCCCGTATTGAGACCCACAATGCCGTATTCCAAGGCTTCGCCCACGCGCCAAGAACGCGCGATATCGCGCGTATAGAAGTAAGCCGCCAGACCGAATTCCGTGTCGTTGGCCATCCGTATGGCATCCGCCTCCGTTTCGAACCGGAATACCGGCGCAACCGGTCCGAAGGTTTCTTCGCGGGCCACTTTCATGGACGTCGTCACATGGGTGAGTACCGTGGGCTCGAAAAAGGTTCCGCCTAAGGCATGGCGCCGTCCGCCCAATGCCACTTGAGCGCCCTTGGAGACGGCGTCGGCGATGTGATCCTCGACTTTGGCGACGGCTTTCTCATTGATTAACGGACCTTGCTCGGTTGGTCCCTCAAGCCCAGCACCCACTCGCAACTTACGGGTAGCCTCGACCAATTTCGCGACGAATGCGTCGTAGACGCCTGCTTGGACCAGTAATCGGTTCGCACAAACGCATGTCTGTCCGGTATTCCGGTACTTCGAGGCCATCGCGCCGACCACGGCGGCATCCAGATCCGCATCGTCAAACACGATGAAGGGCGCGTTGCCACCCAACTCGAGGGATACTTTTTTAACCGTATCGGCGCACTGCTTCATGAGCAACTTGCCGACGGCGGTGGAACCCGTGAAGGTGATTTTAGCGACTTTCGGGTTAGACGTGAGTTCACCGCCAATCGCCTGCGGACTTCCCGTCAACACATTGAATACGCCGGCCGGGATACCGGCTCGTTCGGCAAGTTCCGCCTGCGCAAACGCCGATAGCGGGGTCGACTCGGCGGGCTTGATGACGATAGTGCAGCCGGCAGCGAGGGCGGCGCCGGCCTTGCGAGTGATCATCGCTGCCGGGAAATTCCACGGGGTGATGGCGCCCACAACGCCAACCGGCTGACGCAATGCGAGCAGTCGCTTGTCCGACGCGGGTGAGGGGATGACTTCGCCGTAGACTCGGCGGCCTTCTTCGGCAAACCACTCGTAAAACGAGGCGGCATAGCCGACTTCACCTTTAGCCTCCGCCAGAGGCTTGCCCTGTTCCGCCGTCATGAGGCGACCAAGATCCTCTGCGTTGGCGGTCATTAAATCGGCAAAGCGGCGCAGAATTTTGCCGCGCTCTTTGGCGGACTTGGCCGCCCAGGCGGGTAGTGCTTTTTTGGCGGCATCGATGGCTCGACGCGTCTCCTCAACGCCGCAATCCGGGACCTCGGCCAGCACTTCGCCGGATGCTGGATTCGTGACGGCCAGAGTGCGGCCGTCGTCTGCGCTGATCCATTGGCCATCGACGTAGCATCGGTTGCGCAGCAGGGTAGGGTCGTTGAGGATCAAGGTCATGATGATTCGTCCCGTGACAGGAGTGGATAAGACGCGTCAGCCCAGATGGCGGCGCAGAAAATCGATGGATCGATCAAACGCAGCCGCCGCGCTGACGGGCTCGAAGGATGCGCGATCGGAATTGTTGAAAGCATGCCCCGCGGGGTACAGGTGAACCTCGGCGTGCGGCAGGGCAGTTCGTACGGCAGCGACGTCGCTTGGGGGAATGGCCGGGTCGGACTCCCCGAAGTGGAACATCATCGGACAGGTCGGATGTTCGTTTAGGCAGGCGGGCAGACCGCCGCCGTAGTACGCGACAGCGGCCTTGAGCGGTAAACGGCACGCAGCGATGTAGCTCATGCGGCCGCCCCAGCAGTAGCCGATGACCGCGACGTGCTCTGGGTCCTGAGCGCTGAGGCGCGCCGCTTCGAGATCGGCCACCGTGGCGGTGACGTCAATGGAGCGTGCGTGAGCCAATCCGGTCGGCACGTCCGTGTAGGGGACGATCAGGTCCTGAGCGACGCGGTCGAAGACTTGCGGCGCGAGCGCCTCATAGCCGGCGCGAGCGTAAGCATCGGCCACCGCGCGTATGTGCGGGGTGACCCCGAAAATCTCCTGTATAATCAGTATAGTACCTCTCGGCGCGTCCATCGGACTTGCGCGATAGATACGCAGTTGATGCCCATCCGCAGCAGTCGCAGAGAGATAGCGGGTGTCGATACGGACCATCTGGCGATTCTCTTACGTGACTTTCGTATTCTGCGGGAGCGCTACGGCCCCCGCCACCGAAGAAACGACCCGCCCATGCCGGGAAACGCGCAAAGCCAAGAGCCCGGTGGGTGGCATAATCGGAGGGACTTCCGCTCCGAGGATTCATCATGAGTTCCGTCACGTCTACGCGCGAGGGCGCAATTGCAGTCATCCGGTTCGGCGAACCCCCCGTCAATAGTCTGGGTCGCGCGACGCGATCCGATGTCGCCCGAGAGTTGGCTGCGGCGATGGCCGATCCGTCGGTCGATGGCATCGTGCTGGCAGGCAACAACGGCTTATTTTCTGCCGGGGCTGACATACGGGAATTTGGCACGCCGGCCATGTTGGCGTCGCCTAACCTGGCGGATCTCATTGTGCGGGTGGAATCGAGCCCTAAGCCCGTCGTCGCCGCGATCGAGGGGACGTGTTTAGGGGGCGGCCTTGAGCTGTCGCTCGGCTGTCATTACCGCGTCGCATCAAGTAGCGCGAAGCTGGGCCTTCCGGAGGTCAAAATCGGTCTGTTACCGGGCGCCGGTGGCACCCAACGCTTGCCGCGCCTGATCGGAGTTGAAAACGCACTCAATGTCATCCTGGGCGGTGAACCGGTGCCGGCAAAATTATTCGCGGGCAGCCCGCTGCTCGCGGCGCTGATTGACGGTGATCCTGTACCCGCTGCCGTGTCATTGGCTGCGGAACGCGGCGCGTTGCATCGCCAAGGTAAGCCGTTGCCGAAAGCGCGAGACCGCTCTGCAGCGGGCCCGCACGTCGAGCCTCTCCTCCTTTTTGCGCGCAACATGGTGCGTGCAGCGTATCCCGCCTATCCAGCGCCGCTGAAGTGCATCGATGCGATTGAGGCGGCCGCCAGCAAGTCCTTTGACGAGGGGCTCGCCACGGAGCGCGCACTCTTCGTCGAATTGATGTTCACGCCGGTGTCGAAAGCGCTGCGGCACGCCTTTTTTGCCGAACGCGCCACCTCGAAAATCGCGGATGTGCCGGATTCCACGCCACTGCGGGATGTCCGCACGGCTGCCGTGATTGGGGCCGGGACGATGGGCTCTGGGATCGCACTCACGTTCCTCTCCGCCGGCATACCGGTTCGTCTCTTGGAAACAGGGGCCGAAGCACTCAGTCGCGGGGTGGCGCGTATCCGCGAAGTGATTGAAGGCCAGGTCAAGAAAGGCCGATTGACCCCGGAGGCCGCCGAGGCGCGTGGAGCGTTGCTACGCCCTACGCTGGATTACGCCGATCTGGCGGATGCCGACCTCATCATTGAGGCGGTTTACGAGGACATGGATGTCAAACGCCAGGTCTTCACGACATTGGATCGGGTGGCAAAGCCCGGCGCGATATTGGCCACGAATACCTCCACGCTGGACGTCAACGCGATCGCCGCGGTCACGTCCCGGCCGGCAGATGTGGTCGGAATGCATTTCTTCAGTCCCGCTAACATTATGAAATTGCTGGAAGTAGTGCGGGGGCGAGCAACGGCTAACGATGTGCTCGCTACCACCATGAAATTGGCAAAAACGCTGCGCAAGACCGCGGTGGTCTCGGGCGTCTGCGACGGCTTCATCGGCAATCGCATGATTGAACAGTACATCCGTCAAGCTCTGTTCATGGTCGATGAAGGCGCGAGTCCTGCTCAGATCGACAGTGCGATCGAAGCATTCGGCTTTGCCATGGGTCCGTTCCGGATGAGCGATCTGGCCGGCAATGATATTGGCTGGCATATCCGCAAGCGGCGCGCCATTGAGCGACCCGACGTGCGTTATTCAGGCATCGCAGACCGTCTGTGTGAATTGGGACGCTTCGGCCAGAAGACGGGTGCTGGTTGGTACGACTACCGAAAAGGTGATCGCAACGCGTATCCCTCGCCGGTCGTCGAGGGCATGCTCGCTGAGCATCGGTCCACTCTGGGGCTGCCCTCCCGTGACATCACCCCGCGCGAAATTGTCGATCGTTTGGTGTATGCCCTCGTGAACGAAGGCGCTCAGATTCTTGATGAAGGGATTGCCCAGAGAGCGTCCGACATCGATATGGTGTACCTGACCGGTTATGGCTTCCCCGTCTACCGCGGTGGTCCTATGTGCTATGCCGAGGAAGTGGGTCTCTATGCGGTGGTGCTGCGCATGCAGGAATTTGCACGCAATTCCTATGGAGACCCCGCTTTCTGGACGCCAGCGCCATTGCTGGCGCGTCTTGCCGCTGCCAGCGGCACCTTTAATTCTGCCGGAGTCCGCTCATGAGCCGTGAAGTCGTGATCGTATCGACCGCCCGCACCCCATTAGCGAAATCGTTTCGAGGGTCGTTCAATCTGACGCACGGCGCTACGCTGGGTGGTCACGTCGTCCGCGCTGCACTTGAGCGTGCGAGGGTTGATGCGGGCGATGTCGAAGATGTGATTATGGGGTGTGCGCTACCGGAAGGTGCTACCGGCGGCAATATTGCTCGGCAGATTGCGCTGCGTGCCGGCTGCCCAGACTCTGTCTCTGGCATGACGGTGAATCGGTTCTGCTCGTCGGGCCTCCAAGCCATCGCCCTCGGCGCCCAGCGCATCATCGCGGGTGAGGGCGATATTTATGTCGCCGGTGGCGTGGAGTCGATTTCCATTGTGCAATCGAGTGCCAACCGGAATTTTACGGAAGAGACGTGGCTGAAAGAGCAATCGCCAGGCATTTACTGGAGCATGCTCGATACCGCCGAAGAAGTGGCTCGTCGTTACGGCATCACCCGTGCGGACATGGACGCGTACGGCGCGCGCAGTCAACAACGTGCCTGTGCCGCCAAAGCGGCAGGTTACTTCAACGACGAAATTGCGCCGATTACGGTCACGATGGCGAACCTCGATAAAGCCACCGGACGTCTTTCGACCCGTACGGTTACCGTTGAGCACGATGAAGGGTTGCGTGAGGGCACGACGGTGGATGGTGTGGCCGGCATACGCTCGGCATTGCCAGGCGGCGTCATTGCGGCCGGCAATGCAAGTCAATTTTCGGACGGCGCCGGTGCCGTGGTCCTGATGGCCGCGGACGAGGCGAAGCGGCGTGGATTATCGCCGTTAGGGTATTTCCGCGGCTTTGCCGTGGCGGGTTGCGATCCTAAGGAAATGGGGATTGGGCCGGTCTACGCGGTGCCCAAACTCTTAGCCCGTGCCGGCCTGACAGTCGCCGACATTGATCTATGGGAATTGAACGAGGCGTTTGCGGTTCAGGTGCTTTATTGCCGCGATCGCTTGGGGATACCCGATGACCGCCTCAATGTCGACGGCGGGGCGATTGCGGTGGGCCATCCCTATGGGATGAGCGGCCAGCGCATGACGGGTCACGCCCTGCTGGCGGGCAAGCGACTGGGGGCGCGTCACGTTGTCGCGACCATGTGTATTGGTGGCGGTATGGGCGCCGCGGGATTGTTTGAAATCTGCTGATCGGGGGGGGCGTCCGTACTGGGGTCGAAACGCGACGGCTATCCTGAAAGGCGCTCGGGGTGGCCCGTCCCGACGGGGCGATCAAGGGTAGAGACGTCTTCAAACGCCTGACTTGTTTGATCAAGTACACTGTGCAGATCCATTAGGAGTGCTGCGTGTCCGAAGCCCGCATTGATCACCGTTACGACCGACAGTTGTCGGCTTTGGTCAACGCTCGCGTGAGCGGGGTCCTTACGGGTGGCTTGAAAGGCGTAGAGAAAGAATCCCTGCGCGTCGCGACCGACGGTCGAATCGCTCGAACACCGCACCCGAGGGTGTTGGGTTCGGCGATGACGCACGAGCACATCACAACGGATTACTCAGAGGCACTCATCGAGTTGGTGACACCGACTTTCACGGAAAGTTGGGAGTTGTTGCAGTACCTGACCGATCTGCATCAATTTGTATACGAGCGCTTAGGGGATGAGCTGCTTTGGGCCACGAGCATGCCCTGCCGCCTTCAGGGCGATGCGAGCATTCCGATTGCTGAGTTTGGTCACTCCAATGTGGGCCGAATGAAGCACATCTATCGCCGCGGCCTCGGCATGCGGTACGGCCGCATCATGCAGGCGATTTCGGGCGTGCATTTCAATTACTCCTTCCCGGAGCAATTTTGGGATGTCTGGGCTGCGATCGCTGGCCGATCGGGCGGGCCGAATGCCGCTTTTATTTCAGAAAGCTACTTCTCGCTCTTGCGCAATTACCGCCGTCACGGCTGGATTGTCCCTTATCTTTTCGGTGCCTCTCCCGCGGTCTGCCGATCCTTCGTGGACGGTCGTACCGATCATGGATTAGACGAGTTTGGCCACGGAACTCTCTATTCCCCGTATGCCACTTCGCTGCGCATGAGTGACCTCGGTTACCGCAACAAGAGTCAGTCAGGCGTTTCGATTTCCGTCAATTCCCTGGACGAATATGTTCGGGACCTGACCGCTGCGATTTCCTCGCCGCATCCTGCGTATAAGGCGCTCGGTGTCGAGGTGGATGGTGAGTGGCGACAACTTAACCCGAACCGACTGCAGATCGAAAATGAGTACTACGCATTTATTCGACCGAAGCGTGTGGCGCGTTCCGGCGAACGGCCGACGAAGGCACTCCGGCGCGCCGGCGTGCAGTATGTCGAAATGCGCTCATTGGATGTCAGCGTCTTGGATCCGGTGGGCGTCAACCAAAACAAGCTAAAGTTCCTCGAGGCATTCGCGGCATTTTGCGTTGTCGCGCCGAGCCCGCCCTTCTCGCCATCCGAGCAAGACGCGCTGGATGCCAACCACGCAACCGTCGCTCGCCGGGGCCGAGAGCCCGGCCTCGAACTTCAACTCGATGGACGACGTCGCTCACTCACGGCTTGGGGCGCCGAAATACTGGATGCGATGGAAGGCGTCTGCGAACTCTTGGACGGCGCCGATGCGCACCGCCCGTACACGACTGCTCTGCAGAACGCGCGCGCAAAAATCGCCGATACCGAGGCAACCCCTTCGGCCCGCATACTGCGCGAAATGCGGCAGCGCGGCGAATCGTTCTACGACTTCGCCTTTCGAACCAGTGCAGGCTACCGAGACTATTTTCGCGACCTTGCACCGTTGGCGGCTGCGCGGGAAGACGCGTTTTCGGCCGAAGCGGACCAATCGTGGCGCGAGCATGAGGCGATCGAGTCCGCCGCGCAGGCGCCGTTCCGCGAATACCTCGCCGACTACTTTGCGGACTAGGGTGTTCCGTCTCGCACAAATCTACTGACGTGGTCCCCAATTCCCGGTTTCGTGCACCGCGCCTCAGTTTTCACCCCCCTGACACGGTTTACTACGCCTGACGTACGGCTCCGACGGGGCCGAGCGGCTAGGGTACGACCGCGTGAACTCCGAAGAAACTCAAAAACTGATCATCGACGAATCGTCGATCGCCCGACAGCTCAAAAAGGGCTTCGAGAAACTGCGCTTCGACGAAGCGGGTGTTGAGACTCAGTTCCGCCGTGAGTTTGTTCGGGATCGCCTGAAGCGCATACGCGAAAATCTGTTCTTGGCTCTCAGTGTTCTGGTCGCGTTCGCATTGGCCGATTCACTGGTGGTCGGCGAGTTTTCCCGGACCGGTCTTTATCTGCTGCAGTTCGGTGGGCTGGTTCCCGTATTGGGGATCCTGATCGCGTTGACCTACCACCGCCGCCCACATCAAATGTATCCGCGCTGGGCCCCGTGGTTAGCGACATTGCTAGGCGTTGGGATGATTCTCGTTGATATTCGGGCGGCTCTGGACGGCGTTGATGCCCTATTTTCCGGCGTGGTGGTCTACGCTGTCTTCTCGAGCTTCTTGCTCGGTCTTTTGTTCTACGAATCTCTCGCCGTCGGTGCTGCGGTCTGGTCGCTGTATCTCGCTGCGGCGCTCGCCTCGGGTCTCCCAGAGTCCGCGGTTCTGTACAACGCAATCGTACTGCTCGTCGTATTCGTCATCTCGGCGACGGTGAACTACTCGATCGAAGAGGGGATCCGTCACCACTTCCTGGAGCGGCACCAATTACGGGAAATGTCCGCTACCGTTGTGCGCGATGGGTTGACGGGACTCTACAATCGCAAGGCGTTCGACGAGCACCTCAATCGGCATTGGTCGATGGCTCAACGTGAAGGGGTCACCCTGGCGATGATCCTGATCGATATCGACTATTTCAAACGGTATAACGATGAGCACGGTCATCGTGGCGGCGACGACTGCCTGCGCAAAGTAGCCCATGCGCTCGCACGAACCGCCCGACGGCCCTTCGATTTTGCAGCCCGCTACGGCGGCGAAGAGTTCGCCATTATTCTTTACGATACAACGAAGGAATATTTGGACGAACTTTCTCAGAGCATTCATCAGGGCGTGTCCGAGCTGTCCATCCGGCACGGCGCCTCTGAGGTATCTGATCGGGTGACCGTGTCCGTGGGCATCGCATTTGTGGTGCCTCAGATGGAGCGTTCGGCGGGTGGTATCGTCCAAGCAGCGGACCAAGCGCTGTATCAAGCAAAGATAAAGGGCAGAAACCAGACCTCGTTCGATAACGAGACGTCGTACGCCGCTATGAAAACCGGGTACTTCCAAAAGCCCTCGAAAGCCGCCTAAAGACGCACCGTCTTGGTGCGTAGAGCGTGTTTGCGCCTCCCTTTGGGGCGCCGATCCGTGCATTTCACGCGAACACGACAAAATTATTGCAGCGCAGGATAAGGGGATTATTATTTCTTTCCCCTTATTTATTGCTTCGCTGGGCCTGCGCCCCACTGGACTGCCGATGCCTTCCCCGAACCCGCCGCGGAGCCGTATCCAAAAGATTTTGATCGCAAACCGCGGCGAAATTGCGATCCGCGTGATGCGCGCGGCCAACGAATTAGGTATTCGCACCGTCGCGATACATTCGCGCGAAGATCGATTTTCCTTGCATCGGACCAAGGCGGACGAAAGTTATCTCGTCGGCGATGGCAAAGGCCCTGTCGATGCGTATCTGGATATCCCCGATATCATCCGCATTGCCCGCGATGCGCAGGTCGATGCTATTCATCCGGGATACGGCTTTCTCTCTGAGAATCCCGAATTTGCCGACGCGTGCGCGGTCGCCGGCATTACGTTCATCGGTCCTTTGCCAGAGACCATGCGGACATTGGGCAACAAAGTTGCGGCCCGCCAGCTCGCGATTCAGGCAGGGGTTCCGGTGATGCCGGCAACAGGCCCATTGCCTACAGATCCGACGGAAGTTGAACGACTCGCTCTTGAAGTGGGCTATCCGTTGATGCTGAAGGCCAGTTGGGGCGGTGGTGGTCGCGGCATGCGCATCATCGAAGACGCGTCGGAACTCCATGATCTTGTCGCTACGGCGCGGCGAGAAGCCAAAGCCGCATTCGGCAATGACGAGGTATACCTCGAAAAACTCGTACGCCGGGCGCGCCATGTGGAAGTTCAGATTCTCGGAGACGCCCACGGCAATCTGGTGCACCTCTGGGAGCGCGACTGTACGGTCCAACGCCGCAACCAAAAAGTAGTAGAACGCGCGCCGACGGTGTTTCTCGATCTTGAGGCACGGCGGGCGCTCTGCGAGCTCGGCCTGCAAATCGGTCGCGCGGTAAATTACCGCAATGCCGGTACGGTGGAATTCCTTCAAGACGCGGATACCGGGAATTTCTATTTCATAGAGGTCAATCCGCGCATCCAAGTCGAACATACGGTGACCGAGGTTGTTACCGGTATCGACATTGTCAAAGCGCAAATTCGAGTGGCTGAGGGCGCCGTCATTGGAACGCCGGAGTCCGGCGTTCCAGTGCAGGACGACATTCGCGTCACGGGTCATGCCATGCAGTGCCGGATCACAACGGAAGATCCGGAAAATAACTTCATTCCAGACTTCGGTCGTATAACCGCTTATCGAAGCCCCGCAGGATTCGGCATTCGACTCGACGCAGGCACGGCGTACTCCGGTGCATTTATCGGTCGCTTCTACGACTCGCTGCTCGTGAAAGTCACTGCGTGGGCGCCGACGGCCGAGGAAACGGTCCGACGCATGCATCGCGCGTTGTGGGAGTTTCGCATTCGCGGTGTGACCACCAACCTCCGCTTCCTGGACCAGGTCATTAATCACCCTTCGTTTGCCGACGGCAGTTACACGACGAAGTTTATTGATCAGACCCCCGAGCTTTTTCGTACACCGAAGCGACGCGACCGAGCCACACGGCTGCTGAATTTTGTCGGCGATGTGATCGTCAACGGCAATCCGGAGGTTAAGAACCGACCGAGGCCAACCCGTCTCGCGGCACCTCGGGTGCCGAAGATGCAATTGACACCCCCGCCCGCTGGCACGAAGCAAATACTCGATACCCACGGTCCAAAGGGCCTTGCCGACTGGATGCTTGCGTCGGACCGTGTGCTCATTACAGACACGACGATGCGGGACGCTCACCAGAGCCTCCTCGCAACCCGCGTTCGAACACACGATTTGGTCGCGATTGCGCCGTACTACGCGAGCCTATTGCCGGAGTTGTACTCGGTCGAGTGCTGGGGCGGAGCCACGTTTGACGTCGCTATGCGCTTTCTCAAGGAGGATCCGTGGGAGCGATTGGCGCAATTGCGCCAAGCCATGCCGAATCTTCTGCTGCAGATGCTGTTACGTTCGGCCAACGCCGTTGGCTATACGAATTATCCAGACAACGTGGTCCGTTATTTCGTTGAACGTGCCGCTGCGGGTGGCGTCGACGTTTTTAGGATCTTTGATTCATTGAATTGGATCGACAACATGCGCGTCGCGATCGATGCGGTCGGCGCCACGGGCAAGGTGATCGAGGCATCGATCTGCTATACCGGCAACCTCTCTGACCCAAGCGAGACGAAGTACAACCTGCGTTACTACGTGAATCTCGCGAAGCAACTGGAAAAAGCCGGCGCGCATGTACTCGGCATCAAGGATATGGCTGGGTTGTGTCGTCCCGATGCGGCCCGCACCCTGGTACGCGCTCTCAAAGAGGAAGTGGCGATTCCGATCCATTTCCATACGCACGACACGAGCGGCATCTCGGCGGCGAGCGTGCTCGCTGCGATTGACGCCGGTTGTGATGCGGTCGATGCTGCGATCGATTCCATGAGCGGGCTCACGTCTCAACCCAACCTTGGCTCCATTGCTGCGGCGCTGCGGCACACCCCACGCGATCCCGGTTTGAACCCCGATCATTTGCGCCTCGCCTCATCGTACTGGGAGCAAGTCCGCCACTGTTACGGTGCGTTTGAGTCTGACATTCGATCGGGCGCCAGTGAGGTCTATTTGCATGGCATGCCGGGTGGTCAGTACACGAATCTTCGCGAACAGGCCCGTTCATTGGGTATCGATGATCACCGATGGCCGGAAGTGGCGGCCGCCTATGCTGACGTTAACGACATGTTTGGAGACATCGTCAAAGTGACGCCAAGCTCCAAGGTGGTTGGCGATATGGCCATCATGATGGTGACGTCGGGTCTCACGCGCGATCAGGTTGAAGATCCGGATTATGAGGTCGCGTTTCCTGAATCCGTCGTTCAGTTTTTCCATGGGGACATCGGTCAGCCTGTAGGCGGCTTTCCGCCGGAACTGCAGCGCAAGGTACTCAAGGGGCGCGAACCGCTGCGCGTTCGGCCGGGCGACGTGCTGCCCCCTGCCGATCTAGCGGCGTTGCGGGCGGCCGCGGAAAACAAGGTTAACCGCTCCATCAACGACGATGAATTTGCGTCCTATTTGATGTACCCGAAAGTATTCATCGACTATGCGAAGGAGCGGTCGCAATTTAGTGACGTGTCGGTGTTGCCAACGCCGACGTTTTTCTACGGCGTCTCCCCGGGCGAAGAGTTCGACATTCAAATTGAACGGGGAAAGACACTATTTGTGCGGTTCGTTGCAACCAGCAACGTACACGAGGATGGCACGCGCACGGTGTTCTACGAGCTGAACGGCCAGCCTCGGTCAGTTCGTGTGATTGATCGAAGTCAGGTGGCTCAAAAGGCGCCGACCCGCAAAATGGACAGCGCTGATCCGAATCACGTGGGTGCACCGATGCCCGGCAATGTGGTGACGGTGTCGGTTAAGCCCGGTCAAAAAGTATACGCAGGCGACACATTACTGACCTTGGAAGCCATGAAGATGGAAGCTGCGGTACGAGCAGAGCGAGAGGCGGAAATTGTCGAAGTCATCGTGCGACCGGGTCAACATGTCGACGCTAAAGATTTGTTGATCATTCTGAAGTAAGCATGCGGAGCCCTCGCGCGTGGGCTCCCTAGGCGTGGAGATTCGCTCGACAGAGGACGGGCCTGACTAAAAATCAGGCCCAATCTTCGTATACACTCCGGTTTTCGCGTCAGTGCCGGAGAGTTAACGTGTTCAAACCGTGCATCCGATCGGCAGCGCTCATCGCGCTTCTGCTGCCTCTGAGTGTCGCGACGTCGGCGACCGCGTCCCGGCCGGCGTCGCCCAGTGAATATCAGCAATACGCTCGTTCGACGTTCGCGGACTTGGTTTCCATTGATACGACGCACGCGAAAGGTTCCGCTCGAGCCGTAGAAGCGTTAGTCGCGCGGTTTCGGGCTGCGGGATTTGCAGATTCCGATATCTGGGTGGGCGGTCCGGCGGCCGATAAGATGAATATAGTCGTACGCCTTCACGGTCGTGGGACGCGGCAGCCCGTGTTGTTTAATGCGCATCTTGACGTCGTTGAGGCCGTTCGGGAGACATGGTCTGTCGAGCCGTTCCAACTGACGGAGAGGGATGGTTGGTTCTACGGCCGCGGTTCGATCGACGTCAAGAATGAAGTTGCGATCATCACGACCAATTTGATCCGGCTGAAACAAGAGGGTTACGTGCCGGACGGCGACATCATCGCGTTCTTCAATACCGATGAGGAGGCCGGAGGCGATGCGAACGGCGTCGAATGGATGGTTGCCGAACACCGCGACGTCATCAACGCGGGCCTCGTCATCAACGACGACGCCGGCAAGATGCTTTCGCTCAACGGAAAGCCACTGTGGAATACGATTCAGACCTCCGAAAAAGCCTATGCCACCTACGAATTGGTGGCGACAGGGTCGGGTGGTCACAGCTCGCTGCCGCGGCGAGACAACGCCATCGGGCGTCTCGCGCGTGCGTTGACGAAGCTGGACGCTTATCAGTTTCCCGTCCGGCTCGGCGAGACCAGCCGAGGTTATCTGGAGGCGATGCAGTCACGCGCAACCTCGCTGGAGTCAGCTGCGATTACCCGGCTGCTGAAAAATCCAGCCGATGCCGCGGCCATGGAAGCGCTGCGCGACAATCCGGTCATCAATGCGCAACTGCACACCACCTGTCCTGCCACCTTGGTGTCCGGCGGTCAGAGCGAGAGCGCGCTCCCTATGACAGCGGTCGCGACTCTGCAATGTCGACTCTTGCCGGATGAGAAGCCCGAGGTCATGCTCGCCACGTTACGCCGTGTCATTGACGATCCTTTGATCACGGTGAAGGCAACGTGGGGCCCCCTCTCCAGCCCAGCAGAATCTTTAGATCCCGCCGTGACCGCGATCGTGGAACGGTTGACCCAGGAGTTTTGGCCAACGGCAGGTGTGGTGCCGTTCATGTCTCAAGGAGCTTCGGATAACGTCTATTTTCGACGCGGTGGATTCCGCACGTTCGGGATCTCTGGCACGATGTTTGATGAAGCGGACATGCGCCAACACGGTCGCGACGAACGAGTCGGCGTCGCTGCCTTTTACGATTCGCTGGAATTCAATTATCGGCTCATGCGCGCTCTGTCGAGCGCGCGCTGAGACGTGGCCGAATGCTCAGCCTTTGACGTACTCGCCCGGAGCATCCCCAAGGACGGGATAACCCGATGCGTCTGCACCCAGGGTTGGCAATGACGCCGGTCCAGACGAGTGCGCGGCGAGCCAGGCCTGCCACACCGGCCACCAACTGCCCGGCTGAGGCGCCACCTGGGCGAGCCATGCGTCCGCAGAGAGGGGCGCATCGTTGGCCGTCGTCGTGCGTACGCGATGCTTGCGCTTGGGATGGACCGGGCCGCTGACGATGCCGGCGTTGTGGCCACCGCTCGTGAGCAAGAACGTATAGTCCGTCGAGCGCGCCAGGGCACCCACTTTGTAAACGCTCTTCCATGGCGCAACGTGATCGGTCTCGGTGCCGACAACGAACATCGGTACTGTGATGTCGCTCAGATTGACCGCCGCGCCGTGCACGGGGAATCGACCGTTGGAGAGTTCGTTGTCCAAATACAGTCGATAAAGATATTCGGTATGCATGCGGTACGGCATTCGAGTCCCGTCAGCGTTCCATGCCATCAGGTCGATCATAGGATCGCGCACGCCTTTGACGTAACTCTGCAGCATGGGCTGCCAGATGAGGTCGCGAGGGCGCAGCATTTGGAAGGCGCCGCCCATTTGCTTCGAGTCCAGAATGCCTTCCTCGTGCATCTGGGCTTTCAACATGGCCAATTGGCTGGGATTGATAAAGAGCGATAACTCGCCGGGCTCCGAAAAGTCGGTTTGGGCTGCAAACAACGTGACGCTGGCCAAGCGGTCGTCCTGGCTGCGTGCCAGCGTCGCGGCGGCAATAGAGAGCAAGGTTCCGCCGATGCAGTACCCGGCAGCGTGCACCTTTTGTCCCGGCACTATCGTCGTGACTGCGTCCAGAGCGGCCAATGGACCGAGATCCAGGTAGTCGTCCATTCCATAGTCGCGATCGCTAGGACCTGGGTTCTTCCACGAAATCATGAAAACCGTGTGGCCTTGCTCCACAAGGTATTTCACGAGCGAGTTCCGCGCCGATAAGTCCAGGATGTAGTACTTCATGATCCACGCCGGAACGATGAGGACGGGTTCTGCGTGGACGTCGTTCGTGGTCGGTGAGTACTGCAGCAACTCCATCAGATCGTTACGGTAAACGACCTTGCCTGGTGTGGCCGCCACGGCCTTGCCGACTTCGAAGTTCTCGACGCCGACCGGCCCTTTTTTCTCCGTTACGCGGGCAAGATCCTCGACGAGGTGTTGCAGGCCGCGCTTGAGGTTTTCGCCCCCCTCGCGCCGTGTCAGCTCCAGTAATTCCGGATTGGTGGCGAGGAAATTGGTCGGCGACAGGGCTTCGAGCCATTGGCGGACCGTGAACTCGACGAGGTCTGCGTTTTTTGCGTTGAGGCCATCGACGTCGTTGGGCAGCGCCTTTAACCACGCGGACGAATGCTGGAAGGCTCGCGCCCATACATTGAACGGATATTGCGACCAGGCGTCGTGACTAAACCGCGCGTCCGCGTCAGCGCCGGCCTGTTCGGTCGGCGATAACGCCTCGCCACGCGCCGCGCGCGCGCTGAACTCGACCAGTTCGGTGACCCGGCGAAGCCCGTCGGCGGCTAAAACACCTTGTTTGGCAGGCGACGCGGCCAATTGGATGGCCCAGTCTGCCCAAGCGGCGGAAAAGGCGGTGGTCGATAACCCTCCCGTCAATTTTCCGATCGCAGCGCGAAAGGCGTGATCAATGGCCTCAGCCGTTGGCGCGCGCGGTAGTCCGGGAATCGCCGGGATGACCGTGCTGCTCGTAGTCGATTCGGTCGTCGAATTCCGTTCGCTCATGGCCTGCTCCTAAACGCTGCACGACTAATATAAATTATATTTTGCAGTGCAGCAAAAGCGCGATTCAGCGTAACTGCGCATCGGCGAGCGGCACCGAGGGGTCTGCCAGTCGATCCACGTCAAAACACGCGCGGTCGGCAATCAGTTTTTTGGCGGCCATATAGTCTTTCGGGCGATTGACGCAATCCATGGCCAACAGTTCGGTGCCGCGCAAATAGCAACAACAAAACGATCGGTCGTTCGTTTCGCCTCGCACGAGGGCGCGGTCGTAGTCGAAATTCAGTCCGGTAATCAATAGTTTAAGATCGTACTGGTCTGACCAGAACCACGGGACGCGATCGTGTATTGTCCGGCCGCCCAACATGTTTTCGGCCGCGACTTTGGCCTGCTCGAACGCGTTATCCACCGACTCTAATCGGACCCGGCGCCCGTAGCGCAGGCTTGGGTGGTTCGCGCAGTCGCCTGCCGCAAACACGTTGGGGTCGCTGGTGCGAGTGTATTCGTCGATGGCGATGCCGTTCTCGCAGACAAGGCCAGCGGACGCGGCAAGTTCGATCTCCGGCACGACGCCCACCCCCACGATGACCACATCCGCCGGGAACGAAGGGCCATCGAGGGTGACAACCGCACCGACGCGATGGGGTGCTGTTGAAGAGGGCTCAAAAGCACTTAATAACGTGCGCGTGTGAATGCGGACGCCCGCGCGCTCGTGTTCTGCGGTGTAAAAAGCGGATACTTCGGGGGCGACAACCCGATTCATGACGCGATCGCTCATCTCGATCACATCGACGGACAGGCCCAGTGAACGGCAGGTCGCGGCCACTTCGAGGCCAATGTACCCCGCGCCGACGATGACGACGTGACGGGCGTTTGAAAGGTCCGCGCGAATCGCCTCAACATCTGCGCGAGAGCGCAAATAGTGAATGCCAGCCAAGTGGGTACCGGGCACCGTCAAGCGACGCGGCGTGCTACCAGTGGCCAACAGCAGTTTCCCGTACTCGAGCGCTGAGCCATCGGACAGGACGATTTTTCGCGACGCTAGATCGAGCTGGGTGGCCCTTACACCCAGTTTGAGATCGACGCGGTGAGTGTCGAAAAAACTGGCCTGCTTCAGCGTGAGTCGGTCGTCGGGTAGTTCGCCCGCGAGATACTTTTTCGACAGCGGTGGGCGCTGATACGGCAAATGAGGTTCATCGCCTATCAAGCTGATTGGGCCCGAATGCCCGAGTTTCCGCAGACTGTCGATCGCCTGCACCGACACCTGCCCAGCACCAACGATAGCCATCGTCTCGTTCGTCATTTTGATTCGCTCCACGGGAGCACCGACTCTACCACTCAGCCTCCTTGGCCGTCTGTCTGCACCATATTGGCGCGTTCCGCCGGCCAAGGGCGCTACCTTGGTGCGCGTTGGCGCGGGTGCCTTTTGTAAGTGACTGATTCATAGTGTTGTCACCGTCGGCACAGAAACTGCATTGCAAGGCATAGGTCAGCGTTTTTCGCTACAGTTAGACGGGCCACAGGAGCCTTCCTTTTATGAAACTCATCACTGCCATCATCAAGCCTTTCAAGCTCGACGACGTCCGCGCGGCGCTGTCTGAGATCGGCATCTCCGGCATGACTGTTACCGAGGTCAAGGGTTTCGGTCGCCAGCGTGGCCATACCGAGCTCTACCGCGGAGCCGAATATGTCGTGGACTTCGTCCCTAAGACCCGCGTCGAGGTCGCTGTCAAAAGCGACTTGCTCGACCAAGTGGTCGAGGCCATTGTCGGTGCGGCGCGAACGGGTAAGGTCGGCGACGGTAAGATCTTCGTGTCGGAGATCGAACGTGTCGTTCGTATTCGTACCGGCGAAGCCGACGAGCAAGCGCTCTAGATCGTGCGAGTCGGTCGATAAACGTAGACCGCGAGCGTGCCGAATTCTGCCGAATTACAGACCGTCGTGGACGGCATGCATCTCACCGATGCATGCCGTCATGTCTTCATTTGCGTCGGGTCTGGAAAGTGTGCGCCGATTGAACAATGCGAAGCCGCGTGGGACCACCTAAAGCGGCGTCTCCGCGACGCTCGACTCGTGGATGTCCAAGGCGGTGTGTTACGGACAAGGGCCGGTTGTCTGCGTGTCTGTAGAGACGGTCCGATTGCGCTGGTTTACCCCGGTGGCTACTGGTATCGGGAAGCGCACGGGGCTAACCTTGACCGGATCATCGATCAGCATCTGATCGGCGGTGTGCCGGTCTCGGATCTGTTGATCGCGGAAGGAACGCTCCAATCGCGGGAGTGCTAAGCGGTCACCGTCGCTCCCTTTTCACGAGTACTGAACCGATGACGCACGGTATTTTGATTCGCTCAACGGGTGGACCCGACGTGCTTGAGTGGGCGCCTATTGATGTGGCGCCGCCCTCAGCGGGTGAAGTGCGGATTCGACATACCGCAGTTGGCGTTAATTTTATTGACGTGTACGACCGAACGGGTCTGTATCCGATGCCGTTACCGGGCCGCTTGGGTCGAGAGGCGGCAGGCCTCGTCGAGGCCGTCGGTCCAGGTGTGCGGTCCCTCAAGGTCGGTGACCGCGTGGCGTATACCTCGACCGTTCCCGGTTCTTACGCCGAAGCACGCAACATGCCGGCAGACCGTGTAGTCCGGCTGCCCGAGGGCATCAGCGATGAGCAGGGCGCAGCCATGATGCTCAAAGGACTCACAGCCCAATACCTGCTGCGCCGCACCTATCGCGTCAAGCGTGGTGACACTATTTTGGTCCATGCCGCGGCCGGCGGAGTCGGACTGATCTTGGTGCAATGGGCCAAGCGACTCGGCGCGCGCGTGATTGCAGTGGTCGGTTCAGCGGCCAAGGCAGAGTTGGTGAGGCGGTACGGCGCCGACGAAGTGGTGCTGACCCCTGACGAGGATCTCGTCGCCCGGGTCCGAGCGTTGACCGGCGGCGAAGGCGTGCCGGTTGTCTATGATTCTGTCGGCAAAGACACGTTCCAAGCATCGCTGGATTGCTTGCGACGCCTGGGCGTAATGGTCACCTACGGCAATGCGTCCGGTCCCGTGCCGCCGTTTGCCGCGCTCGAGTTGAGTCGACGCGGCTCACTATTCCTGACCCGACCCACCCTGTTCCATTACATCGCCACTCGCGCAGAGTTACAAAAGTCAGCGCGTGAGCTGTTTGATGTGGTTGCCCGCGGCCACGTCGAGCTGGTCGTTGGGCAGCGTTATCCGCTCAAAGAGGCCGCTCAAGCGCACCGGGACCTTGAAAGTCGCCGGACGGTCGGATCGACCGTCCTCATCCCCTAGTCGGCCCGCGTCAGTGGGCCGTGATGGGTCCCCAATGGGGCTCCGATTCGACGTTTCGGATCCACTGCCGGATTGCCGGGTACGGCTCTAAATCGACACCGGCTTCGGGTGCTACGTGGGTGTAGGCGTAGAGCGCGATATCCGCAAGCGAGTAACGCTCACCCACGAGAAAGCGGCGATCACTGAGCCCCTGCTCCAAAACGGCCAGGGCGCTTCGCGCCGCCGTATGCTTCTCCACCAAACGATCACCGAGTTCGACGGGGCTCCGTCCAAGGGATTTGAGCCAGAATCGGGCGGTACCGAGTGCGGGCTCTAAGTTGTATTGCTCGAAGCACATCCATTGCCACATCAGCGCGGCATCCCACGGGTCATCCGGAATCAAGGGCGTACCGTTTGCTAAGTACGCGATGATCGCGTGACTTTCGGCCAGATCGCCGCGTCCCGGCACCTCGAGGAGCGGAATACGCCCGTTCGGATTTCGGGCCAAAAACGTCGGCGTACGGCTTTCACCGCGCGTGATATCGACCTCGATGACTTCGTACGGCAGCGCCAGATAACGCAGCGTCAACCGTACTTTGTAGCCGTTGCCCGATGGCAGGTAGTCGTACAGTCGGTACACGATCAGTGGCCGGTCGCAGCGCCTTGACGGATACCGAGGGCACCGCTGCGCACAACCTCAAGGACGTCACCAAACTGAGAGGCTTGCGCCAAAAAGCGCGATGCCAGCGCTTCGCTGCTGGTGACTTCCACCACAAAGTTCGATAGCGCACCGGACAAGATCCGTGCACCCGCCTCCGTAATCACTCGCGATAGCCCTTCCAGATTGGCAGGGGCAACGCGCAGTTTCACCAAGAGCAACTCACGCTCGATGTGGCCGCCGCCCGTGAGGTCTTCCACGCTCACAACGTCGACGAGCTTGCGCAGTTGGCTCGCAATCTGCGCCAAAACCGAGTCATCGCCCGTCGTCACCAAGGTCAAGCGTGAAACGGCTGGATTTTCAGTGGGCGCGACGGAGAGTGATTCAATATTGTACGCGCGAGTCGAAAACAGCCCTGCGACCCGAGCCAGCGACCCGGCTTCGTTCTGCAGAAGAATGGCGATGATATGGCGCATGGGACGGATCTGCGTGGACTAGGATCGCCGAGCATAGCGCGGATCTTTTTGCACTGCATAGACGAGATGCGCACTGAATTGGTAGTCTCAAACAGACACACCCCGACAAAGACGACCTGACCATGGCTCCGAATAGCGTAAAGACCCCTCATCCTCTGGCCGGCCGCACCATGACCGGTGCGGAAATGATCGTCCAAATCCTCGCGGACGAAGGCGTTGAGGTGATGTTTGGGTACTCTGGCGGCGCCATCTTGCCGACGTACGATGCGGTCTTTGTCCACAACTTAGACGGCACGCGGCGTCCTATGCCGCTGATTGTGCCCGCGAACGAACAGGGCGCTGGATTCATGGCGGCCGGCTATGCGCGCGCGACGGGACGCGTAGGCGTCTGTGTCGTGACATCCGGGCCTGGCGCTACCAACACAGTCACCCCTGTGCGCGATTCGTTGGCCGATTCGGTACCTATGGTGGTGATTTGCGGCCAAGTGCCTACCGGGGCGATCGGCACCGATGCATTTCAAGAAGCGCCGGTGTCGACGCTTATGGGATCCGTTGCGAAGCACGTATTCCTGATCACAGACCCCACGCGACTGGAGGCGACGGTCCGCACAGCCTTTGAGATTGCGCGTACCGGGCGTCCGGGTCCGGTCGTTCTCGATGTGCCGAAAGATGTCCAGAATTGGTCCGGGACGTTCCGTGGAGAAGGCGTATTGCCGCTTCCGGGCTATCGTTCACGCCTCGCACAAGTGGAATCACAGCGCCTCGATGCGACTGCCTGTGCAGAGTTTTTTGCGATGCTGGGCGAGTGCCAGCGACCCATGCTGTACGTCGGTGGCGGCGTTGTTGCGGGTGAGGCCTCTGCGCACTTGCGTGAATTTGCCGACGCGTTCCAAATTCCGGTGGTGACGACCCTGATGGGAATCGGCGCCGTCGATACCACCGATGCGCGATCCATGAGCATGCTGGGCATGCACGGGGCCGCATTCGCAAACTATGCCGTCGATGACTGTGATTTCCTCATCGCCGTCGGGGCTCGATTTGATGATCGTGTCGCGGGTGACCCGAAGCGTTTTGTGAAAAATGCGCGCTATATCGCCCATCTGGACATTGATTCGTCGGAAATCAACAAGGTGAAGCGCGTGAATTGGTCGCACGTCGGGTTGCTCCCCGAGGCCTTGTCTGCCCTGACGGCGCACGGCCGAGCGATGGGTTTCGCACGCGACTGGTCGCCCTGGCTCGCGCACTGTGCCGAACTGCGGCGCGTGCATGCGATGAATTACGACCGGAACAGTGATCAAATCCAACCGTATTACGTGATCGAAGAGATCAATCGCCTCACCAAGGGCGAAGCGATCATTGCCACGGGTGTGGGCCAGCACCAGATGTGGGCCGCGCAATACTTTGATTTCCGATTGCCCCGACTCTGGCTGACGTCTGGCAGCATGGGAACGATGGGTTTTGGATTGCCGGCAGCGATCGGTGCCCAGTTTGGGCACCCTGATCGCTTGGTGATTGATATCGACGGTGACGCCAGCATCCGCATGAATTTGGGGGAACTGGAAACCGTCACGACCTATAACTTGCCGGTCAAGGTGGTTGTACTCAATAACTTTGGCGACGGTATGGTTCGCCAGTGGCAGAAGTTGTTCTTTAAAGGCCGCATGTCGGCGAGCGATAAGTCCCTGCATAAAAAGGACTTTATTAAAGCGGCTCAAGCCGACGGCTACCCATGGGCCAAACGTTTGGATCGCAAAGCGGATGTGCCGGCGATCATTGAGGAATTCATTGCCTTCCCAGGGCCTGCATTCCTTGAGGTCATTATTGACCCCGACGCGGGCGTATACCCGATGGTCGGCCCGGGGCAGCCCTATGAAGCCATGATCACCGGTGATCACATCGTCTCACGCAGCCCGGGCGAGGCACCGCCACCGCCGGGTGCGTCCGAGATGTTCTGACCCCGCGATGGTCGTGGGCGAGCGCAACAGACCATCGCCCTGGGCCGCGACGCGCTACGCGCTGAGATTGGGGTGTCTGTCATTCGGTGGTCCGGCGGGCCAGATCGCGCTCGTCTCGCGCGAAGTGGTCGATGAGCGCCGCTGGCTGGATGCTGACGATTTCGCGCGCGCCCTGAATCTCGCGATGCTCTTGCCAGGCCCGGAGGCCTTGCAGACTGTCATCTACGTCGGGTGGCGCCTCTACGGAGTCCGCGGCGGCATCGTCGCCGGGATGGCTTTCCTCGGCCCCGGCGCAGCGCTGCTCATCGGATTGTCCTGGCTCTACATGCGCTGGGGTGCCTTAGCGCCGGTCGCGGCGGGGCTGACAGGCCTCAAAGCGGTCGTCGCTGCCATGGTCGCAGTGGCGCTCGTTTCGTTGTCGCGCCGGATGCTGCGCACGCGCCGAGATCAGTGTATCGCGCTCGCCGCCGGGCTTTGGGTCGCTGCGCTGCACCTATCCAGCGCCATCGCCTTGGCCTTAGCGGCGCTCGTGGCACTCATTGGGCCCGTACACGAACGCGGACCGGCCGTAGCCCGACCGGTCCGGGATCACGGCCATGTGTACCGTGTGGTCGGCGTGGGTGTCGTGTTGTGGTTGCTGCCTTGGGCGCTCGTCCACTTCGTTGCGCCCGCTTCCGTAGCCGAACAGGTTTACCTCACGCTGAGCCGAGTGGCCGTGGGTGGGTTCGGTGGCGCTTACGCAATCGTCTCTTGGGTCGGCCAATTGTTTGTGGAGAAGCATCACTGGATTGGCTTGGCCGACGTAACGGCGGGTATTGGCTTGTCCGAGACGACACCCGGTCCGTTGCTATTGGTGCTGCAGTTCTACGGCTTCGCCGCCGGTTGGTTGGCCGCGGCGCCGGGCGATGCCTTGAGCAGCGCCGTGCTGTGCGCGCTCTTAGCATCGTGGGCCACGTTCCTGCCGTCATTCGTCCTCGTTCTGGGGCTCGCCCCGGACGTGGAGTCGCTGGTGGCCCAGCCGGTGATCGCGCGTGCACTGCAGGGCGTCAGCGCCGCAGTGGTGGGCGTGATCGCGACGTTTGCGGTCGGGGTGGGGCGCGCGGTGTTGCTGCCGCACGGCAACCTGGAGTGGCGGCCCACCGTCATTGCTGTGGCTGCGGGATGGCTCCTGAGCCGCCAATGGTTGGGATTGCCCGCGACGATCGCCGTTGGCGTCGTCGCGGGCTGGTTACTCGGCTGATCAGTGTGCTGCGAGTAAAGCGTCGATTTTGCTGCTAAATGCGGCCACCGGCTGTGCGCCGAGCAACAAACTGCCCTCGAGTTGGCCGTCGCGTCGCTGCGCAATCAGGAACCCGGGTGTGCCGTTTACGCCAATTCGAATCGCTTCGGCGACATCATTCTCGATGGCGTGACGGATGCCAGGATTCTGCATGCAGGAGTCAAAGGTTGGGATGTCGACGCCGGCGGCAATCGCGAGCCGGCGGGATGACTCGCGCGTCAGAGCATCTTTCTGCGCCAGCAGCGCCTCGTACATCGGCCAATAGCGATTTTGCTCACCCGCGCAGCGGGCAGCCAGCGCGGCCGGCAGTGCTTGCTCATGGAAGTCGAGCGGCAAATCACGCACGACAAAACGCACTTTGCCGGTGTCGATATACGCTTTCTTCAGCTCCGGCCAACTTTGCTCATGGAAGCGGTGGCAATACGGGCACTGGTAGTCCGTGAATTCGACCAGGGTAACCGGGGCCGTTGGCGAACCCAACACATGCAGCGCGACATCTGCAATGCGCACCGTACCGGCAGTGGGTTCTGCCGCCGCCTTCCGATCCTCTTCTAACATGGCCTTGATGGCGTGCAGTTCGGCCAAAATTTGGTCTGCTTGAGCGGCCGTGATGGCCGGTGAGGCCGGGGCGTCCGTGGCCGCGGATTTCCGGGCCGGCGGAGCGCCAATGGAAAGAGTAGCCCAGAGGCCAAGAGCAAGAGCGGCAATCCAGCGGGTCCGGTTCACGGTGATATCCATTCCTAGGCGCGAGATCGCGCGAGCTTCGACTAGTATACGAAACATCCCAACCCTCTCATCTGACACTAGGAAGAACTGTGAAGTACCTTCACACCATGGTCCGCGTGACCGATCTCGACGCCTCGATTGATTTTTACTGCAACAAGCTGGGTCTAACGCTGCTCAAACGCAATGATTACGAGCGAGGCCGATTCAGTTTGGTCTATCTGTGCGCCCCGGGTGATGAATCGGCGCAATTGGAGCTGACCTACAACTGGGACCCTGAGACGTACACCATGGGCCGCGCGTTTGGCCACGTGGCGTATCGCGTCGACGATATTTACGCCGTGTGCGAGCGGCTCGCAGCGGGGGGGGTCACCATTAATCGCCCGCCCCGGGATGGCTATATGGCGTTCGTCCGTTCACCGGATAACGTATCGATCGAATTACTGCAGGCGGGTGAGCCGCTGCCGCCGCAGGAGCCCTGGCTGTCGATGCCCAATACCGGCAGCTGGTAATCGCGATGCGACGTCCCCGGGCATTCTGGGTGTGGGCGCTCGCCGCGCTACTACCCGGCGTAGCCGGCGCGTGGGGTGCCGAAGGGCACCGCATTGTCGGTACCGTGGCTGAGGATCTCTTGGACGCGCGCACCCGAGCCGCCGTACGCGAATTGGCCGGCGGTGAATCGCTGGCGGATATCGCGACGTGGATGGACGAAGAGCGCCCTCGTCTTCAACACCAACTTCCCGGATCGACGGCATGGCACTACGAAGACATCCCCGTCTGTGGGGCGCGTGGCGAGCCATCTTGTCCGCAGGGGAACTGCGCCTCCAAGGCGCTGCAACGTTATCGAGCCGTCCTCGCGGACCGACACGCGTCCGATGCAGACCGCCTGTTAGCGCTGCGGATCGTCGTCCATCTGGTGGGGGACATTCATCAGCCGCTGCATTTGGCGGATAACGATGATCGGGGAGGTAACGAAATTGCGCTCGCCGGTCGCGAGCCCTCGCCATCGGGCCGCTGGAGCCCCCCTCGCAGCAGCGGAACCCATCATGGGCGTAATCTGCATTCGGCGTGGGACGTCGACTTTGTGCGGCGCGCCGCGCACGGCGAAACAGAAACCCAGTTCGCGGCAGAGCTCGTGGCAGAGTACGGCCCGCATCGACTTCGCATCGAGGGCGGCACGCCAGCGGATTGGATGGCCGAATCCCACCGTGTCGCGCGGGATTTTGCCTACAGCCGATTGCCGGGTTTTGCCTGCGGACCGCGATACCAGGGGCCCGTCGAATTGTCGGCGGTCTATCGGGATGAGGCGACGCTCATCGTCCGAGAGCGCCTCGCCGAGGCCGGGATTCGCCTGGCAGTCGTGCTGCAGGCGGCTCTCGAAGGACCTTAATGGGTCTACGTGGTGGGCGGCGGCAATACGAGTTCCGGATCGACCCACGCTCGATTGAGCATGACGCCGAAGTGCAGATGCGGTCCCGTCACCCGTCCCGTCGCGCCGACTAACCCGAGAGGCGTTCCGGCGTCGACGTGGTCGCCGGTTCGCACGTCGATACGGCTCAGATGGCAGTACATCGTCATGAATCCCATGCCGTGATCGATGATCACCGTCTGGCCATTAAAAAAATAGTTGTAGACGTCGACCACTCGGCCCGCGCCCGCGGCGAGCACCGGCCTACCACTGGCGGCGGCTATATCCATTCCGGTGTGCGGATTGCGCGGCGCGCCATTGAAAATGCGCCGGGAACCGAACGAACTGGAACGGATGCCATTGACGGGGGATTCAAGCCGCAAGGTCGCGGGCGCATCCTCCGTCCAGCCGTCGAGAATTTTGTCGAGTCGCGCTTTTTCACCCGAAAATCGCGCCAAATCGCCTTTGGACAGGTCGACATGTTTGGGGGCGACCTTCAGAGACTGCGTGGGATAGTCGCGACCGCTGACCTCGAAAGCGATGGTCCGTCTGGATTCGCCTTGATCGACGCTGACAAGATCGTGTCCGGGTGTGAGTGAGAGCGGTAACCCCACGATCGCGCGCCACCTGGCTGCGTCACGGATCACCAGAACCGGGTGGCCGTCGTGCATGACGTGAGGCGCCGGATCGCCGGCCACGCCCACATCAAGCAGCGCAATGCCACCCGGGACGGGCCTATCGGTGGGTAGCACCGTCACGGCAGCGGCAAGAGGGGACGCTAACAATGCACTCAGCGTGAGTGCGACGGTGATGGTTCGCATGAATCGATCCTAATACCAATGGTCGATTTTAGGGGTGGGGCTTGATTGTGAACGCGCCTGCCCCGATCGTGAGCGTTCTGCTGACACAATGGAGAATCCTTCATGGCTGATTCCAAAACACCGCCCGAGGCGCCCATCGGCTCGTTCTGCGGCACGCTGACACCGGAGCAGCAACGCGTCCTGCGCGAGCATGGGACGGAGCCACCTCGCTCCAGCCCGTTGGATAAAGAGTACCGGGAAGGCGTGTATCACTGCGTCGGTTGCGGTACCGCGTTATTTGAGTCGACCACGAAGTTCAACAGCGGTACCGGTTGGCCTAGTTTCTTTTCGCCACTCCCGGCAGCGGTGGGTACGAGCTTCGACGAAAGCTACGGCATGCGCCGTACGGAAGTGCACTGCGGCACCTGCCAGGGGCATCTTGGGCATGTATTCACGGACGGCCCGGCACCGACCGGTCTGCGCTACTGCATCAACGGCGTCGTACTGCGGTTCGAGCCGACGGCGTAAAAAAAGCCGGGCGTGTACGCCCGGCTGCAGTGAACGGCGTGCTCAAGGGGGGAGAGTGCGCCGTGTGATCGAACAAAGGGTCAGAATCGATACGCCACGCCCACGCCGACCAACAGCGGGTCCACTCGAACGGCCGAGACTTTGGTGCCGTCGGACAGTTTGACGTCGCTGCGAATTTGCACGTATTTGATGTCGGCGTTGCCATACCAATGGTCCGCCAACTTCACGTCGACGCCAGCCTGAACCGCCGCGCCCACACTGTGGTTGTCGAGGCTAAGCGGCAAATCCCCGGGCGCGGCCCGGGCGACCGGCGTGATGCTGCGATGGGCCGTCAGGGTGGGCGAGCTGCTACCCAGCACCGACCCAGGGACCGCCAAATTGACGTCCATAATCAGCGTCAAGTTGAGACCTGCGCCGAGATAAGGGCTCACAACCCCATGCGGGTTGAAGTGGTATTTCGCGGTTAATGTGGGTGGAAGTTGCTTGAATGTGCCGAGACTGCCGACGTCCTCAACGGTGACGGTATGCTCCTGCGGTACGGTCAAAACCAACTCGGTCGACCACTGAGGCGCGAAGTAGTACTCCAAGTCGATGTCCGGAATCCACTTGGATGAGACATCGATTTTGTTGGAGGCAACGCCCAGCGCGGGAATCGCATCGGATTGATTCGCGGGGCGCAAGTCCAAAGCGCGTACGCGCACAACAAAGGGGCCCTCGTCCGCGGATGCTGTCGCCGCCGAACCGATCAGCGCCCCGATCAAAATGCTGCTGGCCATCAATTTCGTATTCAACGCGGTCTACCTGTGCGGCTGATTTTCTGTGGAGGCAGTGTGACCTCCGCCGCAAATACGCACTATTCGGGAAAGCGCCCGTTGCAGGAGTGACTTCTGCGGGTCGCCGCAACGCTCATCCGTAAACCCCGCAGTTTTCTGACATAACTCACGACGCTGCGTCACGCTTTTGCGGGGTCGCTGTGACGCGAGTCTCGACACGAGAAATCGGTGCTTCACCCCGTCAGATTCGCATCGTAATCTTCAACCCATGAAGACCAAGACCTCACCGCGGGTGGCCGTCAACGAGCGCCGCGCTTATTTCGAGAGCCAGTGCGGCCAGTTGCATGTCCGCACGGCATTTCCATCGACGGGCGGCTTCGACGAGCGCACGCCGCTGATCTGCCTGCACGATGTCGGTACGACATCGCTGTCCTTCGCCGGCCTGATCGCCGAGATGGCAACGGACCGATCCATCTATGCTGTCGACCTGCCGGGGCACGGCGAAACCGACGCTTTACGTCAAAAGGCAGATGTCACCGACTATGCGGCTGCGGTCGCAGACCTCGTCAGCGGTCTGCGTTTGCGCGAGATTGACGTATTAGGCCAAGGATTCGGCGCCGCGGTCGCTGTGGAGCTCGCGGCCTTGAAAGATGCGGTCGTGCAATCGCTCGTGCTCATCGACGCCCCGACGGCCGTGGGCCATGACCTTCCCCAGTGGACCCCCAATGAAACCGGTGACGGCCTCGTGGAGGTCTATCAGGCAGTGCGTGGGCGTGCGGTAGGCCGCGAATCGCCACGCACGGCGGCACTTCGCTTCGCAGAAACGCTCCGAGGGCCGATCGGCGTATCCCAGGCCAATGCGGCGCTCTCCACGTGGTCCCCGTCCGAGCGCTGGCGCCAAGTCCGGCATCGCACGTTGGCGCTCGATATGGGGCGCCGGCGGCCGGCCGTGGTGGATCTCTTGCCGGCGGGTCGCTCCTTGGATGGGAGTGCCTGGGAAGCCGATGCGCTCTGGTCAGCGAGCGGCGAGGTGGCTGCTCGCCTACGGGCTTTCTTGGATTCCCCCACCTGACCGCAAGCGGTCACGCCTCCGATACGCTTTTCGTGGCGGTTGCGGCGGAGCCTGCCTTCGCCGCAAGATTCGCCTCATGACTTCCGAATACCTCGAACGCATTCTCAAGGCGCGCGTCTACGACGTCGCGATCGAATCCCCACTGGAACACGCCGCACGCTTATCCCGACGACTCGGGGTGCGCGTTCTGTTCAAGCGCGAGGATCTACAACCCGTCTTTTCCTTTAAGTTGCGCGGCGCCTCCAATCGCATTGCGCGTCTGACCGACGAAGAAGCCGCGCGCGGGGTGATCTGTGCTTCGGCAGGCAACCACGCGCAAGGCGTGGCCCTGAGCGCCGGTCGTCGTGGCATTCCGGCAACGATTGTCATGCCGCGGATGACGCCTCAAATCAAAGTGCAGGCCGTACGCGACCTCGGCGGGCAGATCGAGTTAGTCGGTGACGATTTTGATGGGGCGTACGCCTATGCAAGCCGGATAGCGCAGGAGCGCGGCCTCACGTTTATTCATCCCTTCGACGACCCGGATGTGATTGCGGGACAGGGCACCATCGCGATGGAGATCCTGCGGCAGCATGACGGCCCGATCGACGCGATCTTTGTGCCCATCGGCGGCGGGGGCTTGATTGCCGGCATCGCCAGCTACGTCAAAACGCTGTACCCCGAAATCCGCATCGTGGGCGTGGAGCCCGAGGATGCCGCGAGCATGCACGATTCGCTGCTGGCGGGCGAGCGCGTGACCCTGGAGAGAGTCGGGGTTTTCGCCGACGGCGTGGCCGTGAAGCGGGTCGGCGCCGAGACATTCCGTTTAGCGCAGCAGTACGTCGATGAGGTCATTCTGGTCTCGACGGATGAGACCTGCGCGGCGATTCAGGACATTTTTGAAGACACTCGTTCTGTCGTGGAGCCGTCCGGCGGTCTTGCGGTCGCGGGATTGAAGAAGTGGCTCGACCGTACCGGCCAGCGGACCGGCACCTACGTCACGATCAATTGCGGCGCGAACCTGAACTTTGATCGGCTCCGTCATATCGCAGAACGCGCGGACCTCGGTCAGCACCGAGAAGCGCTGTTTGCCGTGGAAATACCCGAGGCGGCCGGTAGTTTCCGTCGATTTTGCGCCCTCTTGGGCAGCCGTTCGGTCACGGAATTCAACTATCGTTTCGCCGATACGCAGCACGCGCGCATCTTTGTGGGCATCGGTCTGTCGAGCGGATTGGAGGAGCAAAAGCGGGTGCATCGGCTGATTGCTGACGCGGGATTCCCGGTTGTCGACATGAGCGACAACGAAATGGCGAAATTACATGTTCGTTATATGGTCGGCGGCGCGGCGCCGGCGGTCGATCACGAAAAGCTCTACCGGTTTGAGTTCCCGGAGCGTCCCGGTGCGCTGCTGCGGTTTCTCACAGCAATCGGCGATCGCTGGAATATCAGCCTTTTTCACTATCGAAATCACGGTTCCGACTACGGTCGAGTGCTGGTGGGTATCCAAGTTCCACCGGCGACAAACGAGGATTTCATGGCCCATTTGGATGACTTGGGCTTCGATTTTTTTGAAGAAACGAACAATCCGGCCTACCAAATGTTCCTCCGAGCTTGAAAAACCCTCTTGCGCGAATCGCGCAATGGTGTGAAGTTACGCGCAACGGCTACGCGCTGCTGCGTGGTCGTATTAACCACATGGACAGGAGCTGTCATGGCGAAGAAGAAGAAGGGCAAGACTGCCCCGGCTAAGAAGGCCAAGAAGACCGTGAAGAAGGTTGCCAAGAAGGCGGTAAAGAAGACCGCTAAGAAGGCTGCCAAGAAGGTCGTCAAGGCTGCGAAGAAGCCGGCGAAGAAGGCTGCCAAGAAGGCTGCGAAGAAGCCAGCGAAGAAGGCCGCCAAGAAGGCAACCAAGAAGGCTGCGAAGAAGCCAGCGAAGAAGGCCGCCAAGAAGGCGCCTCGTAAGGCTAAGCCGGCCGCTGCGCCTGCTGCGGCTGCTGACTCGGCGGCATCTGCTGCCTGACGATGATTCGTCGGGCGGTCGGTTCGCCGACCGCCCGACGGGCCTTGTAAGGCCCACGCTTGCGCTACGGCGCATCAAAGATCTTTATGAACTATGAAGCCCAGCGTCCGCCGACATCCGCGCGGATGATGTTTCGGGGCGTGCCGCACCAGGTCTCAACGTGGGGAGATCCGCGGGCGGAGCCGGTCTTTCTCCTGCACGGTTGGGGCGATTGCGGCGATACGTTTCAATTTCTCATCGACGCTTTCCACGAAGAGCGCTACTGGATTGCGCCGGATTGGCGTGGATTTGGCGAATCGGAATGGACGGGGCCGTCCTATTGGTTCCCCGACTATTTGGCCGATCTTGAAGCAATCCTCCAGCACTACTCTCCGAATAGTCCCGCCGTGCTCATCGGGCACAGTATGGGGGGCAACATTGCATCCCTGTATGCAGGCGTCCGCCCGGAACGGGTGTCGAAACTCGTGAACTTGGAGGGCGTGGGTTTGCCCCCCACAGACCCCGGAACGGCACCTAGCCGATATCGTCGCTGGTTGGATCAGCTGCAATCTCCCCCGACGTTTTCGGTTTATCCGTCGGTTGAAGCCTTTGCAACGGTCCTGATGCGACGGAATCCCCGCCTCACGTTGGATCGGGCGACGTATATCGGCACGCATTGGCTGCGGCCGTGCGAAGGCGGCTTCACGCCCACGTGGGATCCTGCCCATAAGCGAGTGAACCCTGTCCTTTACTCGCGCGAGGCGGCAGAAGCGTGTTGGCACGCCGCGACCGCCCAAACGCTGCTCGTGATGGGCGGTTGCTCGGACATTCTGCGCGAATTGGGCGCCGCGGGAGACCCGGCTCACTATAAGGCGCGCTATCCGCAGTGGTCGCTGGCGGTCATGCCAAACGCGGGGCACATGATGCATCACGAAGAACCCGCAGAATTAGCGTCCCTCATTGAGAATTTTTGGCGAGAACCGACGATATGACGGTGCGTGCTTTGTTGGGGCAACGGGCCTTCATGCTCTATCTGGCGATCCGCGTGCCAGCGCAACTCGCCGCACAGATCCAGACCGTCGCGGTTGGCGCCCAAGTCTATGCATTGACCCACAATCCGTTGGACCTCGGATTGGTTGGTTTGTCGCAGTTTCTTCCGTTTCTCGGATGTGTCCTCCCGGCAGGGCATCTGGCGGATCGCTACGATCGTCGCCTCATCATGGCCGGTTGCCTTTTGCTTGAGCTCATCTGTTCCGTAGCGCTCGTCGGCTTTTCGGCGCATGGACTGGCCAGCGCTTGGCCGATTTTCGCCGTGATGATGCCCTTCGGCGTCGCGCGCGCATTGATGGCGCCCGCGTCGCAGGCCGTGTTACCGAATGTGGTCCCGCGCGAGCAATTCGCCAGTGCCGTCGGCCTCAATTCTTCGCTGTGGCAATTCACCACCATCGTGGGTCCTGCCATCGGGGGCTACTTGTACGCCGGTTGGGGCCCGACGGTGGCTTACGCGGTCACGGCGCTCTTGATGCTGTTGGCGTTGACTGCGGCCTGCGCCATGAAGACGCCGGTACAAGACCGCGGCGAGAATGGAACGAGTTGGGCGTCCTTGGTGGAGGGACTGACGTTCGTTTGGCGCCGACGACCCGTGTTGGGTGCCTTGAGTCTCGACTTATTTGCGGTGCTTTTTGGTGGTGCTGTCGCACTGCTGCCGGCATACGCTTCCGATGTGCTCGCGGTCGGCCCACAAGGGCTCGGCTGGTTGCGTGCGGCCCCTGGCGTCGGCGCTGCGCTGATGGGACTTGTGTTGACGGTGCGTCCGATCCGTCAGAAAGCCGGTATTGCCATGTTTGGCGGTGTCGCCGTCTTCGGTGTCGCTACGATCGTCTTTGGCGTCTCACGGAACTTCGCGCTCTCCCTCGCTGCGTTGTCCGTGCTCGGCGCGGCGGATATGGTCAGTGTGTTCGTGCGCCACCTACTGGTTCAGCTGGAGACGCCGGATGCATTGCGCGGGCGCGTCGGCGCGGTGAGTTCAATGTTCATCGGCGCATCGAATGAGTTGGGCGAGTTCGAATCGGGCCTGACGGCGGCATGGTGGGGTCTTGAGCCAGCCGTCGTGATCGGTGGCGTGCTCACCATGATGGTGGTCGTCGTGTGGATGGCGGCCTTTCCCGCCTTGCGCCGTTTAGACCGCTTTCCCGGTCATTGACGGAGATCTTTGAGACTGTATATTTATACAGTCATGAGGGAGCCCAGCCCAAAAACGCCCATCGCCGGACGCGGAGCGGTCTCCAATGCGCCGTCCCGATTCTTATTGCGACAGTTCGACGAGACCCTGCGGCAAGACGATCCTGAACGAGATCCGGTGGGCACGCCGCCGAAAGAAACTCGCCTGCATCGGGAAGAGGCTCGTTCCATCGTTTCTCGGAATCAGTCGCCGGATGTGCCGTTTGAGCAGTCCATCAATCCCTATCGCGGCTGCGAGCACGGTTGCATCTATTGTTTTGCTCGGCCCTCGCACACACGACTCGGTCTGTCCGCCGGGCTGGATTTTGAAACGGAAATTTTTTGGAAGCCCGATGCGGCGCGGTTACTGGAGGCAGAGTTCCGCCGACCGAGTTATCGGCCGCGTACGATACATCTGGGCGCCAATACCGATCCTTACCAGCCCGTTGAGAAACGCTTGGGATTGACGCGGGCACTGCTCGAACAATTTTGGGCGTATCGCCATCCGGTGACGGTATTGACGAAGAGCGCGCTGATTGAGCGGGACGTTGATCTACTCGCCGAGTTGGCGCGGCACCGGCTGACGCGGGTTGCCTTCAGTCTGACCACGCTGGACGATGGCCTTAAGCGCACGCTCGAGCCACGAGCGGCGTCGGCAAAGGCTCGGTTAAAGGCCATGCGAGTTCTGGCGGATGCCGGCGTTCCCGTTTCGGTGATGGTGGCGCCGGTGATCCCGCGCGTGACCGATCAGGAACTCGAGGAACTGCTTAGGACCGCTCGGCGAGCCGGCGCAACACGTGCCGGTTGGATTCTGCTGAGGCTGCCGCTCGAGGTTGAGCCGCTCGTGCGCGAATGGCTCGAGGTGCATCGGCCGGAGAGTGCCAAAGCCATTTTCGCGATCCTTGCCCAGAGCCATGGCGGGCGGCCCTACGACAGTCGTTTTCACCAACGCCAACAGGGGTCGGGTGCGTACGCGGCGATGTTGAGGCAGCGCTTTGAGGTCACGGCACGCCGCCTCGGCTTTGAAAAAGGCGAGCCCGATCCCCTCGACGTCACAGCCTTCCTTCGCCCGGTCCCCAACGGTCAACTCAGCTTGCTGTGAAGCCTCAGCCGCTAGGTGGGGTTTTCGAGACTGAACTGGCCCGTTTCGTCGTCGTAGGCAAAGATTTCGGCGTAACGCGCCCAGCTGACCAACGCCCGAATGGTTTCTTCCGCCACTTCCGGCGACATGTGGTCTTCCAGTTCGTCGAGGAAGCGGCTCGACGGCGCGGCGTGCGTGCGTCGCTCATCAAGCACCCGGCGCACATGGGCGGCAAGGGGGACGTACGCCAGGAGGTGCCGGGCAAAGAGTTTCTTACGCTCGTCGACTTCTGCGCCAGCGAACGCAATCCCCTCCGGCAGGAGATGGATGTCGCCTCCCTCAAGGTCGGCGAATCGGAGCATCTGCAGTGTTTCGGCGGCCGGAAAGAGCTCGTCGATCTCGAGCGTCAGCTCGGACGCGATCTCTGGAAGGTCGGCCCGCCCTGAAAATGGCGGAGCGGCGACGGTCTCGAGCAGACCGGCCAGAATGTTGGAGGACACGCGCGGCAATATCGTGTCGATGCCACTGCCACTGGCCGGCGAAATGCGCGACGCGGTGCGGCCTTTTTTAGCGGTCATCTCGACGTAAATCTGCTCGACCAAACCCGCGAAGGCGGGATCGTTACGATCCCGAGGGCGGGGTATGGTCACGGCGATTTCGGACACGATCCGTCCGGGATTGGTGGCGAACACGAGAATGCGGTCGCACATCTGCACCGCTTCTTCGATGTTATGGGTGACGAGGATGACGCCTTGAATCGGCATACGGCCGTCGGACCACAAATCCAAGAAGTCCGTTCGCAGGGTTTCGGCGGTCAACACATCCAGTGCTGAAAACGGCTCGTCCATCAACAGAATGTTGGGGTGCACGACGAGCGCTCGTGCGAACCCGACGCGCTGGCGCATCCCGCCGGACAATTCCCGGGGGTAGGCGGATTCGAAGCCGTCGAGCCCGATCAAATCGATCGCCGCCAGTGAACGGCGGCGAATTTCGTCGCGCGCGATATGCATCGCCTCGAGGCCCAAGGCCACGTTTTCGTACACCGTCAGCCACGGGAACAGAGCGAAGCTCTGAAAGACCATGGAGATGCCCTCGGCGGGTCCCGTAACGGGCTTGCCGAGATAATTCACCCGTCCGCCGGACGGCTTCGACAGACCGGCGATCAATCGTAACAGCGTCGATTTGCCAGACCCCGACCGACCGAGCAAACCGACGACCTCACCCGGCCGAACGGTCAGATTGACGTCATCCAGCACGAGCAAATCGCCACCGTCGCCCTTCGTAAACGACTTGCTAGCGTGTACGACGTCGAGCAGGACGGGTGTGTCGGCAGAGGTCTTCGGTGTGGCGTTCATGGCATCACGATAGGCGGAACTTGCGTTCTGCGTAGTAGTAGAGGGGGCGCCAAAGGAGCCGATTGATCAAGAGCACATACAGGCTCATGGTCACGGTGCCGAGCACGATACGGTGAAAGTCACCGTCGGTGGTTGCGTGCGCGATGTAGCTGCCCAGACCCGTGGCCGACAGGTGCTGATCACCCCAACTGGCCACTTCGGCGACAATGGCGGCGTTCCAAGAACCGCCCGACGCGGTAATCGCGCCGGTGACATAGAACGGCATCACCGCAGGCAGCGCAATCTTGCGCCACCACAGCCATCCCTTGACGTGGAAATTGTTGGATACATGCCGCATTTCGGTTGGCATGGCGGACGCGCCGGCGACCACGTTAAACAGGATGTACCACTGCGTTCCGAGAATCATGAGCGGGCTCAGCCAGATGTTGGCATTGAGCTTAAAGTTCACGATCGCGGCGACCGCAAACGGAAACAGCAGGTTGTTTGGGAATGCGGCGAGGAACTGAGCTACCGGTTGCACGACCCGGGCGACTTTGGGTCTCAGCCCAACGTAGATACCCACGGGGACCCAGACGAGGCTCGCCAACGCGATCAGCGCAAAGACGCGTATCGCCGTAATAGCACCCAGCCCGAACGTGGAGAGAAGGTCTTGCCAACCCAAGTCCGGTGCTAGGAACCACGCGGCCTGCCACACAGCGAGGCCAATCAGTGTCGCGAGCACACCGGTCGCAATGCGGTCTAAGTTCTCGGCATTGGTAGCCGCTACGTCCGGGGAACTGCTGCCGGGTGCAACGCGAATGGCTGCGCCCAGCATGCGGCCAAACCCACGGAGGCGACGCAGCGACCGAGCAATCAGTCGACTGCCCGCCAAAGCGTCCAAGACCCATGAACTGGGGGCCGGCGCGCCGGGTTCGGAATCAAAGCGGAACCGGTCCGACCAGGCGACCAAGGGACGGAAGAGCAGCTGATCGTAGACGAGGATGACCGCCAGCATGGCCAAAATGGCGTAGCTCACCGCATGCAGATCCTTCTGACGGATCGCAAGGTCGATGTAGGCGCCGATTCCGGGGAGCGTTACGGTCGTTGGGCCTACGGTGATCGCCTCGGATGCGACGACAAAGAACCAACCGCCGGACATCGACATCATCATGTTCCAGACCAGCGGGGGCATGCCAAAGGGCACCTCGAGGCGCCAGAACCGCGACCAGCCCGACAAGCGGAAGCTGCGCGCGGCCTCGGTCAGCTCGGTCGGAACGGTTCGAAGGCTCTGGTAAAAGCTAAAGGCCATGTTCCAGGCCTGGCTGGTGAAGATAATGAACACCGCCGCAAATTCGGCGCCGAGTACGCGGCCCGGGGCGAGCGACATGAAGAAAACGAGCGTGACGGAGAGAAACGTCAGAATCGGGATCGACTGAAGTACGTCCAAAACGGGGATCAGGATCCGTCCGGCGCGCGGGCTCTTGGCCGCCCACGTGGCATACGTGAAGGTAAACAGCAGCGAGAGCAGCAGGCCCGCCAGCATGCGCAGCGTCGATCGAGCCACCAAATACGGGAGCTGCGCCGGATCAAGCGATATGGGTGTGACGTCCAGCGACGAGATCGGCGCCAGCACGCCTTTACTCGCGGCCGCAAAAAACGCGAAGAGTCCTACGACGAGGACGAAGGCGATGAGGTCAAAGCGAGAGGGGGCGCCTCTGCTTGCGGTGCTCCAAGCGGTGCGTGTGGAAGTCATGGTGTGGGGGACTACTAATGACCGCGTTACCGGAGACCTTGGAGCGGGCCGGAGCATGGCACAAATCGTGTGGCAAGCGAAACCATCCGGCCGCAGAAAGTTTCCGAATACGGGCCGCCCACTCGGCGGAGCGGCGGCGACCTGCAGTGCCGCCGCCCCCAAGGCGCGCTGTCAGTGCCCGCCGCGTTTTTCGAACAGATAGTGGGAAACGAACCACTCGGAACCGCCGCGGAAGTTCCAGAGTTCCGCACAGGCCATGAAAAAGACGCGCCAGCGGATCCACCAAAGCCGCACATTGGGCTGGCCATACGTGGCGGCCAATACCGGCTCGAGTTCGGAGCGGGCGGCGTCCATGCGCCGCAACCAATCTTCCGCGGTTTGGCCGTAATGGCGACCATCCACGCGCCAGTGGTTGCGCACGATCAGGTCTTTCTGGAAATGCAGCAGTAGATCGTCGCTGGGCATCAGGCCGCCGGTGAAGAAATAGCGCGCCATCCAGTCGTTGTCCCCGTCGACATCGAAGGGATAGGCGTGCTCCCGGTGTGCGAACACGTGCACGAAGAGGGTTCCACCCGGAACGAGCCACCGGGCGATACGCCCAAACAGCGTCTCGTAGTTGCGCATGTGCTCAAACATCTCCACCGACACGGCGCGGTCGAACTGCTGTTCCGCGGGAAAATCGAGCACATTGGCATCGCGCGTGAGGATTTCGAGATTGGACAGTCCGCGCGCCGCCGCGCGTCCCAAGATGAATTCCCGCTGCGACGCGGAGTTGGAGACGGCTGTGATGCGCGCCCGCGGGAAGCGCTCGGCCATTCGCAGCGTCAACGATCCCCATCCGCAGCCAAGTTCCAGAATACGATCGCCGTCTTGCAGACCCGCCCGTTGAATGGTGAGGTCCAGCATGGCGGCTTCGGCACTACCGAGATCGGTTCCGCCCACGGTCTCTTGATCACCGCGGCCGTCGAGTCGGTAGTAGCAGCACGAGTATTTCAGATGGGGGCCGAGCACGCGCTCGTAAAAAGCCGCCGGTACTTCGTAGTGCTGCTCATTGGCCGCTGCCGTCTCAATGGCCACGGGGCTCTGCCGTAACGATTCGAGAAAGGACTGTTGGTACTGCTGATTAGCCTCGGGGCTACCGCGATCCTCATGTCGTAGGCGTTCCCGGAGGAGATGGCGGATCCCCATGCGAATGACCGGATCCGGCAGCAAACCGGCTTCGAGGAGGCGCTGCGAGAGCGGCGGGCGAGGTGCATTCATCGGATACTCCGGCGCGGTGGCATGGGCACAAAAGCACTGGTTCGGGCTTGGTAATCGGCGTACGCGGCGCCCTTGGTGCGCAGCGCCTGAGCCTCTGTCGCCGGAATGCCGGTGACCTTCAGCAAGAAGTACAGCATGAGGGCGGGCATGAGGAGCCCACTCCAACCGAGGGTGGGGACTGCCAATGCAATCAGCGCGTAGGCCACCCACACCAACCACTCGAAGAAATAATTAGGGTGTCGCGACCACGACCACAAACCCCGATCACAGACACGCCCGCGCATCGTTGGGTCTGCTTTGAATCGCGCGAGCTGCGCGTCGGCGATGGTTTCGCCCGAGATCGCCAACACCCAGAGCCCGGCGCCGACCCATTCGATGGCCGTCAGCGTCGGAGCGGCGTTGGTTGCCGCCAGCAGCATCGGCCAAGACAGGATGACGTCGAGCGCAGCCTGTATGAGGTAGAACCGCAACATACGCCGCTCAAACGCGGCAACGCCCTTTTCGCCCCAGCGGCTGCGTAATTCGACGTACCGCCCTTCCTCAGGGTGCCCGATCACTCGCCGTGCCAAATGCCACGCCAGTCGTACGCTCCAGAGCGATACGATCACGGCGACCATCCACCGCCGTGCCGGCAGGCCATTCCCACAGACACCGTACAGCACTGCGAGCAGGGCAAAGTTTGCCGACCAGGCGATATCGACATACGAGTAATTCTGCAGTCGCCGGCCGATGACGAACGTCAGGCACATCACGGCGACAACGACACCGGCGCCGAGTACCGAGAGTGACACCAACGTCATGAGCGCACCGGCGTCAGCAGCGCGGACAGAGGGGCCGTCGCCGGTAGGCGCGCCAAGGCCAAGAGCATATAGAGCGACATCGCCATGTTGCCAAGCAGCAGAATGGCGATCAGCCACGCGATACAGGCAGCGAGTCGCCGCTCACGCGCGACGACAAACACAAAGAAGGTGAGGAAGCCTGCGTACGCGTCAGCCAGTGTCGCCCAGGTCCACGGCGCGTCAGGTCCGTGTAGGCCACCCCATTGCCAGACGGGTTGGCGGATGCTCGCCCACGTGGTGATCAACGCCATACCCAACAGGATGAGGCTGAATAACACTTGGAGTATTCGGCGTGAGGACATAGCGAACTCCGGTCTGATAAGCATGAGTCCAGAATAGCATCTGTACATAAGCTCTACGACTGTCCATTGCTGCGCTATGATCGGCCGACGGGATTCGAGAGGACGTCGACGTGATCAAGGCCTTCATAGACTGGTATTTATCCGTGCTGGTCGACGGCGGGTACAGCGTCATCGCGTTGCTGATGGCGGTTGAGAGCAGCATAGTCCCGTTACCGTCCGAACTGGTGATCCCACCGGCCGCCCATTTGGCGGTAACGACCGGTCAACTGAGCTTGCCGGGCATCGTGGCCGCTGCCGCGGTCGGCTCTTGGGTTGGGGCCAGCGTGATGTACGCGTTGGCGCGCTACTTGGGTCGACCGATCGTGGAGCGCTACGGCCGCTATGTATTGATTTCACCGGCCGCTCTGAGGGGTGCCGAGCGCTGGGCCGCTTCGGTCGGCTCTTACGGTGTGTTCGCCGCGCGGCTCTTACCCGTGATCCGGCATTTGATCGGACTGCCGGCGGGACTGGTCCGCATGTCCTACCTGCGCTATTCGATTGCAACGCTCGTGGGATCTGCCGCGTGGAGCACCGTATTGGTCGTCGTTGGCGTGGCGGCCGGACACGACGAGGCGTTACTCGCCGGTGATGTACACCGCATCACGCTGTGGATCGGTGCCGGTGTCGCGGCTTTAGCGATCCTGTATCTGCTGTTCGTGCGTCGACCGATGCGTGAGCGGTCCTGATTCAGTCCCGCGGCCGTACCCGAGCCGTCGCCACCGCGCTGCGCGGGTCATCGGGCCAATAATGCTTGGGATAGCGACCTTTGAGTTCTTTGCGGACTTCGGCATAGCCTCTCGACCAAAAGCTCTCCAGATCGCTCGTCAGTTGTACCGGCCGACGCGCTGGGGATAGCAGTTCCAACGCCAGCGCAACCCGCCCACCCGCGACGGTCGGCGTGGCGGCCAGCCCAAACACCTCCTGCAGTCGAACGGCCACCCGCGGTGGATCGGACCCGTAGTCGATCGGGATCCGCGAACCGCTGGGCACGACGAGGTGGGTCGGCGCCAAGCGGTCCAGTTCGCGCGTGCGCCCGTAATCGAGTCGCGCGGAGAGAATCGCTGCGAGATCGAGACGCGCCAAATGCTCACGGCGAAGCACGCCCTCCAGATACGGGCCCAACCACTCGTCCAGCGTCGCCAAGAGACCTGCGTCCGAGCAGTCCGGCCACTCGGCGGCGTCGAGCGGTGGCAGCACCCTGCGAAGGAATTCAATCCGGGTGAGTAAGCTGTCGGCGGCGCGTGGCAGCGGGAGGCATTCAAGGCCCATGGCCCGAATCCCGGCCAACATCGCCGGTACGGCGCGGAGGGGATCCGGCTTCGGCACAACGGCTTCGTCGAGTACCAATGCTTGGAAGCGGCGCTCACGTTGCGCGACCACTCGCTCTTGGCGGGCATCCCATTCAATGCGTTCGACGGTGACAACCTCGCCGTCCAGTCGCTCCAACAGTGCCTCGCGACCGACCGCCGCGGCGAGATGGATACGCGCTTCTCGATCCCCCCCATCGAGGTCAGCGACGACGAGAAACTCGTGCTGCGACAGACTATCGGGGCCCGAAAACGCCGCGCCTCGACCATTCGATAGCACATAGCGTGGCGTGGTCCCTCGACGTCGACCTATTCGGTCGGGATAGGCTTCCGACAACAACAGACCGGCATGCGCCACGAGTGAGCCTCCGCCCGCTTCGCGTTCAAACAAGCCGGCTAACCGACGCACGCGGGATAACGCGCCGCGATCGACGTCCAAGCCGGTCACGGAGCGTCCTTCCAAGAGTTCGAGTCGCGCTTCCAGTGACGCGTTGCGCTCGCCCGGTCGCGACCGGGCAAAATCCCGCTCTGTCAGGATGGCGGCGAGGCGGGATGCCATGCGGCTGGCCTCCCCTCGACGTGCGCAGAGGAGCAGGCGCGCCAGTCGCGGATGCACGCCGAGAGCGCTCATGCGTCGTGCCATGGGCGTCGGTCGACCGTCCGCATCCAAGGCGCCGAGCACGGTCAGCAGATCGCGCGCTTGCGCCAAATGCGCGTCCGGCGGTGCGTCTAAAAAAGCGAGGTCCGAAGCGGCCGTTCCCCAGAGCGCCAGATCGAGCGCGAGCGGCGCGAGGTCCGCCTCCAAGATCTCCGGGGATGTGGTGAGTGGCAATTGCCGCTGATCGGCTTCGGTGTAGACCCGATAGCACACACCGGGTGCGAGTCGGCCTGCGCGGCCGCGTCGTTGCTCAGCGGCTGCGAGTGAGACGGGCAGCGTGTCCAGCCGGCTCATGCCGCTACCGGGGTCAAATCGCGAGCGACGGGCCAGCCCCGAGTCGACCACGATACGAATGCCCTCGATCGTCAACGACGTCTCCGCGATGCTCGTCGCGAGCACGATTTTGCGTTCCCCATTCGCGCTTGGGCGCAAGGCGGCATCCTGCGCCTCGGGGGACAGTTCGCCGAGCAGCGGCGCGACGTGTGTTTGAGGCGGAAGTCCGAGGGAGTCGAGGGTGCGTGCCACGCGGTGGATTTCGGCGGCGCCAGGCAAAAAAACGAGCGCATCCCCCGGGGCGTCGTGCAAGGCACGAAGTACCGTCGAAGCGAGTTCCCGTTCAACGTGTTCGACAGGCCGCCGCGCATGGATGACGTCGACGGGAAATTGACGACCCTGACTCGTGACACGCGGCGCACCGCCCAGTAACGCCGCAACTGCCGCTCCGTCCAACGTGGCCGACATGACCAACACCCGCAGATCGTGTCGCAGGTTGCGACGCGCGTCCAAACACAGCGCGAGACCCAGATCGGCGATCAGACTGCGTTCGTGAAACTCATCGAAGATGACACACCCGACATCCTCCAACGCCGGATCTGATTCGAGGCGTCGCGTCAGGATGCCCTCGGTAATCACCTCGATCCGGGTGGCGGCAGACACTTTGGTGTCCAATCGCATTCGATAGCCGACGCGCCCACCCGGCGTTTCCCCCAGTGTTTGGGCCAAACGCGTAGCGACCGCCCGTGCCGCCAGACGGCGCGGCTCCAACATGAGAATTTTTCGACCCCGCAGCCACGGCGCGTCCAGCAATACGAGGGGCACGACGGTGCTCTTGCCAGCGCCGGGTGGCGCCTCCAGTACCGCCGCACCGAAGTGATCAAGCGCGCGCGCTAACTCGTCGGTGACCTCTAGTATGGGTAGCGTTGGCAGCACAACATCATCAGCCAGCGAACTGCAGTCGCCGCCTGAATTCTCGGCGGACAAGGAGTCCGGCTAGGGACGCCTGAATCACAACGGTCGCGACGGATAGCATCCACACGTGCTCTATCCGAAAGCCGCTGTGCTTCGACAGAACGAGCGCGGGAACCGCAAACAGAATCAAGCGCGAGCCACTGGCCAGGACGGATGGCCAGGTGTTGCCGAGGGCTTGAAAGATCCCTGAGCACGCAAAGATGAAGCCGCTGAGAACGAAATTGAACGAAATAATGTGCAGGAACTGTGATCCGACCGCGATGGTGGCGGGATCCGTCGTAAACAGACCGATAACCCGATCGCCTTGCCATTGGCAGAGCAGCATCAGAATCAGCATGACACCGCCACCGAGCAAGGTGCCATCTCGAAACACTTGGCGCACGCGTGCGGCATTACGCGCGCCAAAGTTCTGCGCCGCGACCGGGGCAATCGCAAAGGACACGGCCATCGCCGGCAGAAAAAACGTCTGCATCACGCGTACGCCGATGCCGAAGCCGGCCTGCGCCGTCGAACCGAAGTCGCGAATGACCGTGTACACCACGACCTGGTACACAAACAGTAATCCGAATTCAAAACCGGAGGGCAGACCGATATTGAGAATGCGCCGCCAAGTCTCCAGCCGCGGCTGCCAAAGTTCCGGATGGAATTCGACGTACTTTTCTAACTTCAGATAGTAGTAACTCAGCAGAGCGACCCCGACCGCGACTGCGATCGTACTGGCGAGCCCGGCCCCGGCCGCGCCCAACGGATGTCCCGTCAGGACCCCGCCGATCAGTACCGGCGCTAGGAGTGCATTCACGACCACGGTCGTCAGTTGTACCGTCATCGTCGGTCCGACGATGCCCGTGCCGCGCAGGGCGGAACTGAGAGCGATCAACGCGAACTGCAGCGCAAGGCCCGGGATGTACCAGTGAAGATAGGTCTCACCGGCGGCAGTGGTCGAGGGATCGGCGCCTAGGCCGCGCATGTACGGGCCGACCAACGCATAGCCACCGATCAGTGCGATGACGCCACAGAGCCCCGCCAGGACCAAGGACTGGTTGAAGACGAGATTGGCACTCTCGCGGTCCTTGGCGCCGACCGCACGCCCGATCAGCGCGACGGTGCCGACGGAAAACACCTGGGTGAGTGCCATCACCGCCAGCGCAAACGCAGCTCCCGCCCCCACGCCGGCGACGGTGGCGTTACCGAGTCGAGACACGAAATAGAGGTCGACCAGGTAGTAGAGGGTCTGAACGAGCATGCCGACCATCATCGGCGCGGCCATCGTGAGCAGGTGTCGTGCGATTGGGCCCTGGGTAAGGTCTTTCATGCCTGTACTCCGAATCCGTGACGGTAGGGATCTGCAGGATCCAACACGAGCGTCACTTCCGCCGTCACATAGGCATCGCCGGTGATCGTCGGAATCACCGCGCCGTCGACGAGCTCAATTTGGCCATCAAAGATGCTGCCCACAATACTCTCTTGGCGCCAGCGTTGACCCGGCGCCAGTTTTCCGTCGGCGACCAAACAGGCGAGTTTTGCGCTCGTGCCGGTACCGCAGGGGGACCGGTCGTAGGCGCTGCCCGGACACAACACGAAATTGCGACTGTCGACGTTCGGAGTTGAGGAGGGCGCGAATAATTCGATGTGATCAATCTCCGCGCCATGCTCGCCGGTCACGTGCGCCGCCTCAAGCGCGCGTTTGAGCGCAACCGTGTAATCCACCAGCGCATTGACACGCGAGAATTCCAGCGCTTGGCCATGATCATCGCAGAGAAAAAACCAGTTGCCTCCCCACGCGATGTCGCCGTGCACCAGGCCGGCACCCGGAATGTCGACCGGTACCCGATGCCGATAGCGGTAGGCTGGAACATTGCGCACCGAAACCCGACCATCCGCGTGTAATTCCGTCGTGACAGTGCCCACGGGCGTTTCGATACGGTGCTGTCCGACGGTCAGCCGACCGAGATGTGCCAACGTACGAATCACACCGATCGTCCCGTGTCCGCACATGCCAAGGTAGCCGACGTTGTTGAAGAAAATGACGCCCGCTGCGGCGGTCGGGTCTGTCGGTGGTGTCAGGTACGCGCCGACCAATACATCGTTACCGCGCGGTTCGTTACAGACGGCGGACCGGAATCGATCGTGTCCGCTGCGCAGCTGTTGCAGGCGTTCAGCCATGGTTCCCGTGAGGATCGGCCCCCCATCGAGAACGACGCGGGTCGGCTCGCCGCCAGTGTGGGAATCGATGGCAAAGAGTCGCTGCATGGCAAACCTCAAAGTGACTCAAACGACGCTAGCGGACACGGGGCGCGCCGCGAATTCTGCGCTAACAAACGTCTTTCAGCCATCGCTGGCGCATCGCGCTACACTCTAAACCATGCGGTATCTGGTTGGTCTAATGCTCGTCTTACTGGCGGCGTGCGGGGGTGAACCGCCGGCTCGTCCTGCGCTCCAGGCGCCAGCCACGATCGTCCCGGTCCTCGCAGGACCGGATGGCGCGGCACAAATGGCCATGGCGCTGGTGGGCGCGCCCTATCGTTTCGGGGGGGCTACACCAGAGGGCTTCGACTGCAGTGGATTAGTTTGGTACGTCTATCAAAGTGTCGGCATCGCTATGCCGCGTACGGCCGCGGAACAACGCGCGGCAACCCGTCCGGTGGCGATGGACCAACTTCAGCCGGGCGATCTGGTGTTCTTTCAAACGCCAGCGGATCACGTCGGGATATATGTCGGTGACGGTAACTTTGTGCACGCGCCATCGACCGGCAAAACCGTGGAGCGGGTGCGATTGCAGTCCCCATTTTTTCTGCTCGGATTCGCCGGAGCAGGGCGCCCCGCGGTCAAATCAGGCGGGTAGATTGGCGCGAGGGAGTGCCTCGTACGCGATCAACTCGATGTCCGGAGAACGGTAGTGGCTCTTGACGGGCTCCTCACGGAGCAGGTCGGTCGTCAGATATTTCTTGTTGTCATCACAGAATATCGTCGCGACAACCGCCTCGGGGCCGAGGCGGTCCTGCGCCATCAAGGCGCCGATGAGGTTGGCGCCGGAGGAAATACCCACACCGAGTCCAAGGTCGCGCGCAAGTTTTTGCGCCATCAGGATGGCGTCACCATCGGCGACCGCTAGGATGTCGTCCAAACCGTCGAGATGGACGATCGGTGGGATAAATTCGTCGGAGACGCCCTGAATGCGATGACGACCCACCTTGCAACCCGTCGACAGCGTGGGTGACTCGGCCGGTTCCAGTGGGTGCACCTGCACCGCCGGATGCAGCGACTTGAGGTAATGGCCGACGCCCATCACTGTGCCGCCGGTACCGACGCCGGCGACGAAGGCATCGGCGCGGAGGCCGCGGGCCGCCAATTGCGCCGCGATTTCGGGGCCCGTACCCAATGCATGCGCTTCAACGTTGGCGCGATTCGAGAATTGGCGCGGCAAGAAAATACCGGGCTCGCGTTGTTGCAGTTCCTCGCAGAGTCGGATGCTGCCTAGGAACCCCCCTTCATCGTGCGACACCGGCCGAATCGTCGCGCCAAAGGCACGAATCAGCGCCACGCGCTCCTGACTCATCCAGTCGGGCATGCAAATCTCAACCGAATGACCCAGTGCCCGGCCAATGGCGGAAAAGGCGATACCTGTATTGCCGCTCGTGGCTTCGGCAATGCGATCGCCCGCACGGATCCGACCCTCTTCGTAGGCGCGCTCAAGGATATGCAGCGCCATACGGTCTTTGATGCTGCCCGTGAGATTGAGGTGCTCCGCTTTCGCGTAAATCACCCGGGCTTGACCGCGGACCTTTACATGTACGGCCAGTAGCGGCGTGTTTCCAACCATCCCCCGAATACCGTGAAATCGGCGGACGCACTCGCTTCGGTATGGGGGCTGGCTCATGAACCTGATTTTGCGGGGATCGCCCGGATAAGCCAAGCCAGTCAATCGCGGCACCTTCCCGCGCCCAACGACCTGTCGACTGATTAAGTGTGCTTCATACTTGCGTCAGACGGCCAAAGTCCGCGCAACATGACTCCCACGCCCCACCGCAAGGGCGAGTCATTGAAACCAGGAGTGAGTCCATGAAGAAGCTTGTTCTGATCGCTGCCGCCCTGACGCTCGCCGTCCCTGCCTTCGCCCAGACCGCCACCACGACGCCCAGCGCGTCGGCGCCGGCTGCTGAAACGGCTGCCAAGCCGAGTAAGCACCACAAGAAGGGTAAGAAGGCGAAGAAGGCTGCGGAAGCCGCCGCGCAGTAATCGCGCCGAGCGTCGGGATCCGACGCAGAAGGCCCCGGAAGCTTAGCTCCCGGGGCCTTTTTTATTACCAGATGTGGACGCGATCTTCTGGTTTGAGATAGAGCGTATCGGTCGGCTGTACGCCGAACGCCGCGTACCACGCATCAACGTTACGCACGACGCCATTCACGCGGTAGTAGCCAGGGCTGTGCGGGTCGGTCAGGAGCCGGTTCCGCAGGGCTTCGTCGCGGATGAGCGTGCGCCAGACTTGCGCCCAGCCAAGGAAAAAGCGCTGATCTCCGGTGACGCCATCGAGGACCGGAGCCTTTTCTCCACCCAACGCGCGGTGATATGCGGCATACGCGACCGAGATGCCGCCCACGTCGCCCAAATTCTCACCCAGGGTCAGACGCCCGTTGACCTTGATACCCGGCAGCGGTTCGAACGCCGAATACTGGTCGGCCAGATGATCACCAAAGATCTTGAACGCGCTGACGTCGGAGGGGAGCCACCAGTCGCGAAGCACGCCTTTCTCATCGGACTTCGCGCCTTGGTCGTCGAAGCCATGGCTCATTTCGTGGCCGATGACGCCGCCAATACCGCCGTAGTTGACGGCAGGATCCGCCTTCGGATCAAAGAACGGCGGCTGCAGAATCGCTGCCGGAAACACGATTTCATTAAAGATGGGGTTGTAGTACGCGTTAATGGTCTGCGGCGACATGAACCACTCATCGCGATCGGTCGGCTTGTGCAGGCGCTCCAGCTCCCGATGCCAGGAGAATACGGCCGCGCGCTCCATGTTGCCGAATGCATCGCCGCGGACGACGTTGAGTCCGCTGTAGTCACGCCAGTGATCGGGATAGCCGATCTTCGGGCGGAACGTGGCGAGCTTGCGCAGAGCAGCCTCGCGGGTTTCCGCGGACATCCACTTCGCCGCACGGATGCGCTCGCCGTAAGCATTGCGCAGATTTTCGACCAGCGCGACCGCAGCCGCCTTGGACTCCGGCGGGAAGTAACGTTCGACATAGAGGCGGCCTACCGCCTCACCCAGTGCGCCGTTCGTGGCGCCGACTGCCCGCTTCCAACGAGCGCGCTGTTCGGGCTGACCGGACAAGGTATGGTCGTAGAAGGAGAACGCTTCCTGATCAAACGCCGACGGTAGCACCGCTGCGTGATGGGCGAGGAAGTGATACAGGAGATACGCACGCCAGTCCGCCAGATCGGTCGTGCGGAAGAGGCGCGCCAGCGGCGCTATCGCTGATTTCTCGGCGACAACGATGGTTCCGGGATCTTGCAATTCAGCGCCAGCCAACAGGCTGCCCCACGGATACTCCGGGGCCATCTGCTGAAGTTCGTCGACGGTCATGGGGTTGTATGTGCGATCCCGGTCGCGGCGCTCCGCCCGTGGCCAGTGCAATTTCGCAATTTCCGTTTCCAGGCTGACGATGTGTGCCGCAGCGGCATCGGCGCCGGGATACGATGCGAGCGCGAGCATGCGGCCGATATGGGCTTCGTACGCGGCGCGTACCGTTTTGAACTGCTCGTCGTCGCGCAGATAGAAGTCACGATCGGGCAACCCAAGGCCGCCGTGGCCAATGGTAACGACGTATCGATCCGGGTTCTTCTCATCCAGCGTGATCCCAAGATCGATGGGACCGGGCAGACCCAACGCGGGTGCCCCCATCAATTGCGCTACCGATTCGTAAGAGTCGGCTTGAGCGATAGCGAGGATTTCCTGCGCGGCTTTGTTTAAGCCGTCGGCTTCGATCGACTTCGTATCGAGGAAGCTCGCATAAAAGTCGCCAATTTTCTGTTCGACGGAATCGGTGGCGGCGTGATGCGCGCCGGCCGCTTCGAGAATGCCGCGAATTCGAACTTCGTTTTCATCGGCCAGCTTGGTAAACGACGTCCAGGACGTGCGGTCGGCTGGCATCTTGGCGGTCTTCATCCACGTGCCGCCGGCATACGAATAGAAATCGTCTCCGGGCTTGACCGCGGTGTCCCGACCGGCCAGATCGATGCCAAAGGGCGGTATCGAGGCGGCGGGTGGTGCGGCAAACGCCGGGCTGCCCAGTGACAGGGCCAGTGCGAGCGCTCCGAGTGCGCGCGACGGACGAACAAACAACGTCATGGAGGTCTCCTACGACAGGGAGACAACACTATGCCGTGAGAAATACACGGTAGTGACATTATTGCGATGAATGGTGGAGGCGGCGCGATTGGTCGCCCAAGGACCTCTGGGGTCCAGACGGGCACCGGAGTGGTGCCCGTCTGTTCGGCAAATCGATTTACGCCTTCTTGGCGTAAACTTTGCACCAGCCGTTTCCGCTGACCAACTTGCCCGCGAAGATCGTGCACGGGGCCTGTGCATCGGCGGCCTTGCCTTGGAACTGTACGCAATTGGCGCACTTCTGTTCCGGCTTGTGGTTCGGGTTGGCCTTCGCATCCACTTTCGTGGTGTCCGCGACGTAGCCGAGCGCTTTGGCTTGCGGGTCGTTCGCGTCGAGCGCCGGTGCGGCAGCCTCAGCGCGGGTGACTGCGGCGACAACGGGGATTGCAGCGAGGCCAGCGAGTGCACCCTTCAACAGGGCGCGACGGGGAAGCTTCTGGTCGAACATCGACTCACTCCTTCAAAAACGAAACGTAGTCCAATGCGGGGCGCGTAATGCGCCCCGCCATCATAAAGCGAGTTTTGCCCGTTCTGGACCCATTACGGCAAGTACTTGCATTCTTTACAGGGCGCACGCGTCAAAGATGAGAACGGTTCTCATCGGGGATCGATGTGAGCGCTCTTGCGCGCAGGTTCTGCCACCACGGTGGCATATTCTTCTCCCCCCTCAATCACCTCATAACCGTTACCGATGATGCTGGCGGGAAGGTCCAACGAACTGATGACCGACGCAACGATGGCAGACAGATAGGGCAACGACTGCACCACCATCACCAGCACCCAGGCACGCAGATCCGGACTGTCCATGCGCATCCGGTCGAGACTGCCATCGGAGAGGTTGTAGGTGACGGCCCATGCGCTGAGTAGCAAGCCAACCGCCATCAAGGCCTCCTCACGGCAGGCCTGTAGCGCGCCCCAGAGCGTTTGGGCGTTCGCTTGCTTGGGCGTACGGAAGAAGGGCTCATTGTCGGTCAGCAGGCCCTTCAATACGGCAAATCCAATGGTGTGCGCGAGCCCAAGCCCCGCGATGGACGCAGCCAATGTTTGACGTATGCCGGCGCCCACTCGGACACGATACAAGTGCATCAACTTCGCCAGCTTGAAGACGAATAGAGACAGCGGCAACACGGAGAACATCGCCAACGGCGCGTCAAAACTGCGCGGCAGCGCAATCATGAGGAAAGACCAGGCGAGCGCGAACAGATTGAAGATGACGTTCAGGCCGTCTGCCATCCACGGTAGCCATCCAGCAAGGAAGTGATACCGCTGTCCCGCCGTCAGTTGCTTTGGATTCCGGCCCAGCAACTCAGCAGCATGAGCTCGCATGATCTGCATGGCGCCGTATGCCCAACGGAAGCGTTGCTTCTTGAAATCAATGAAGGTATCCGGCATCAGGCCTTTGCCATAACTGTGCGGGATGTATGTGGCCTCAAGGCCGGCTTCAAAGACCCGCAGTCCGAGCTCAGCGTCCTCGGTAATGCACCACTCGGCCCAACCGCCGAGGTCCTTCAGAACCGAATGACGCACGATCGTCATCGTGCCGTGCTGGATGATCGCGTTACGCTCGTTACGCGTCACCATGCCGATGTGAAAGAAGCCGCGATATTCCGCATGACACATGGCTTTGAAGGCGTTCTGCGTGTCGTCTCGATAGTCCTGCGGAGCCTGTACGATGGCAATTCGCGGCGCACTGAAAGCAGGCATCAGATCCTTGAGCCAAGTCGGGGATACGCAGTAATCGCTGTCGATGACCGCAATCGCCTCAGCCGATGGATTCGTGTGGCGCAGGGCGAAATTGAGCGCGCCTGCCTTGAACCCTGCTAAGGGACTGACGTGGAAAAACCGGAAGCGGGCACCGAGCGTTTGGCAGTGCGCTTCAACAGGACGCCATACCGCTTCGTCTTTCGTGTTGTTATCAATGACCAACACTTCGAAGTCCGGATAATCCAGTTGAGCTAGCGCGTTGAGCGTATCGATCAACATGTCCGGTGGTTCGTTGTAAGCCGGCACATGAATAGACACGAAGGGCCGATAGGCATCGTTTGAGCCTTCGGATGCAGGTCGGATCAACAGACGGCGGCGCAACTTGATCCAATGGGCTTCCGCCCATTCGTGCGCCTCGGCAAGCAGAACCGCAATGACGCCCAACATTCCGATAAACAGTAGAACGCCGACCGCGACACTTGTGACGGTCAGGTACTGCTGCGAGTATTCATAGATCACCCACGTCGTCAGAGCGCTCGTGCCGTAAACGATAATGGCCAGAAAGCTCTTGCCGCGGTTGCGCAGCGTTCCGCTGTGTATGTAGAACCAAAAGAGCAGCGCCGCCGCGAGTAACACCGACACGGCCGCGAGCATTTGCCACGCGGGTAGCCGAACGATGGGCTTGGTGAATTCGAATTTCGGTCGTCGCTGAGCGTCGTAGACCCCCCAATACGCACCGACACCGCCTTCAGATTGCGCTTTCCAAGGCTGATCAAATGCCTCTTCAATGTAGTACGGCACGTGCTCCTGCTCAGCCCATGCCAAAAAGCGACGTAAGAAAAGCGCTTCGTTCGCATCGGAAGCGACTGCTTTTTCTCGGGTGCGGCCGTTGGATGGCCAGCCTACCTCGCCGATCACGATCTGTTTCTTAGGGAAGCGCGCCTGCACTTGGTGGTATCGATCGATCGAGAACTGCACGGCCTTCTCGACGTCGATACCCTCCCAATAAGGGAGCAGGTGAATCGTAATGTAATCGACGTGGTCGGCCAGTTCCGGGTGCTTGATCCAGACGTGCCACGGCTCGGCCGTACTGACGGGTTGTTCGATCGCGTCGCGCGCCTTATCCAAAAAGCCAATGAATTGGTCTAAAGGAATGTCGTTACGCAACACCGACTCGTTGCCCACGATAATCCGTGCCACGTTGCGGTGGGTCTTGGCGATGTCGATCGCGCGAGCCAGCTCCTGCTCGTCGCGGGCAACGCGGGCATCAATCCAGACGCCGAGGGCAACGTTCAGTCCCCGCTCTTCGGCCAGCTCCGGCACCAATCCGATCGTGCTCGAGACCGTGTAGGTGCGGATGGCCTGCGTCTTGCCCTTGAGCAAGTCGAGATCTTCCGCAATCTGCTCGCGTGTCGGGTAGTCCTCTTTGACCGCGTCTTGCCCGGGTCGGTAGGGCGACAGGGCAAAGCCCCAGGTCACCCGGGGCCACTCGGGCTCCTTCTCGGGTCGGTTGAACCATGCCCAGGTGAAGATGGTCACCAGGGCGAAGGCAAGCGAAATGACGATGGCGGGGATGCGGGAATTGGGTTTGTCCATGACGCCAAGAATAGCGCGCCGCCGCGACTTGGTCCCGTCCCCCTCTGCCTGTCGGCTCTATGCCGATCACTGACAGTTATGGGCGCCGACCTTTTCCCCCCTAACCACTTCCGCTACCGTGGGAAACCACCGAGCGGAAGACCCGATGAGCGCTGTCCTGTACGAAAAGAATCCCCGCGCGACGGCGAGCCCTGCCGAATCACCGGAAAGTGGTTCGGGCCGCTTACGCGAAATCCCTTACAACTACACCTCGAACTCCGACCGCGAGATCGTCGAGCGACTGCTGGGTCGGGAGGCGTGGGCGCTCGTGGGTGACCTGCGCCGCGAGAAACGCACCGGCCGATCTGCGCGGATGCTCTACGAGGTGTTGGGCGATATTTGGGTCGTATTGCGTAACCCGTACTTGGAGGATGACCTTCTCGATAATCCACGTCGACGCAGCCTGCTCATTGAAGCGCTCCACCATCGACTGACTGAGATTAATCGTCGCCGCCCCCCTGACGACCCTGCGGATTCCAAAGTAGGTCAATTACTTACGGCAGCAAAAGGGGCTGTCAGCCGGTTTGCAGATCATTTCGACCGAACCGCCAAATTGCGGCGCCAGGCCCGGCGGGCCCTCGAAAAGCACACACGCGCGGACAATATCCGTTTTGATGCCTTCGCCCGCGTGTCCCACGTGACCGACGCGACCGATTGGCGGGTCGAATACCCCTTCGTGGTGCTCACGCCCGATAAAGAGACGGAAATGCCGGGTTTGATCCGCGCGTGCGTCGCGTTGGGCTTGTCGGTAATTCCACGCGGCGGCGGCACCGGGTATACCGGCGGCGCCGTCCCTCTCACGCCGCTGTCGGCGGTCATAAACACCGAAAAACTGGAGGACCTCGGGTCCGTTGAGCGGATCGCGCTGCCGGGAATTCCGTCACCCGTGCCAACGATCCGTACCGGTGCCGGCGTTGTGACCCGACGAGTCGCGGAAGCGGCGGAGCAGGCCGGTCTCGTGTTCGCCGTGGATCCGACGTCCGCCGATGCCTCTTGCATTGGGGGCAATGTCGCCGTGAATGCTGGCGGCAAGAAAGCCGTGCTGTGGGGAACAGCCGTAGACAATCTTGCTTGGTGGCGAATGGTGGACCCGGAGGGTAATTGGCTAGAGGTGAGTCGGGTCGGTCACAACCTCGGTAAAATTCACGACGTCGAGAGCGCTGTGTTCGAACTCATCTGGAAAGATGGGAGCGTAGCGCCGGAGCAGGCCAGAGAATTGCGCCGGGAGCATCTGGTCATACCCGGGAGAGCCTTCCGTAAAGCCGGACTTGGAAAGGATGCAACCGACAAATTCCTCGGTGGCCTGCCCGGTGTGCAAAAAGAAGGTACCGATGGGTTGATCACCGCGGCACGCTGGATCCTCCATCGAATGCCGTCGGAGGCCCGTACGGTGTGCCTGGAATTCTACGGACAAGCCCGTGAGGCGATTCCCTCGATCGTCGAAATCAAAAATTATGTCGACACCGAAGGGCGAGCCCGTGGGGTTTGGCTGGCGGGACTGGAGCACCTCGACGATCGCTACCTGAAAGCTGTCGGGTATGCGACCAAGTCCAAACGCGGCGGTTTGCCCAAAATGGTGCTGATCGGCGATTTGGTGGGCGATGATCCGGACGCCGTGGCAGCGATCACCTCGCAGGTGGTGCGGATCGCTAACGCCCGAACCGGCGAGGGCTTCGTCGCGGTCAGCGCGGACGCGCGACGCAAATTTTGGCTAGATCGAGCGCGTACCGCTGCAATCGCAAAACACACGAACGCGTTTAAGATCAATGAGGACGTCGTCATTCCGTTGCCCAGAATGGGCGACTACACGGATGCGATAGAGCGTCTGAACATTGATCTTTCCACGCGCAACAAGTTGCGCTTAATCGACGAGTTGCAGAGTTGTCTGGCCGACTTCCGCCCTGACACGAGCGCGGGCGATCACGTCGCTGCGCCCGGTGGATCGGAGGACTACTCGCACGACCGACTGACGGAGGCAAGACAGTTGCTTGCGTTAGTGCATCGCCGCTGGTCTTTCCTGCTGAAGCATATGGACGACCGATTGGCCGACGTGTTGCCAGAACTGGCGACCGTTGGGCTCGCAAGCGACGTCATGGGCGCACTCTCGGCACGCGCCACCGCGGACCCGGCGGTTGGCCTAGTCTCGGTGCTCCAGGATCGAACCCTCCGGGTGTCTTGGAAGTCAGAGGTTCGAACCCCGTTAGAACGCCTGCTGACTGGCGTGCTCTCGCCCGCGATGGCGGCTTGCTTGGAGTGGCATCGGAAGATCCTCAAGAGCCGGGTTTTCATCGCGCTCCACATGCATGCCGGAGACGGCAACGTCCACACGAATATCCCGGTGAACTCTGACGATTACGGCATGCTCCAGGAGGCCAACAACGCGGTCGCGCGGATTATGGCGGTCGCGCGTGAGTTAGGTGGCGTCATCTCCGGCGAGCACGGCATCGGCATTACCAAGTACGAGTTCTTAACCGCTGATGAGACCCGCGAGTTTCATCAATATAAATCGCGCGTGGATGCTGAAGGGCGATTCAATAAAGGCAAGCTCTTGCCGGGTGGAGACCTCACGAGGGCCTATACCCCGAGCTTCAACCTGTTGGGCCACGAATCGCTGATCATGCAGCGGTCGGATATCGGATCCATATCGACGGCAATTAAGGATTGCCTCCGGTGCGGTAAATGCAAGCCTGTTTGTGCGACGCACGTGCCGCGAGCGAATCTGCTCTATTCCCCGCGCAACAAGATATTGGCAACCTCCCTGTTGGTTGAGGCGTTCTTATACGAGGAGCAGACCCGTCGAGGTGTCTCCATTCGTCATTGGGACGAGTTCTCGGACGTCGCCGATCACTGCACCGTGTGTCATCAGTGCGTGACGCCGTGTCCGGTACGGATCGACTTCGGTGACGTTACGATGGCCATGCGCGGGTTGCTCCAGCGAATGGGTATGCAACGAAGGCGCCCCATCGCCCAAGCGGCCTCTTTCTTTTTAGAAGCCACCAATCCGACCACTATCAAGCTGGCTCGCACGGCGATCGTCGGTGTCGGCTACCGCATGCAACGTCTCGCGAGCGCAGTGTTTGCTCGCGCGGCGAAAGTGCAAAAAGCTGCGCCACCCGCGACAACCGGCCGCTCCCCTGTGCATGAGCAGGTGGTCCATTTCGTGAATCGGCGGATGCCTGCCGGGTTACCCAATCGAACGGCCCGAGCGCTGCTCGATATTGAGAATCGCGACTACATTCCAATTATTCGGAATCCCGCGATCACAACTTCGGAGACCGAGGCGGTTTTCTATTTCCCGGGCTGTGGATCAGAGCGTCTATTTTCACAAGTGGGGCTCGCGACGCAGGCGATGCTATGGGACGTGGGGGTGCAGACCGTGCTGCCGCCGGGGTATCTCTGCTGCGGGTACCCGCAGCGCGGCGCCGGCGAATTCGATAAGGCGGATAAGATCATCACGGATAACCGAGTGTTGTTTCATCGGGTGGCGAACACGCTGAACTACCTCGATATACGAACGGTCGTCGTGAGTTGTGGCACCTGCTTCGATCAGCTATCAGGGTATGAGTTCGATAAGATTTTCCCAGGCTGCCGATTGATTGATATTCATGAGTACCTACTTGAGAAGGGGGTACGGATTGAGGGCGTTACCGGACAACGCTATGTCTATCACGACCCTTGCCACAGTCCGATGAAACAGGGATCGCCTCTGGCAACCGTGAATGCGCTCATGAACGCCGATATGAACGGAAAGGTGGAGAAGAGTGGTCGTTGCTGCGGAGAGGCAGGCACGTTTGCCGTGACTCGCCCTGACATTGCCACCCAGGTTCGCTACCGCAAGGAGGCTTCCTTGCAGAACAACCTCACTGAGATCCGCGCAACCGGCCATCAAGGCGACGTCAAAGTATTGACCTCCTGCCCGTCGTGTCTGCAAGGCCTTTCGCGTTACAGCGACGTGACAGGGATGGATGCGGATTACATTGTCGTCGAAATTGCGCGGCACCGACTTGGCGCTGAATGGATGGCTGATTACGTGCGAGCTGCCAATTCGGGCGGCATCGAGCGGGTGCTCTTATGACTTCGGTCGTCGCGGTGAACGACCTCATCAAGCGCTACGATGGTCGCGCTGTGGTGGACGGCGTCAGCTTTGCGGTGGCGCCCGGCGAGTGCTTTGGAATCCTCGGCCCCAATGGCGCTGGCAAAACGACCACCATGCGCTGCTGCCTCGGATTGTCGGTTCCGGATGGCGGGACGATCAATTTGTGCGGCTTGAGTGTGCCCGAGCAGGCGCGAGATGCGCGCTATCGAACCGGCGTTGTTCCGCAATTTGACAATTTGGATCCGGATTTCACGGTCGAGGAAAACCTCGTCATGTGGGCCCGCTACTTTGATATCAGTAAGTCGACGGCACGTGCCCGCCTTCCCGGGTTGCTTGAGATGGCCGGATTGCAGGACCGGGCAAAAGCCAAAATAGATACGTTGTCCGGTGGCATGAAGCGTCGCTTGACCATCGCTCGTGCATTGATCAATGACCCGGATGTTCTCTTCCTTGACGAACCGACAACAGGTCTGGATCCGCAGGCCAGACATCTGGTGTGGGATGGACTCAAGCGGCTGACAAAAGCGGGGAAGACGTTGGTTCTGACGACCCATTTCATGGACGAGGCGGAACGGCTGTGCGACCGGCTTTGCGTCATGGATGCCGGAAAAATCATCGCTGAGGGCTCGCCGCGGACGCTTATTGACTCCCTGATTGAGCCGGTCGTCGTCGAAGTGTTCGGTGAGGATGTCCGAGAATGGGCGGAAGCAGTTGCTCGTCCTTTAGTGGATCGATTGGAAGTGACGGGCGAAACAGCGTTTTGTTACGCCCAACATGCCGACGCGTTGCTCGCCTCGGTCGGCTATCGAACGGGCCTACGTGCGATGCGGCGCGCTGCGAATCTCGAAGACGTGTTTATTAAGCTTACTGGCCGGGATATACGGGACTGATCATGAATCTGCGCTGTTTATACCTGGTCGAGCGCAATTTCCTTGTTTGGAGGAAGTTGATCATCCCGTCGCTGACCGCGAATTTGGCGGACCCGCTGCTGTATTTGGTGGGTTTCGGTTTCGGGGTGGGCTCCTTGGTCGGAACCGTTGACGGTCGGCCTTACATACAGTTTTTGGCCGGCGGAATGATCTGCTATTCAACCTTGAACAGTGCGACGGCCGAAGCGCTGTATTCCGCTTTTTCGCGGCTAAAAATTCAACGTACTTGGGAAGGCATTCTGCACGCGCCGATGACGGTGGCGGATATTGTGGTGGGTGAGTGGATATGGGCGGCGCTAAAGGCGTTGCTTTCGGGCAGTGCGATTCTATTGATCATGTACTGCCTCGGTCTTGTGCGAGGTTGGCAGCCACTCACCGTATTGCCGGTTCTGCTGCTGCTCGGGCTCTGCGTGGCCGGTCTTGCGCTCATCATGACGACGATCGCGAAAAGCTTTGATTTTTTTGTTTACTACTTCACGCTCGTGCTGACGCCGATGTCGTTCCTGTCTGGCGTTTTCTTTCCGCTCCATTCGCTGCCGCCCGTGCTGCAAAAAGTCGCTCTGGTGTTGCCGTTGGCTCATGGGGCACTGTTGGCGCGCGGACTGGTGTTCGGCGATCCTATTCCTCATCCCGTGGCGAGCCTGCTGTTATTGGCGTTCTATGGCGTCGCCGGTGTGACCCTGTCCACTTGGATTGCGCATCGGCGTCTCACCCGCTGAGGCCAGTCCTCGGCTGTGGAGTCGCTGTTCGATTCCGTTGCCGACCCGAAGCAACCTGACGGACGCTCAGGCCGTCGACGTTAAGGGGGAGGCGGCGAGAGGGTCGCCATTTCCTCGGCCGTGATCGCGCGCGGCACCGTTTCTAACTGAGCCACTACGTCAATTTCTTTCCCTTGGGCTGCAACGTTTAAATCGCGGAATTTGCGGGCTGTCGAAAGCACACGCGATTCGAGCGACCCCACGGCATCGTTGTAGGCGCCCATTGCCGTTGAAAGGCCCTTACCCATTCGATTCCAGTGGTCAGCCATTTTCGCTAACCGATCGTAGAGCTCTCGCCCTAAGGCTGCTATTTCGCGGGCGTCATTGGCCAGAGCCTCCTGACGCCACCCATAGGCCACGGTTTTCAGAAGCGCGATCAGGGTGGTGGGTGTCGCTAGAATGACCTTTCGGTCGATGCCGCTCTCGATGAGCGAGGAGTCTTGCTCGAGCGCCGCGCTGTAAAAGGCTTCGCCGGGGATAAAAAGCACCACAAACTCAGGCGTGTCGAACTCCGACCAGTAACTCTTAGCGGACAGCTTCTGGATGTGATCGCGAATTTGTTTCGCGTGCTCTTCGAGCTTCTTTGAGCGCGCCTCGTCATCCGCCATTTCCAGGGAGTCCAAATACGCGGCCAATGGGGCTTTGGCGTCAACGATGATGCTTTTCCCACCGGGAAGACGCACGACCAGGTCAGGTCGTAACGCCCCGTCCTCGGCAGCGACGTTTACCTGCTCCTGAAAATCCACCTGATCCAGCATCCCGGCGAGTTCCACGACGCGCCGCAACTGCAACTCACCCCAACGCCCACGGACGTTGGGTCGGCGCAGTGCGCCGACAAGATTGCCGGTTTCCCGCCGCAGATCCTGCTGGGTGGATTGAAGATTGGAAACGACCGCCAACAGATTCTGGTAAGACCCGGCGCGATCCTTCTCGATTTCCCCGATTTGCTTTTCAACCTTGCCGAGCGAGTCAGCGACGGGGCGCACTAAGTTCTCGATCGCTGTTTTCCGCTGTTCCAAGTCAGCGACGGCGCCTGTCTGCAGGTTGGCGAAACGTTCTCCCGCTAACTTGAGGAATTGTCCGGTGGAAGCATTCAGCGCTTCGCTCGCCAGGGCCTTGAATGTATCGGTCAATTCGACCCGAGCGCGTGCCAAGGTCTCCCGCTCTTGGGCGATCTGGCGCTCGGCTGCGACCAATTGCGCCTCGAGACGGCTCTTTTCGCCTTGCAGATGCACGTGTTGCTTCTGAGCATCGTGCGCCAATGTCAGCGCCTGCTCCCGCTGCTGTTCCGCCGTTTGAGCCCGGGCTAGCGCGATTGCGGCTTCTTTTTCCGCCTGGAGCTGTGCGGTGGTAGCGCTCGCTGCGGTGCGGCGCCCCGTCTGCTGTCCGACCAGAAACGCGGCGATGCCGGCCAAAAGAACGATTGCGATTACAGGGATCATCGTATGAGTGTACCGGCGAGTTGGCGTCGGGGGCAGTACTCGTCTGCCGCTCGAGATCACGGCTTGCTACACTAGCGGCTGGGCCTGTAGCTCAACGGTTAGAGCAGGGGACTCATCGCTCCGTCTTCGGACGGGCTGGTGCCTTCGGACGGTAACGTTCGAAGTGGACGGGATGAATTCAGGGAAACCTTAACGCGCAAGCGCTGGCAACCCTGAGCCTAGCCGGCGGTACACCGCCGGACGGTGCAGAGACTACCTGGGGGCTGGGGAAACCCGAGAGCTCTTAAAAACAGGCAAGAGCGTCCCGCACCCGACCGCCGTTCTTTGGAATGGGCGAGGGTGAAGAGATAGTCCACTCCCACGGGAAACCGTGGGTAACAGTGAATCCCTTGGTTCAGGGTTCGAATCCCTGCGGGCCCACCATATTTCACTGCCGGGCGATGCATCTGCCCGGTCCTCAGTGCAGCGGCTCGCCATCCCGAGTGACGAGTAGCGAGCGCGGCGCCAAGGCTAGGAACAGCGGGGCTGCTCCGGAGGTTATAGCCGTGCCAATTGATGCATACAG